>Ga0209640_10000316_pt1 | contig 36534 bp, 33 predicted proteins | sample RifCSP10_1_FD_184018 | JGI IMG/M metagenome (GOLD analysis project Ga0209640, IMG submission 184018) | Soil microbial communities from Rifle, Colorado - Rifle CSP2_sed 10_1 (SPAdes) (version 2) | ecosystem: Environmental > Terrestrial > Deep subsurface > Rock core/Sediment | place: Rifle... | reverse complement strand
CAGGACGGGGACACCCGTCACCAGCCAGCTCCTCGAGCGAGTGCCCGCCACCTTCGAGCTGGCTGCCGCGGCGATGGCCGTCGCCCTCGCAGTCGCGATCCCACTGGGCATCGTGGCCGCCGTCTGGCGAGGCGCCATCGTCGACCATGTGGCGATGACGCTCTCACTGGCGGGTGTCTGCCTGCCGAACTTCTGGCTCGGTCCTCTGCTGGCGATCGTGTTCGCCGTCGAACTCGGGTGGCTCCCGGTCTCTGGGCGCGGGAGTGTGGAGCATCTGGTACTACCGGCAGTCTCGCTTGGGGCGGCGCTCGCGGCGATCCTCGCTCGAATGACCCGGGCCTCGCTCGTCGAACAGCTCCGCGAGCCCTACGTACTGGCGGCACGCGCGAGGGGAGCCTCGCGTGCCCGCGCGGTCCTCTTCCATGCGTTTCGGAACAGTCTGATCCCGATCGTGACGCTGGTCGGCCTGCAGTTCGGCGCGGTGCTCACGGGCGCTGTCATCACGGAGACGATTTTCTCATGGCCCGGAATCGGGCGGCTGCTCGTGCAGTCGATCGGGTTTCGTGACTACCCGTTGGTGCAGGGTTGCATCCTGTTGATTGCCGTGATCTACGTCGGCATGAACCTCGTGACCGACCTCCTCTACGTCGTGCTCGATCCCCGGATCAGATACCAATGACCAAAGCAGGCGGTTTCCTCGTCGGCGTGGTGGTCATGGCGGCGGTCATCGGTCCGTTGCTCGCGCCGTTCGATCCAGCGGCACAGGAGCTGTCGCTCCGGCTGGAGGGCCCGAGCTGGCTGCACTGGTTCGGGCTCGACGAGCTGGGGAGAGATATCTTCGCGCGGATACTCTCGGGAGCCCGCGTCTCACTGCTGGTCGGTCTGGTGGTGGTCTCGGTGTCGGCTGCAGTTGGAACGCTCATGGGCGCGATCGCGGGCTACTGGGGCGGCGCCGTCGACGAAACCATCAGTCGGGTCATCGACGTCCTCATGGCGTTTCCGGGCCTGTTGCTCGCGATTGCCCTCGTCGCGGTCCTCGGCCCGAGCCTCACCAACGTCGTCATGGCGCTCTCGCTGATCGGGTGGGTGGGCTATGCGCGGCTCGTGCGCGGGCAGGTGCTGCAGGCTCGTGAGTTCGAGTATGTGCTCGCGGCGAGGGCGCTGGGCGCCACCGTGTCACGCGTCCTCCTCCGCCACATCGTTCCAGCCGCGCTGCCTGCGCTGACGGTGCAGGCCACGCTCGGCATGGCTGGCGCGATCCTGTCGGAGGCGGCGCTGAGCTTTCTGGGTCTCGGCGTTCAGCCTCCGACCCCGAGCTGGGGAACGATGCTGAACTATGGACGAGCACATCTGCTCGACGCGCCACACCTGACGGTCTTCCCGGGTGTCGCGATCGCCGTTCTCGTGCTCGGCTTCAATTTCCTGGGCGACGGGCTACGAGACTCGCTGACGGGTGACAAGCGATGAGAGCCACTCTCGTTCACACTTCTCGCTTCTCCCTTCTCGGTTCGTGTTCACGTTCCTGTTCGCTGTTCGCTGTTCGCTGTTCGTGGTTCGGTGTTCAGGGTTCGAACCGGGGCTGGGGGGAAACGTCGCTGCGAAGCGCCCGAACCTGAACACGAACCGAGAAGCGAGAACGGAGAAGTGTGAACTTCACCTGTCGATTATTCACCGACGAGCATCGCGTGTCTTGCGGCCGCCTCCCGCGCGAGCTGGGCGTGCCCGAGCCTGCGGGCCGCTGCGGCGAGATGGCTGAATGCGACTGGCTCGACGGGGAACAGCTCGACGGCCCGCCTGAGGGCGCGCTCGGCCGCCGCCACCTCCCCTGACAGGTAGAGCACCCGGCCGTACCACGCGAGCGTGTCGCTCGTGGCGTCGGCGCGCGCCGCCACCGGTGCGAGCGCCTCGAGCGCCTTGCGCAAGGCGATCTGGTCGTCTTGAGACTCGGCGATTTCCAGCCAGACGCGCCCTAGCGCCGCGTAGACGACGGCCGCATCGGGATGACGTTCCGCGGCCCGACGCAGGGTGAGCACGGCCGCGTCGCGCCGGCCCAGCCGTGCTTGAGCCAGCCCAAGGCGTACGATCCGTTCGGGGCGGGCGGGTTCCAAGGCTGCCAGCGTCTCCAGTTGCTCGAGGGCCTTCTGCGGGCGGTTCGAGGCGGTGTAGAGGCTGACCAGTTCTTCGCGTGCGGCTGAAAACGTGGGGTCGATCTCCAGGGCGCGCAGAAGGGCCCGTTCCGGCGGGCCGTGATCCTCCTGGCTCCGAAGGCTCAGGCCGAGCAGGTAGTGTGCTTCGGCGAACCGGTCGTCGAGACTCACAACCCGTCGAAGGGCTTCGACCGCCCGCGGGATGTCGCCGCTCCGGTAATAGGCCAGGCCGAGCTTGTAGATGACTCGCGGTTCCCGGTCGTCGAGTGTGAGGAAGCGCTCGTATTCGCGGGCGGCCTCCTCGGGCTGTCCCATGGCGGAGCGAGCGTCACCGAGAAGCTCGAGCGGCCGGGGCGCCGTCGGGTCGAGGACCGCGGCCTCGCCGAGATCCCGGACCGCGGCGCCCAATTCACCCCGCCGCCGGTAGGCGTCGCCGCGTTTGAGGCGGGCGATCGTCGAGTCCGGCTTCAGCGTGAGTGCGCCGCTGAAGAATTCGATGGCCTCGAAGGTCTGCTCCCGGGCGGCGGCCGCGTCGCCGGCGGCAATCACGCGGCGGTACTCCCCCTCCTGGCGTGCGTTCATCCAGACGAGCGGGACGGAGGTGACCAGGGCGGTCACGCCGACGGCGGCCACGATTGAGCGGTTCATCGCGGGTCAATCGTACGCCAATTTCCGGGTTTCAGCGGGAAGGTGAACCCCAGCCGGCAGAGGGAACACCTGGCGGCGACCGGGGTCTAACTCTATCGAGGGACGGTGCTAAACTTATGGGAACGCCTGTTTCCGGAGGTTTGGTGAAGAACGCTGGCGCCATTGGCTGGTCCGACGTCGATACGGCGGAGGCCGCGCTCATTGCTCGTTGTACCTCGGGCGACGAGGTGGCCTGTGCCGATCTGGTCAACACTCACCAGCGCATGGTCTACTCGTTGGCCCTCCATCTGCTGGGCGACCCGGACGAGGCGCTGGACCTGTCGCAGGAGGTCTTCCTCCGGGTCTTTCGCACCCTGTCCAGCTTCCGAGGTCACTCCGCCCTTCGGACGTGGATCTACCGAATCGTGATCAATCAGGCCCGAAACAGACAGCGCTGGTGGCGGCGACGTCATCGCTCGAGCCAGGTGTCGCTCGACGAACACTTGAAGCAGTTCGGGGACGTCGAGTCGACGGGTGACGTGCTCCCTGATCGACTGCTTGCCAGCAAGGAAGCGTCGGTGCTGATCTGGCAGGCGCTCGACCGCCTTCCCTTCGATCAGCGCACGGCGCTCATCCTTCGCGAGGTGGATGGCCTTCGCTACGACGAGATCGCGTACTCGCTCGGCATCGCCGTTGGCACGGTGAAGTCACGGCTCACGCGGGCGCGTCAGGCGCTTCGTGCCGAGCTGCTGGGGCTGCACGCATGATCCCGTACATCGGCTGCGACTACGCACAGGACCGCCTCGAGGGCTTCGTGGATGGGGAGCTGTCGGTCGAGGAGCAGGTGGCCGTCGAGAGCCACGTGCGGTGGTGCCGGACGTGCGCGGATCGCATCGAGGACTTCAAGCTCATCGGGGCATCGATCCGTGGCGGTTCACCCGGGCTTCAGACAGCGGGTCACTTCGAGTCCGCCCTCAGCGACGTCACCTCTCGGGTGCTGATGAGAGTCGATGCCGAGCGAGGCGAGTCACTCGTGGTACGCGTCCACGAGCTGTTCTCGGACATGCGGCTGCTCTGGCCGGCCATTGGGGCGACCGTGGCCGTGGTGCTCTGCGCGAGCGTCGCGACCGAGGTGTTGAGAAAGGCATCAATCGAGCGGCCGCAATCGCTGGCCACGAGACTCGAGGCACTGGCCAATCCCGGATCCGAGCTGAACCCGCTCAGGCCGGACAACAACGCGCGCGTCGACCGTTACTTCGCGAAGTACGTCGACAGCGACCGGGCTGGCGGAATCTCGATGCCGCGCGTGCTCGGCGATGGCGTGTTCTTCGAGGGCATCCAGGATCAGGAAGCGACCTTCACCATGGCGACCGTGGTCAGCCGTGACGGGCGCATCGCCAACGCCGCCTTGCTCAAGTCCGAGCGGAGCGGCGCCGCGGTCGAGCGGGCCGTGCACGCCAACGACGTCGAGGCAGTGCTCGATGCGGTACGGCAGTCGCGGTTTGCTCCCGCGCAGACGCCGGCGGGCCGGGCCGTCGCCGTCAACATGGTGTGGCTGTTCGTCGTGACGACCGTGCAGACGCCTGACCCGCAGCCGGCTGCCCAGGTCACGCGCGTGGCCGCGCCCGCGAGAAGACCTCCGCCCGTCGACCCCGAAGCGCCGCTTCCGCTCAATCGGCGATCCGCGCGAACGGTTCTCTCACCGACGGCTTGACGCCGCGTCGCCGCCGGTATCCCCACGGGCGCTCGTGGTGTTGTTGAGCATGTCGGTGGCGCGCAGGATGACCCCGCGCGAGGCTGCCTCACCTTCCAGGACCAGCTCGAACTGCTCGAAGCGGGAGTCGGCAATCCCGTCTCTGGGGTAGATCGTCTGCCACTTGTCGCCGTCGAGCGAGTAGTCGACCCTCTGCACGGATGAATGCGCGTCCCTCACGTCCACGGTGATGACGGCGCGCCCGTTCTCGCGACGCACGGACGTCACGGTGATGACTGGCGGAACGTTGTCGACCTCGAACGACGTGCTTTCCCTGGCTCCGCTCAGCGCCGTGGACGGAGAATTGGACGGCGCGTCGGAGGCGATCACGCGGACGGTATAGCGGCCGTTGGGGACAGACGTCGTGTCCCACACGAGGATCTCCTCGGTGATGTCGCGCTTGAGCGGCTTCCAGGCCGCCTCACCTTCACGGCGATAGAAGACGTCGTAGCTCAGATCGTCGCCGTTGTCGTCGTCGGCCCTCCAGACGAAGGTCAGCAGCCCCTTCTCGTACGTGCGCCGGCCGAGGCTCGGTGACGAGGTAGTCCCTGGGGTCTGCCCGGTTGGCCTGTCCGGCAGTCCGGCCTCGAAGCCGGCAATCTCGGGATCGGTGGGGAAGGGCCGCTGGAACACCGTGCCAGGAGGATGGACGGTGACAGCGGTGACCCGGGGACGCAGATTCCTCGGGAGATACGCCGCCGTGACGGAGGTCAGCATCGGCGCCCCGCCTCGCCCTGTGGTCAGCTGGGCGCGCCACTGGAGGTAGCGCGCCCGCGGGCTCGTGATGGGGCTGCCGTCACGGTCGACGTAGGCGGCGCTCCAGTCGCTCCAGGTCTCGTCCGGCGTGTTCGTGTTGCCCGAGCGCGTCGCGATGTCGAGCCGGCTGCCAGACGGTGTGCTGTCCATCCATCTGATGGCGCCCCAGAGTGCCACGGTCTGTGCATCGCGGACATCAGAGGTGTAGGTCCCACGCTCGGCGCGCGCGGCCGAGAGTCTCAGAAGCTTGCCCGGATTCGACGTCGCGACGAGCACGCGCCCCTCCGATTGCAGCAGCAGGCTTGTGACCTGCTGTGCGTTGGCCCGCGCGATGAGCGTCGGCTCGTACGGATCGCCGGCGAGGCGATAGATCTTGCCGGTGTTGCCCGTGGCGATGAGGACGGTGCCGGCCGGCTCGATGGCAACGTCGTACGGCGTGTCGGATCGGGACTCCCACAGCAGATCCCACCCGCCGTCCGGCAGGATGCGGTAGAGCGCGCCCGTCGGCTGTCCGCTCCGGGGCGGGCTCGACGTACCCGGCTGCTGTGTCGCGACCTGGGCGTCCCCGACCGTCACCACGGTAATCTCCGTCGAGACGCTTGGCGTGAGGACGGAGGTTGTCGGAGCAGGAGCGCCCGGGCTCGGGGCGGGCACGGTGGGAGGTCGTGCTCTGACGGCCGCGGCGTAGATGCTGCCGTCGGCGCCGACGCGCAGCGTGCGGATCTCGTTGTAGCTGGAGTCGAGCAGCACGAAGGGCTTGCCGGACTGATCGAGGCGGAGGACACGCCCCGGCGATTCCGTCCCGGCGAGGAGCTGACCCTGACGGTCGAAGGCAAGCGTCATGGCGTGCGCGGCCCGTGTGGCGTAGAACGGCGACCCCGTCCCGTCCGGTGTGATCTTGTAGATCACGCCTTTGTCGCCCGTGGCGGCGAAGAGGTTCCCGGAGCCGTCGACGGCGAGGCTCCAGATGTACCGGTCGGTCGGATCGAAGAAGACCGTGCCGATGCCGCTCGCGTCGACCTTGTAGATCCTGCCGTTGGGCGACGTGCCGACGTAGAGCCCGCCAGCGGGTGCGAGCGCGAGCGCATGCACCTCGAGCTCCTCGGTGTCGAAGAACACCGAGCCTTGCCCCGAAGCGTTGATGCGGTAGACCTGTCCCTCGTTGCCGCTGCCCGCGTAGAGGGAGCCGTCAGGCGCGGCGAGCACCGTCCAGACGAACGGCGCGTTGGTCTCGTACACGGGCGTCGCTGTCGGGCCGAGCGTCAGACGGCCGAACGAGTCGATCGACAGGTTCTCGATCTCTCCGCGGAGGAACTCGGCCTCGGTCGACACCTCCCAGAAGGTTGGCGTCGCGGCGTACACCGTCGCGGCGGCGCAGAGGATGAACGACACGAGCACGCGTCGAGACGCCTTCTTCAACCTTTGACCTTTGATCTTTGCCTTTTGACCTATGGTCACTCTTCGAGCGGCAGCGTCAGCGTCCGCGTTCCAGTGACGGCGTACCCTGCGGTGATTTCCCACTCGCCGATGAGTGCGCTCTGCAGCAGCCGGAAGCTCCCACCGTTTCGGTCCGACTCCATCACAGTCAGCACCGATCCGGGAAGGGCGGCCAGCGGCTCTCCCTTGACCACGGCCCCGCCATTGCGCGTGACGAGCCGGACGTAGAGCCGGTTGTTCTTGCGTGTGCTGTTGAGCACGCGAATCATCTGCGGCAGGCCGGTTGCCTGGAGCGGCTGGACCTGCAGCTCGCGGGCTTCCCATTGGGAGAGGCGCGCGGCGTCAGCGACCATGATTGACACACTCCCCTTGGCGTTGGCGGGAATCTCGATGGGCATCGATCGAGTCACTTCCTCGCCGCGGTAGGTGCGCAGCAGGATTCGGAGGTCGACCGAAGTCCCCGCTCTCGCCCGTGTGCCGTCAATCCACACCCGCTCGATCGTGGCGCTGCGCGGCTGCTCGCTGGCTTCGATGTCGAGATCGAGGCCCTCGAACTGCACGTCCTCGAACGCGTTGCGCAGCAGCACGTTGATCGGCGCGACGACCGATGCGGCGGCGCCCGCCGACGGCTGATCCCCGGTGAACAGATCCTCGAAGGCGACGTCGCCGTGGTTCTTCACACGGGCGGCGCCCCGGATCGTGTACGTGCCGACGCCGTTCTGGCGCTCGTAGGAGGTCAGCGTATTCAGGATCGCCACGTAGGCGAGCAGCGGCGTCAGGAGCTGATCGTTCACCATGCTGATGCTGAACCGCTTGCGCGTGCCGCGCTCGGAGTTCAGCGTCAGCGTGATCGGAATCAACGACGGGCCCGCTCCGAGCGTGCCGGCGATCGTCGTCGCGCGGTCCTGCTGGACGATGCCGATGACGTCGCCGGTGCTGGCAATCTTCATCGAGCTCGACAGGCTCGGAAGCACGGCCAGCACCCGTGCCCGGGTCATCGGGAACTGCGTTGGCCCGAGACCGTAGAACGGATGGCCGAACGCGTAGACGCGGTCGCCGTCGACCTCGGTGACGGTGCCCGTGGCGCCGACCTCGAGGTCGCCGCCCATGAGCGCCACGCCGATCGGATCGCCGGGGCGCAGCGCAGGCGTAGGGGCCAGGGATGGGGCAGAAGGCCCAGCCGGGTCCAGCGACGAGCCGAGTTGCGCGCCACCGGCCACGACTGGTGCGAATCCAAGATCGCGGAACGCCGAGACGATCGGGTCGATCACCGACGTGTCGAAGCCGGCGAAGCTGATCGGCGTGGCGATCGGGCGGAGCAGCGTGGCGACTCCCGCATTCACCGGTCCGCCGAGCACGTGCACATCCGCGGCGCTCTCGGCGAACGGGCGGGCCCACGTGAACGCCTGGCGCAGCGACGCGCGGAGCCCGTCGTGGGTGAGCGGCAAGGTCAGCTCAGCCCGGGCCACGGCCCTCCTCTGGCTCGGCAACGTGGCATCGGCCAGCATCTCCTCGATGGGCGTGATGCCGGCAAGTGGCTCCTTCGAGAATTCCCCCAGCGAGTACGACACGGCCCCGACCAGCCGGCCGTCGATGTAGACGGGGCTGCCGCTCATGCCCGCGATGACGCCAGTGTTGGCCAGTGGTCCGCCCTCGAGTCGCGCCAGAATCAGATCCCGGCGGGGGCCGATGCTGTTGTGGAGAACGCCCAGGATGTGTGCCCGGAATTCCTCGATCTGGTCGCCCTGAAAGACCGTGCGTCCAGTGGCGACCATGCCCGGCTTCAGCTCGCTGACCGGGAAGGTCTTCGACTGGGCAGGCATCCCCGCGACCAGGCCCGACACGAGCAACACGGCGACGCCAAGCAGACGAATGCGCATCGAAGGCTCTACCGTTGATGATACGGGTAAACCCCTGAAATCGCTAGGGTCCCGGCCCCGAGCGGTTGACAGAGGTTCGGGCTCTGGGGTACTGTCGATCCCACTCTTCAGACGTCATGTTGCGCTCCTTTAGCCGCTTCGTGCCCGGTCCTGCCAGTTCCTACTGGTGGTGGCACGGGTCTGCGACTGAGGGGGCGGCCGCCCACGTCTGAGACGTTTTAACATCCACAGACACCGACGCCCCTTCAGCCTCTGGTTGAAGGGGCGTTTTTTTTGATGACTGCTTCCTTGCTTTGCGAGACCGTGACCGGCCGTTCGATGGCCGAGTTGCTGACGGCGCGCGAGAACGCGACCCACGGCGACATGGTCGAACTTCGCCTGGACGGCGTGGCCGATCTGGACGTCGCGGGCGCGATCCAAGGTCGTCGAGTGCCGGTGGTCATCACCTGCCGCCCGGCGTGGGAAGGTGGCCGGTTCGAGGGAACTGAAGAGGCGCGTGCGCGCATCCTGGCGCGCGCGCTGGAACTGGGGGCGGAGTATATCGACGTCGAGTGGCGGGCCGCGATGCAGTCGGCTGATTTCGCGGCCCTCGTCCGGTGCGATCCGGCACGGGTCGTGCTGTCATCGCACGACTTCGACGGCGTTCCGGCAGACCTCGAGGAGCGCGTGACAGCGATGCGGTCTCTGGGCGCCGGCGCGATCAAGATCGCTGTGATGGCGTCCCGGCTCACCGACACGCTGCCTCTGAAACGGATTGCCCAGGTCGGCGATGCGATCGTCGTCGGAATGGGCGAAGCCGGTGTGCCGTCGCGGCTGCTGGCGGCGCGCTACGGATCGCGCTGGACCTATGCCGGCAACGCCGTCGCGCCGGGGCAGATGCCGGCCGAGCGGATGGCTGACGACTACCACTTCTTCCGGGTCGAGCCTCCCACTCGGATCTTCGGCGTCGTCGGCAGCAACGCGCTGCACTCCCTGTCGCCGGTCATGCACAACGCGGCGTTCGAGGCGGCGGGCATCGACGCGGTGTACGTGCCGCTGCGCGCGGCTGATTTCGAGGACTTCCTGTCCTACGCCTCGGCCATGGACGTCGAGGGTGTGAGTGTGACGATTCCATTCAAGCTGGACGCGTTGCGAGCGGCGGGTCGGACCGACGAGCTGACGCGGAAGGTGGGCGCGGCGAATACCCTTCGCCGCGATGGCCATGGATGGGAGGCCACCAATACGGACGTCGGGGGCTTTCTGGCTCCGCTCGACGCGGTGTTTGGCGCGCGGCTCAGCGGGGCACGCGCAGCGGTGCTCGGCGCGGGAGGGGCCGCGCGTGCCGTGGTCGCGGCGCTCGTGAGCCGAGGGGTCGTCGTGACCGTCTCTGCGAGGCGCCCGGACCAGGCGAAGGCATTGGCGCAGTCGCTCGGCGCGACTGCCGGCGAATGGCCCCCGTCGCCGGGGTTGTGGGACGTGCTGGTGAACTGCACGCCGCTCGGCGGTGCAGAACAGCGCGATGAGTCACCACTGTCCCGGGAGGCAGTCAGGGGACCGCTGGTGTACGACCTGACTTACGGCGAGGGAGCCTCGCCGCTGCTCCGCGACGCACGGGCGGCCGGGTGCCTGACGATCGACGGGATGCCGATGCTCATCGCACAAGCGGAGCGTCAGTTCGAGTGGTGGACCGGGCAGCGGCCGGAGCCAGGTGTCATGGCGGCGGCGGCGCGCCGGCGGATCGCGGGGGCTGAAGCCTCCGCGCTGCGAGCAACCCGGGTCCAGTAGAGCGCACGCTTTCGCGTGCGCGTGACGAGGCGCAGGATTCTTTGGAGCGGAAATACGGAACGTAGAGCGCACTCTTTAGAGTGCGCGCACAGAGGCGCATGACGATCACAACGTTCGAGGACTTCAAGGAGCTGGCACAACGAGGTACGTTCGTGCCGGTCTGCAAAGAGATCGTGGCCGACATGCTGACGCCGGTCTCGGCCTTCCTCAAGGTCGCCGAGCACTCGGACCACGCGTTCCTGCTGGAGTCGGTCGAGGGCGGCGAGCAGGTCGGCCGGTACTCGTTCCTCGGGAAGGATCCGTTCCTCATCCTGCGATCGCGCGGCGGGAAGACGATCGTGGAGCGCATGGGCGAGGCCACCGAGACCGACACGCCCTTCATCCCGACGGTTCGAGAGCTGCTGGCGGGCTTCCACTCGCCCTACGTGCCCGGGTTGCCTCGTTTCACCGGGGGCGCCGTGGGGTACCTGGCGTACGACGCGGCCGCCTGGTTCGAGCCGGTGCCGCTGCAGGCGACGAGCGACTCGGATGAGGAGGCGGCGTTCATGCTCTTCGACACCGTGCTCGCCTTCGACCACGTCCGGCACCGCATCCTGATCATCGCCAACGCCCGAATCACCGGCGACGAGAATCTGGAGTCGCTGTACGAGTTCGCCTGCACCAGGATCGAGTTCGTCGAGCGTGAGCTCGATCGGACGCTGTCGAAGGCGCCGCCCTCCCACGCCGCGCCGCTCGAGGTGACCTCCAACGTCAGCCGCGAGGAATTCGAGAGGATGGTGCGCACGGCGAAGGAGTACATCGCCGCTGGTGACATCTATCAAGTCGTCGTGTCGCAGCGGTTCGAGGCCACGATCGCAGCGGACCCCTTCACGGTCTATCGTGCGCTGCGGCATGTCAATCCGTCGCCGTACATGTACTTCCTGAAGATCGGTGGTCGGTCCATCGTTGGCTCCTCGCCCGAGATGCTGGTGCGCGTCGAGGGCCGGCGCGTCGAGACACACCCCATTGCGGGCACCCGGCCGCGCGGCAGAAACGAGGACGAGGACCAGCGCCTGGCCGAGGAACTGAAGCGAAACGAAAAGGAGCGGGCCGAGCACGTGATGCTCGTCGACCTCGGCCGCAACGACGTCGGCCGCGTCGCCGAGTACGGCAGCGTGCGCGTGCCGACCTACATGGCGCTCGAGCGGTACTCGCACGTCATGCACCTGGTGTCGATCGTGGAAGGCCGGCTGCGCGAGGAGCACGATCGTCTCGATGCGCTCGTCGCGTGCTTTCCGGCCGGCACCGTGTCCGGCGCCCCGAAGGTGCGCGCCATGGAGATCATCGCCGAGCTGGAGAACCGGCGGCGCGGCGTCTATGCGGGAGCGGTCGGCTACCTCGACTTCGCCGGCAATCTCGACTTCTGCATCACGATCCGCACCGTGGTGATCGAAGGCGGCCGCGCGTTCGTCCAGGCCGGCGCCGGAATCGTCGCCGACTCGAATCCGACCGCCGAGTACGAGGAGACTCGCGACAAGGCGCGCGGTGTTCTTCGGGCACTCGAGCTGGCGCAGGCGGGCTTGTCATGATTCTCGTGATCGACAACTACGACTCCTTCACCTACAACCTCGTCCAGTACCTGGGCGAGCTCGGTGCAGACGTCCGGGTACGGCGGAACAACCAGGTGACGTTGGGTGAGATCGAGGCGATGGCGCCCGAACAGCTCCTGATTTCGCCCGGCCCGGGGCGTCCAGAGCACGCGGGAATCACCACTGACGTGATTCGGCGCTTCGGTCCACGCACGCCGATCCTCGGCGTCTGCCTCGGCCATCAGGCGATCGGGTTGGTCTACGGTGGCACGATCTGCCGAGCCACCGTGCCGATGCACGGCAAGACGTCGACCATCGTTCACGACCGCAAAGGAGTGTTCACCGGCATCACGGAGCCGTTTCAGGCGGGGCGATATCACTCGCTCGTGATTGGGTCCGACAGCGTGCCGACGGACCTCGAGGTGGCCGCGCGGACCGCGGAGGACGGGACCATCATGGCGGTTCGGCATCGGACCTATGCGGTGCACGGCGTCCAGTTCCACCCCGAGTCGGTCTTGACGGAAGAGGGGCGGAAGATTCTCCGGAACTTCCTCGACCTGTGATGTTCCCGCAGCTCATCGAGAAGCTCGTTCGCCACGAGGACCTCACCACCGAGGAGGCGGCCGCCGCCATGCGCGAGGTGATGGAGGGCCGGGCGGCGCCAGCCGCGCTGGCCGGGCTGCTCGCCGCGCTCGTGATGAAAGGTGAGCGGCCCGATGAAATCGTCGGCCTGGCCCGGGCGATGCGCGAGCATGCGGTGAAGCTCGCGGCGCCGCCAGGAGAGGCGTTCGACACGTGCGGGACCGGCGGCGACCGGTCCGGCACCTTCAACGTCTCGTCGGCGGCCGCGGTCGTGGTCGCCTCCTGCGGGGTGCGCGTGGCCAAGCACGGCAACCGGTCGGTGTCGAGCCGGTGCGGCAGCGCCGACGTCTTCGAGGAGCTCGGCGTGAACGTCGCTGCGACGCCGGTGGTCGTCGAGCGCGCGCTTCAGGAGGCGAACATCGCCTTCTTCTTCGCGCCGACCTTCCACCCGTCGATGAGACACGCCGCGCCCGTCAGACGCGAGATGGGGGTGCGGACGACGTTCAATCTGCTCGGGCCGCTCACCAACCCGGCCGGCGCTGCGAGACAGATTGTCGGCGTGCCCAGGCCGGAGTTGACCCAGGTCATGGCACGAGCGCTGCTGCTGCTCGGATCGGAGCGCGCGTGGGTCGTGCACGGGGCGGGCGGAATCGACGAGATCTCGACGGCCGGTCACACCAAGGTATCCGAGTGCCGCGGCGGGTCGGTTCACACCTTCTTCATCCATCCCTCCGACTTCGGGATTGCGAGGGCGACGCCGGACGATCTACGCGGGGGTGACGCGCCGCAGAACGCCGCCATTGTCCGACAGGTGATCGCCGGCGGACGGGGCGCGGCCCGGGACATCGTCGTCCTGAACGCCGGCGCGGCGCTGTATGTCGCCGGACGCGTCGGCTCGGTCCGTGAGGGCATTGCCGCCGCCGCCGCGGCGATCGATTCGGGAGCAGCCGGCGAGACGCTCGATCGGATGGCAAGAGCCTCTCGCGCGGAGGCAGTGGCATGACGGCCACGCCGGATCTGCTGCTGGCGATCGTTGCGGCCACGCGGAAGGTCACCGACGTCCGTCGCCAGCGTGAGAGCGGCGCGGCGCTCGAACAACGGGCGGCAACGGCGTCGCCGAGAGGCGACCAGTTCGTGGCGGCGCTTCGCGTGGCCGGCAGGTGGAACGTGATCGCGGAGTGCAAGAGGCGCTCTCCATCGCGCGGCATCCTGGCGGCCGACTACGACCCGGCCGCCATCGCCCGGCAGTACGAATCCGGCGGCGCAGCTGCCGTGTCCGTGCTGACCGAACCCACGTTCTTCGACGGGGCGCTCGAGCACCTCGCGGCAGTCCGGCAGGCCATCGAGCTTCCTCTCCTGCGCAAGGACTTCATCGTCGACGAGTACCAGTTGCTCGAGGCTCGTGCGAGCGGCGCCGATGCCGTGCTTCTGATCGTGGCGGCACTCGAGCAGCGCGATCTCGTACGCCTGCGGTCGCGCGCGGCGGAGCTCGGGCTGGCCACGCTCGTTGAGGTCCACGACGAGGGAGAGCTGGCGCGGGCCGTCGACAGCGGGGCGGCCGTTATCGGGGTCAACAACCGGAACCTGCATACCCTGGCCGTGGACGTGGACGCGTCCCGCAGACTTGGCCCCAGGATCCCGGCGGGGGTCGTTGCCGTGAGCGAGAGCGGCCTCGGTCATCGGAGAGACCTGGAGGAGCTCGCCAGTCAGGGATACGGCGCGTTTCTCATTGGCGAGCGGTTCATGACCGCGCGCGATCCTGCAGCCGCCATTCGTGATCTCGTGGGGGATCAGGGATCAGGGATCGGGGAGCACGTTCAGGGTGAGGCGTGGCGGCCGGATCTTCCGGTTTCCGGATCCCCGATCCCCGATCCCCGATCCCGAGGTGAGTGATGTTCTTGAAGATTTGCGGTATCACGCGTGTCGCTGACGCCTTGCATGCGGTGCACCAGGGCGCGACGGCCCTCGGGTTCGTGTTCTGGCCCGGCAGCCCGAGGGCGATTGATGACGATCGAGCGGCGGAGATCATCGCCGCGTTGCCGGCACATGTGGCGACGGTGGGGGTGTTCGTGAACGAATCGGTGGAAGGAGTTCGGCGGGTGATCGAAACGACCGGTATTCGAGCCGTGCAACTCCACGGCGACGAGCCCCCGCTGTTTGCGGAAGCGATAGGGCATCCACTGCTGCGGGCGGTGACGCTGGACGAGATGGCCGAGGCGTCGCGTGTGTGGCCGGTCGACACCACGTTCCTGCTCGATACGTCGGATCCCGTGCGGCGAGGGGGGACAGGTGTGACAATCGACTGGTCCCAGGCGGCGGCCGTAGCACGGGGCCACAAGGTCGTGCTGGCGGGCGGATTGACGCCACTCAACGTCGAGGAGGCGATTGGGACCGTGCGGCCCTTCGGGGTGGACGTGTCGTCGGGCGTAGAAGCGACACCCGGCGTGAAGGACCCTGACAAGGTATCTCTTTTCCTGGCAAACGCGCGCCGCGCGTTCGAGCTCGTATGAATCCAGTGGACCGCCCGGCCTTCGGCACGCGCGACCCAGACGACCGCGGGTACTTTGGAGCCTACGGCGGCCGCTTCGTCCCCGAGACGCTCGTCGCTCCGATCGAGGAGCTGACGAGGGGTTACCTGGCCGCGCGCGCGGATGCGTCGTTTGGCGAGGAGCTGTCTCACCTGCTGCGACACTACGCAGGACGGCCGACACCGCTCTACGAGACGCGGCGGCTGGCGGTTGAGGCCGGTGGGGCGAGTGGGGTAGGTGGGGCGGGTGGGGGAAGCAGGGTGCGTATCCTGCTCAAGCGCGAGGACCTGACGCACACCGGCGCGCACAAGATCAACAACGCGCTCGGACAGGCGCTGCTGGCCAAGCGCATGGGGAAGACGCGGGTCGTTGCCGAGACGGGAGCCGGCCAGCACGGCGTCGCCACGGCAACGGCGTGCGCGCTGCTCGATCTCGAGTGTCACGTCTACATGGGGGCCGAGGACATGCGCCGGCAGGCGCTCAACGTGGTGCGCATGCAACTGCTCGGCGCGACCGTCCGACAGGTCGATGCCGGCAGCAGGACGCTGAAAGACGCGATCAACGAGGCGATGCGCGACTGGGTGGCCAACGTCGGCGACACCTACTACCTCCTCGGCTCGGCGCTCGGTCCGCACCCGTACCCGCTGATGGTCCGCGAGTTTCAGTCGGTGATCGGCTGGGAGGCCCGGAGGCAGATGCTCGAGCAGGTCGGCCGTCTTCCGGACGTCGTGGTCGCCTGCGTGGGTGGCGGGAGCAACGCCATCGGCATCTTCGACGCCTTCGTCAAGGACGCCTCCGTCAGGCTGATCGGTGTCGAGGCCGGAGGGGAGGCCATCGCGCCCGGCCGCCATGCCGCCCGCTTCGCCGGCGGCAGCACTGGCGTGCTCCAAGGCACGCGCACGTTCGTGCTCCAGGACGAGGCCGGCAACATCGAGCTGACGCATTCGATCTCAGCGGGACTCGACTACGCCGCCGTCGGGCCCGAGCATGCGTGGCTGCGCGATCTCGGCCGGACGGAGTACTCGTATGTGACCGACGCCGAGGCACTCGAGGGGTTTCAAACGCTGGCCAGGCTCGAGGGCATTCTGCCTGCGCTCGAGTCGGCGCACGCCGTTGCATTCACGCTCCGTCTCGCCAGGGAGGTACCAGGCGGCACGGTGATCCTCGTGAATCTGTCGGGGCGCGGCGATAAGGACGTGCAGAGCGTGATGGAGGCGCTCCGATGAGCCGCCTGGCCGAGACCTTCGCGCGGATTCGGGCCGAAGGCAAGCCTGGGCTCGTGACCTACATCACGGCTGGCGACCCGGACCTCTCGAAGACCCGCGCCGTGTTGACCGCGCTCGATCGCGGCGGCGCCGACGTCATCGAGGTCGGCGTGCCGTTCTCCGATCCGCTTGCCGATGGCCCGGTGATCCAACGGGCCACCGAGCGGGCGCTGGCCTCGGGCACGACGCTGACTCGTGTGCTCGATCTGGTGGCGGAGGCCCGAAGCGGCCTCGGGGCGCCGGTGGTCGTCTTCAGCTACGCCAACCCGATTCTGCGGCTCGGCCCCGAGCGATTCGCCGACCGGGCGCGTGAAGCGGGCGTCGACGGCGTCCTGGTCCTCGACCTGCCCATCGAGGAGGCGGAGGAGTTCCAACACATGCTGCGCGCACGGGGGATTGATACAATTCTCCTGCTCAGCCCGACGACCACAGACGACCGCCTGAGAAAGGCGGCGGCACTTGGAAGCGGATTTCTCTACGCCATCTCGCGTCTCGGCGTCACCGGCGCGCGAGACCGGGTCGCCGAGGGCGCCCGCGAGATGGTGCAGCGGATCCGGCGCGTCAGCGCGCTGCCGGTGGCGCTCGGCTTTGGCATCTCCAGCCCGGCCCACGTGCGGGAAGTGGGGCAGTGGGCGGACGCCGCCGTCGTGGGCAGCGCACTCGTCAGCGTCATCGCCGAGGCCGGGACGTCTCACGATCTCAACACGCGGGTAGAGGAGTACGTGCGTTGGCTGAAGTCCTGACCATCGAGGAATTGCGCAACCGCATCGACGTCATCGACGAGCAGCTCGTGCGGCTGCTGAACGTGCGGGTCGCATGCGCCGTGGAAGTGGGTCGGCTCAAGCACGAGTCGGCGCTCCCGATCTACCAGCCGGAGCGCGAGGCCGAGGTCCTCAACAAGGTGAGGCGGTCGGCGACGGACCTGGCCGGCCCGCTCACCGCGGAAGCGGTCGTGCGGATCTTCGAGCGGGTCATCGATGAGGCCCGGCGGGCGGAACGGGTTGCCAGTGACCAACGGGACGGTTCACGTTCAGGAATGGGAGAGTAGTCATGGTCGTCGTCATGCAGGAGCGGGCCACCGAGGTCCAGATCGACGCGGTGATTGCGCGGCTGATCGAGCTGGGGATGGACGTGCACCGGTCGTCGGGCGCCACGCGCACCGTGCTCGGCGTGGTCGGCGCGCACAAGGTCGACCCGGAGCTCATCGGGATTCTCGATGGCGTGCACGAGGTGCTGCGGATCTCGGAGCCCTACAAGCGCGCCAGCCGCACCTTCAAGCCGGACGGCACCATCGTCACGCTGGACGATGTGCGGATTGGCGGGGATGAGGTCATCGTGATGGCGGGGCCCTGCTCGGCCGAGACCGAGGAGCAGGTCATGGCGAGCGCCGCGGCGGTCAAGCGGGCGGGCGCCAAGATCCTGCGCGGCGGCGCCTTCAAACCGCGGAGCTCACCGTACAGCTTCCAGGGGCTGGGTGAACAAGGGCTGCAGATGCTCCGCCGTGCGGCCGACGCGCACCAGCTGAAGCTCATCTCCGAGGTCATGGACATCAGCCAGATCGAGCTGGTTGGCCGATACTCGGACATCTTCCAGGTCGGCGCCCGGAACATGCAGAACTACACACTGCTCCGCGAGCTGGGCCACGTGCGGAAGCCCGTGCTGCTCAAACGTGGCATCGCAGCCACCATCGAGGAGTGGCTATTGTCGGCCGAGTACATCCTGGCCGGCGGCAACAACGACGTGATCCTGTGCGAGCGCGGGATCAGGACGTTCGAGACGGCCACGCGCAACACGTTCGACATCTCGGCGATTCCCGTCGTGAAGAAGCTGAGTCATCTCCCCATCGTGGCGGACCCGAGCCATGGCGCCGGCCGGCGCGACATGGTGGCGCAACTGGCGCGAGCGGCCGTGGCGGCAGGTGCCGACGGCCTGATCATCGAGGTGCACAACGATCCCGATCGCGCGCTCAGTGACGGGGCGCAGTCGATGTTCCCGGCGCAGTTCGACCGTTTGATGGCGGAGCTTCGAATCATTGCACCGGCGATTGGCCGGAGCATCTGCCTCGAGCCGGTGGCCCGGCGCGGCTGGGCGAGGTAGGAACGCGAGGTTGGACGATCCTCCTTTTGAGTCCATAGCCATCGTCGGCTTCGGCCTGATTGGCGGCTCCATCGGTCTGGCTGTCCGTGAGCGCTGGCCGTCGGTGCGGGTCGCGGCGCTCGACCGGCCAGCCGTTCTGGCTCACGCGGCGGGAAGCGGAGCCATCGATCGGGCGACGCAGGACATCGGGGATCTGAGCGGGTCCGATCTGCTCGTACTCGCGGCGCCTGTCGAGCAGAACAGGCGCCTGCTGGTGGAGGCGGCATCGAGGCTCGGTCCTGACGCCGTGGTCACCGATGTCGGCGGCACCAAACGGGACATCGTCCGCGTGGCGGCCTCGCTCCCCGCGCCGCGGCCGGCGTTCGTCGGCGGCCACCCCGTCGGCGGCTCCGAACGCGGCGGGTTCAGTTTCGCGAGAGCCGACCTGTTCCGGGGGCGGCCCTGGGTGTTCACACCGGACGATTCCTCGCCAGCCTGGGCGGTCGATCGCCTGTTCACCTTCGTCCATGGACTCGGGGCACGGCCCACGACGATGAACGCCGCCGAGCACGATCGGTTGATGGCGTTTCTGAGCCATCTGCCTCAACTGACCGCCAGCGCCCTGATGGAAACCGTGGGGAAGACCGTCGGTGCCGGCGGGTTGAGGCTGGCGGGGCGCGGACTGATGGACACGACGCGCCTGGCGTCGAGCCCGGTCGACATCTGGCGCGACGTGTGCGCATCGAACGCCGACGTGATCGGGGTCGCGCTCGACGCGCTGATTGCACGCTTGCAGCAGCTGCGCGCCGGCCTCGAGCAAGAAATCGTCGACGCGGTCTTCGAAGAAGCCGCCCGCTGGCGGGCCGAGCTGATGAAGGGACACGAGTAGCGGATCCCGAAGGGCCGCTCATCCCCTGACGGTTCTGATCGCTCTGATCTCCTCGACCGCCTGCGGGTTCTCGAGCGACGACAGATCGCCGGACGGCTCTCCCAGATAGGCCGTTCGGATCACGCGCCGCATGACTTTCGCGTTGCGCGTCTTCGGCAGGTCGCCAACGAACTCGATGGCCCGCGGCCGAAGGGGCTTGCCCAGACGGTCGATGATGAGCGCGTTCAAGCGCTCGGTCAGCGTGAGGCTGGCCTCGTGCCCCGGCCGCAGCACGCAGAAGCAGACCAGGGCCTGGCCCTTCAGCTCGTCCGGCACACCGATGGCCGCTGCCTCGAGCACGGCCGGGTCGTCGACCAGAACCGATTCCACTTCCGCGGGGCCCAGCCGCTTACCGGCAATCTTGATCGTGTCGTCCGAGCGGCCGAGGATGTACCAGAGGCCGTCCTCGTCGATGGCCGCCCAGTCGCCGTGCACCCACACGTTGGGGAACCGCGACCAGTACGTCTGGAGGTAGCGCTCGTGGTCGTTCCAGAATCCGCGCGTCATCCCGATCCACGGCGCGCGCACGACCAGCTCGCCAACCTGACCGCGCACGGGCCGGCCCTGGTCGTCCACCACGTCCGCAGCGATGCCGGGCGGGGGCCCCGCGAACGCGGCGGGCTTGAGGGGCGTGAGGACGTTGCCCGCGACGAGCCCACCCGACACCTCCGTTCCACCCGAGTAGTTGATGATGGGCAGCCGGCCGCCCCCGACGACGTCGAAGAACCACCGCCACGGCTCAGGGTTCCACGGCTCCCCGGTCGATCCGAGGACGCGGAGCGAGGACAGATCGCGCGCGCGCACCGGCGCCTCGCCGTGGCGCATCAGGGCCCGAATGAGCGTGGGAGACACGCCAAGGATGTTCACACGATGCCGCTCGACGAGTGCCCACAGACGGTCGGGGGAAGGGAAGTCCAGCGCGCCGTCGTAGAGCACCATCGTGCCGCCGAGGAGCGTCATGCCGAAGACTTCCCAGGGCCCCATCATCCAGCCCATGTCGCTGACCCAGTACATGAGCTCCCCGGCGTGGACGTCGAAAGCGTGCACCATGTCCTGTGCCGTCTTGATGGGAAACCCGCAGTGCGTGTGCACGGCGCCCTTCGGCCGGCCGGTCGTCCCGGAGGTGTAGATGATCATCAGCGGATCGTCCGCACCGGTGCGCTCCGTCTCACAGGTGTCAGGCTGGGCGGAGACCACGTCCGCCCAGCGCACGTCGCGCGGCCCCATGCTCAGGTCGAGACCCAGACGTGACACGACCACGACATGCGCGACCGACGCCATCGTCTGGACCGCGGCGTCGGCGGTGTCCTTCATCCTGATGGCCTGTCCACGCCGCCAGAAACCGTCGGCGGTGAGGAGCAGCGTGACCCCGGCATCCTGGAGCCGCGTGGCCACGGCATCGACGCCGTATCCCGAAAAGAGCGGCAGCACGACGGCGCCGATCTTGATCACCGCGAAGAAGGCGGCGATGAGCTCCGGACACATGGGCATGAACAGCGCAACTCTGTCGCCGCGGCCGATGCCGAGCGCACGGAATCCGTTGGCTGCCCGGTTCGTTTCCCGGCGGAGCTCGTCGTAGGTCAGCGTCCGAGTGACGCCTTCTTCACCCTCCCAGTGGAGGGCAGGGCGATCGGCAGCCTCCGATCCAGACCACTTCTCGAGGCAGTTGTGAACGATGTTCATGCGCCCGCCGATGCACCAGCGGGCCTGCGCGATGCCCTTCGACACGTCGAGGACCTTGGTGTACGGCTCGAAGAACTCGATGCCGAGATCGTCGATGACCGCACGCCAGAACCACTCGATGTCTCTCGTGGAGCGGTCCATGAGATCGGGAAGGTCGCGCAGTCCGTGTTTTCTGATGAACGCCGTGAGGCGGCTGTGCTCGATGTACTCCTGTGTCGGCCGCCACGCGATGTGGCCGCCGAACTCGAACCGGTCCATGAAGGGGGTTATAGCTCACTCAATGCCCAATGCCCAATGCTGAATGCCCAATGCTCAAGACCCAATGCCTAATGCTCAATGCCCAATGCCACCCAATGCCCAATGCTCAAGGCCCAAGGCTCAATGCCCGTCCCAGCCTGGAACTTGATCGGCTGGCCCTCCGTCTGAACCGGCGAGGAGGCGTGCACGTGATTCGAGTCATCGCCGCCGTATCGCTGTTGCTCACCGTGTCTCCGGCCATAGCCCAGGACGTCGACCCGGACTGGGAGCGCCCTGGCCGGCTTCGCCGACTCGAACGGATGGAGCGCCTGGATCGCCTGGAGCGCATGAGGGTGCGCCTCCATGGCGAGGGCGTGCACCTCCGGATTTTGCGCAGCTACACGCTGCCTGAAGGGGAGACGGCATCCGAGCCGGTTGTCGTGATCGGCGGCTCCGCACGCATCGATGGACACGTGGAAGACGACGTCGTGGTCATCGGAGGGACCTTGCGGCTTGGACCAAAGGCCGTGATCGACGGCAACGTCGTTACGGTTGGCGGCGAGCTCGCGAGGGAGCCTGGGGCCGTCGTGAGCGGCACGATTGACGAAGCCACGATGCCGTGGCCCGGCATCGTCTTCGACGCTGATTGGGACACAGAAGGCTGGTGGAGGGCCATGATGGTCGCGGGCACCGTGGTGAGGATGACCCTCGTCCTGATCGTCGCCGTGCTGCTGACGCTCGTGGCACCGGGCTGGATTGGCTCCATCGCACGGCGTCCCGCGGCGAGCTCGGGTCTGCTGGGCCTTGCCGTGCAGGTATGCTTCGTCCCGGCGCTCCTGATCCTCATCGTTGCGCTCGTCGTGTCGATCATCGGCATCCCGCTGCTTGGAGGAATCCCGTTCCTCCTGGCTGCACTGGGCCTGATCTGGGTGGCGGGCTTCACGGGCGTGGCGATTCGCGTCGGCGCGGCCCTCCGCGGATCACGCGGAGGGGTTGACGCGTCGGTACGCGACCTCCTGGTTGGTTACGTGGCCATCGGGGCGATGACGGTGGCCGGCCAGTTGCTCGTGGTCGGCCTGGGGTGGCTGGGCGCGCTGGTCTGGCCGGTCAGAGCGGCCGGTGTGGCGATCGAGTACGTCGCGTGGACGATTGGCCTGGGCGCTGCGATCAGCAGCCTGTTCGCGGCGCGGCGCATGATGCCCCCGCCGGTTCCCGGGCAGTCAGGGTTGTGAGAAGCCAGGGCGAACCTGTACGGTGATCGTAGCGAACCCGACGACGCGGCTCTTCTGCTGCCTCAGTCGAAAGGACACGCGGAAGGTTCCCGACTGCCGGAACACGTGCTCGGTCGAGAAGCGCCTGCGAATCGCGCTCTTACCTGCCTCATACGGGTCGCAGTCCTCTGCGCTCGCGGACACTGTTCCGTCGCCCCAGTCCCATTCGATCGACGGGCAGTAGAAGTCCTCGTAGTCGTCGTCACCGCCGCGGACATCCACGACGAAGCGGGCGCGAAGCGGCGAGAAGCCGAGCGACGGCGTGACCCTGAGTGATAGACTGGGCTTTCTGGCCTCGTCGTTGGACTGCGCAATCGACGCCGTGCCCGTGCAGAGCACGACGGCGAGCACGGCCGCAAGCGCACCACACGCGCGTCGTGAATATGCCATCTCGATTCACCGGGGCAGGCGTGATCGATTCTAAGCCCGAACTTGCAGTCGGACAAGCGTAGTCCGGCCTCGCGCGCGAGGCGCGGAGACAGAGGAGCTCGACTCGATGCACACAGCGCACAAGGCCCCGGCCGTTGCCCTCACGGCGCGACCCGCGGCCGAGATCGACGCGGATCTGCTCGTGATTCCTTCCTTCACAGACGATGACCTGGCCGAGGAGCCGGAGCTCGATCGCGCCTCGGGCGGCGAGGTGACACGTGCGCGATCGCGAAGCGAGTTCACGGGCAAGCCGTACGAGGTGCTCTCAATCGCGCTGACCGGTTGGAAGGCCCCGCGAGCCGTGCTCGTCGGCGCGGGTCCTCGCGCCGAGGTGACCACCGATCACCTCCGTCGTATCGCCACGGTGGGCGGCCTCGCAGCCAGACAGCGAAGACTCACGCGCGTCGCGATCCTGTTCCGACCAGGTACGAGTGTCGTGCCTCTGCTTGCGGCGCAGGTAGTCGCTGAGGGCGCCGTCCTGGCCAACTACGACGGCGCGTCCTGGAAGACAGCGGACCAGCCGACCAATTGGCTCGAGCGCGTCGAGTTGAGGATCGCCGCCGCGCCCGAAGGCGTGCAGGAGGCGCTCGATCGCGGCCGGATTCTGGGTGAGTACACGAATCACGCGCGCGGTCTGGCCAACGCGCCAGGCAACGAGCTGACGCCCCGGGCCTTCGCCGAACGAGCGTCGGAGATCGCCACCTCGGCGGGCCTCGCGGTGGAGGTGCTCGACGAGTCGCAGATCGCCACACTCAAGATGGGTCTGCTGCTCGGCGTAGCGCGTGGCAGCCAGGAACCGCCGCGCCTGGTCGTGCTGCGTCATGAGCCCACGCAGGCTCCGCCGGATGTCGTGCTCGGCCTGGTCGGCAAGGGCATCACGTTCGACACCGGCGGGATCTCGATCAAGCCGGCCGAGAACATGGACAAGATGAAGGACGACATGTCCGGCGGCGCCGCCGTCATCTGCGCGATGGCCGCCATTGCCCGTCTCGAGCTGCCGGTCCGCTGCATCGGGATCATCCCGATGACCGAGAACATGCCGGGTGGGCGGGCCATCAAGCCCGGAGACGTGTTGACGAGCGCCGCCGGGAAAACCGTGGAGATCCTCAATACCGACGCGGAAGGGCGACTGGTCCTCGGCGACGCCGTGTGGTACGCGCGCCAGCGCGGGGCGACGCACCTGGTCGACGTGGCCACGCTGACCGGTGCCTGCGTCGTGGCGCTCGGCAAGACGACGAGCGGGCTGTTCGGCGCGCCGCCGGCGTGGGTCGAGCACGTGCGCCGGGCCAGCGAGCGGGCGGGCGATCGGGCGTGGCCGATGCCCGTCTTCGACGACTACAAAGAACAGTTCAAGAGCGAGATCGCAGACTTCAGCAACACCGGAGGACGGCCGGGCGGCGCCATCACGGCTGCCCTCTTCATCAAGGAGTTCGCGGGCGACGCTCCTTGGGTGCACATGGACATCGCCGGGACCGCGTGGGCCGAGGAGGCCAAGCCCTATCAGCCGAAAGGCGCCACGGGCGTGGGCGTGCGTACGCTCGTGGAACTTGCACGAGAGGCCGCATCGTGGCGTGCGGTCGATCTGCGACGCTGAGCCCGTGCTGTTCCTTCAACAGACTCCGATCATCGTCGACGTCGGCGACAAGCAGGCGCCGTCAGGAGACATCACGATCGACTTCGTCGTGGGGATGTTCGCGATGGCAGGGGTGTTCCTGCTGGCCGCGGCGATTGGCAGCCTCATCGTGGCCGCCGTGGTCATCCTCTACAAGCGGCGGCGGCCGGGGGCAGGTCCGGACGGCGGTTCGACGAGTCACACGACGCTGGGGCTTCATACCGACATGTCCTCCCACCGCCGTACGGAGTAGTGCAGTGGCTTGGTCCACAGACTCTCGAGCCCTTCGAGGATATCGGAGGCCCAGCCAAAGACGTTGCGTCCCGCGACAATCCGTCGCATCGCGCGCATGCGCGCCCGGCGTTGGTCCGGCGGCATGTCGATCGCCTGCAGGAGCCCGTCGGCAAATCCATCGACGTCGTACGGGTTGATGATGACCGCTTCGCGAAGCTCCTGCGCGGCCCCGGCCAGGCTGCTCAGGACCAGGACGCCGTCCTCGTCATCCCTCGCGGCGACGAACTCCTTGGCGACCAGATTCATGCCGTCGTGAAGCGAGCTGACGATGCAGAAGTCGGCGAGGCGATAGAGCGCCGCGAGGCTCGCGATCGTGAGCGGCGACTTGTGGTAGTAAACCGCGGGGGCGCCTCCGGGCACGCCGTGGCGCGCGTTGATCGCGGAGATGTGGCTGCCGATCTCGGCCTCGATCGAGGCGTAGCTGTCGATCTCGGACCGGGACGGCACGCCCACCTGCACGAACGTCAGGGCGCCGCGCAGTTGCGGGCGTCGTGAGAACAGGAGGTCCAGGGCGGCGAGCCGTTCGGGGATGCCTTTGGTGTAGTCGAGGCGGTCGACCCCGATCCCGATGACGCGGGCCGAGAGCCCGAAGAGGTCCCGCAAGCGTGCCTGCTCCGACGCCAGCGCCGGTGCCGCGACGATCGCCTGAATGCGATCGTAGTCGACGCCAATCGGGACGGCGATGACTGTGGTGTACCGGTCGCCACACCGGACCCTCGATGATTCGTGCTCGACCTCGACGTTCGGCTCCTCCTCGGCCGCCAGCAGGAAGTTTCGGCGGTCACGTTCCAGCTGGAAGGCCAGCAGGTCGTTGGCGAGCAGCCCGGCAAGGATCTCCGAGGCCCACGGACAGATCCGGAACCGGTCCGGATAGGGCCACGGGATGTGCCAGAAGAGCGCCGTCCGTGCATGTGGCAGCCGGGCGCGAAGGGCCGGTGCCACGAGCGCGAGGTGATAGTCCTGGATGAAGACGGGAGTGTTCGGCGAGCGGACCTCCTGGCTGACGGCGACAGCGAAGCGCTCGTTGATGTCGCGATACGCGGCCCAGTCCTCGGTGCGGAACTGAGGGCGCACGTCGACGAGATGGCAGAGGGGCCAGAGTCCCTCGTTGGCGAACCCGTTGTAGTACGCGGAGAAGGTCGACTCCTCCAGCCACAGCCGTCGGAGGTCGTACGCGGGACCGTCGGGCGGGACGCGGACCTTGTCAGAGGCGTCGACCACCTGGCGATCGGCCGGCCCCGCGCCGTGCGCCACCCACACACCGTGGCGCTCCCGCATCAATGCGTCGAGCGCCACGGCCACGCCGCCCGTGGCCGCCTTGGCGACAATCCGGCCCTGGTCGTCCTCCTGGTGGACGTAGGGTTCGCGGTTGGAGACGACGACGAGCGGCCGTGGCGCGGCCGCCGCCAGTTCACCGCCGCGCGCCAGTCCGTACCGGAAGAGCAGGGGGCCGACCAGTTCGTGAATCGCGATGAGCGCCACGAGCAGCGCCTGGATTCGCGGCCCCCAGTCATCGAACTCGGCCGCGACGACGGCTGCCAGGCCAAGAGTGATCCCGGCCTGTGAGATCAGTCCGGTCCAGATATGGTCGCCGACGGCTCGATCGATTCCCGCGGACCGGACGCCGACGGCCAGACCGAAGCGGATCAGCAGGAGTCGAAGGGCGGAGAGGCCGAGCACGATGACTCCGCCCTGGGCCAGCACGTCGAGGCGAAGCGAAAAGCCAACGGCGACGAAGAAGATGACGAGCACGGGAAGGGCGGCTGCCTGGACCGCTGCCTTCAGCGCATCTCCCTGAGCGATCGCGAGGTTCTCGATCACGAGACCCGCTGCGACGGCGGCCAGCAGCGACTCGAACTGCTGCGAGGTGCCGACCTGACTGAGCAAGGCACAGACGGCAATGACGACGAGCGTGACTTCCCGGCCGATGTGGCGGAGGTACAGGGCGAACAGGGAGCCGACGAGGACGCCGAATGCGACGGCCCCGCCGATCTCCCAGACGAACCGGCCGATGAGACCCGCGCCATCGCCGGCCGTCGCGCCGACGGCGACGCGGGCGAACAGCATGGCGAGCGAGAAGAGGACGAGGAGGGCGAGATCGGCGAGGACAACGAAGGTAAGGACCGTCTCGCTCAACCGGCCCCGGGCGCCTGTCTCGGTGGTGACGGCCGCCGTCATCGTGGGCGAGAAGCTGACGGTGGTGACGACGAGGAGGGCGACGATCGCCAGCCGCGTCAAGCCACTGGCGTCGGGCGCAATCGGCAGCCAGGGCCACGCAATCCACGCCGCCACGCCGATGCCTGTCATCGCGATACCCAGGGTGATGGCCGTCAACCGGGCGATGGCCGCGAACTGTTGACCGAGGCGCTCCAGGTTGAGGGTCAGTCCAGCGATGAGCGCGATGAGCGTGGTGGCGATGCCGGTGATGAACTGCAGTTGAATCGCCATCGATTCGGTGATGACGTCGCCGACACTGGGGCCGATCAGCACGCCGAACAGGATGTAACCGGTGAGTCTGGGGAGCCGCAGGCGCCGCAGCAGGTCAGCGACGACCCATGCGCCGAGCAGCGTGAATCCGATCGCGAGTGCGGCGCCGGCCGACCCGGTCCCGGTCGGTTCGCCGAGCGAGCGGACCCACAACACGGCCACGACCGCGAGCGCGAGGGCTGCCAGGTGCTTCATTCCCGGCGCTCCCGCGGGCGCAACATGGCGGCTGTGAGTTGTGACCCGATGGTGCCGAGCACGACGACGGCAAGCAGGGGCGCGGCGGAGGGGCCAATCATCGCAGTCGCGTTCAGGGCGAAGGCGACGCCGAACACGCCAGGTGGGAGCAGCGACGAGCCCAGATCGTCGGGGAGCCGCGCGCCCGGTGTGCGCCGGGCCAGCCAGGCGCCCGCGAGCTTACCCGCGGCGCGCAGGGCGAGATACGCGAGGGCGAGCGCCAGGATCGACGGTGACAGCGTCGTTCTGGCGCCGGCCGTCAGGAGCATCAGGACCACGAGTGGATGCCGAAGATAGCTCACGTCGCGTTCGATGCAGTCGCGGGCGACTCCGCCGACCACCCCCCAGAACAGCCCCGCGAGCAACCCGCTCGCCAGCGCCGAGAGGGAGAGGTAGTCTGCGATGCCACCGACCAGCAACAGCGCGGCCACCGAGAACACGCGCTGCTCCGTGCTGGGCGTCGTGTCGGCGAGGAGCAGCCAGGCGGCGCCTGAGATCACGAGCGCGAGCAGCGCCGCCTGCGCCAACAGGGTCATCGACGCGAGCGGAAACGGTGCGTGCAGAGACGCCAGCACGACGGCGCCCCCGAACGCCGGGACGATGGCGTCGAGATCGCGCAGGCGGATGGCCAGCGGCCGCAGCCGGTCCGGATCCACGGAGGGCAGCGAGGCCGACATCGACGCCGCCACGCCGGCCACAAGTGCGACGATCCATGCCTCCGGTCCGTCGACACCGGGCAGACGAGGAGCGAGGAACCGAACGCCGAGGGCGACGAAGGCGCCGGTGAGCAGCGATTGGAGGCTCGCCTTGCCGAGGAGCACCCATCGATGGGGGGCGGCGGGCCTTGTGAATTCAAGGCCGGCAAGGATGCCGAGCGCCGCCACCGCGACGGGAATGGCCGGATCGACCACCCGGAGTACTTCGGGCGTGAGAACCGCCAGGCCGTGTGGGCCGAGCGCCGATCCCAGAATGAGAATCAGCAACACGGGAACCGTGCCCGTCGACCAACTCAGGCCGAGTCGAGCGTGCCACGGGGGGTCCCACTGTGTCGCCGGCATCATTTCACCAGCGCGTCGACGCGGTGAGTGTCTCCACGTGTCAGCGCCAGAATGATGGCTCCGCCTGGGGCTGCCGCCGCGAACGCATTCCTGACCTGGGCGGGCGTGGGGGTCCTGAGGCCGCCGACGGCCGTGATGATGTCTCCCGTCCGCAGGCGAGCCGCATCGGCTGCCGATCCACGCTCCACCTCGACCACCGCCGCGCCCACGCCGGGAACGCTCGTGAGCACGAGGCCGAGCGAGGCCGCGGACGCCGAAGCCTCCGGGGAAGGAAGCGTCACGCGGACATCGGCCGGCTGACCACGGCGACGCACGCGGAGGTCCAGCGTGGTGACGGAAAGGCGCATCATCAGCACGTCCCATTCACGCACGTTGGCGACCGTCCTGCCATTGAGCGACTCGATGACGTCTCCAATCATCAGTTGTCGTGCCGACGGCCCGGCCGGGTCGACCCAGGCAACCACGACGCCCGCGACCGATCCCGTCGCTCTCGCCAGGGCGTCTGTCAGAGGCTGCACATCGATCCGCAGATCGGCGCCCGGCGGGCTGCCGAGTTGCATCAGGCGTGTGGCGTCGGCGATCACCACGCCGCCGGGCACGATGACGGGCCCGTTCGCCTCCCGGGTCGCGACGCCCGCCAGTTCTCCGCTCGTCGTGAAGAGGATCGACCCTGTCTCCAGGTCCGTGCCGGCGGGTACCGCCCAGATAGGGCCGGACCAGGCGGAGCTCCGCGTCTGGTGGAGCGAGCCAACCAGGACCGGTCGAAGCGAGACGCCGGCAGGCGTCGTAGCCGTGGCCATGAGATAGTGAGGACCATCCAGATCGGGTGGAGCCCATTGAGTCACCGCCGGATTCTGCGTGCCCGTGTCAGCGCGGACAACGGTCAGGCCTGTCGGACGATCGGCTGCGATCACGTCTTCGGCGAGAGACAGACGCTCCCCCCCGCTCACGAGCACGAGGGCGACGTCGCTCCGGAATCTGAGAGCCGGAAGCGCGCGGCGTGTCATCTCACCCGTCTGGCCGGACCACAGCGACGCGGTCACGACCAGCCAGGAGCCGGAGAGCCGTTTCTGAAGGTCGCCGATCTCGCCGGCAAGGTTGGCGAACCTGGGCGCGGGAGCCAGTTGGGGCAGCAGCGCCGGGAGAGGGTTGGGCGACGTCTGCTGGTCCGGAAACCGGATGCGCGCAAGGACCCAGAGCGAGACGAGCGCCAGGAGGGCCGCTGTCAGCAGTTGGCGCGTTTCACGTGACATGCGCCTGCGCGTCGGGGTGGCCTCGCGTGAAGTCGGCACAGGCGTGACTGTCGCGCCTACGGTGCAACCCCTCGGCGCGTACGATGGCTGAGCTGTTCCGGAAGCCTGTCTTGACCCGATGCCGTGAAACGCAGTACACGCAAGGGGACGCTGTGGACGTACTGTCCCAGGCACGTCGTGCTGGCCGAATCAACGAGGAGAATCTGGTGATGCGTCAACGTGTGGTACTCATTCTATTGATAACGTGCATTTCGCTTCCACTGTCGGCGCAGGCCCCCGCGGGCTGGAGGATGCGCGTCGACCAGAGTCAGAATGCTCAGGATCCCGACGACCGGCCGGACTTGACGTTCATGGCGATGGGCAAGGGCTTCCACGTGGCGGGCGGGCCTGCGGGCACCTTCTGGAACTCGAAGAACTCGCCGACGGGGAACTATTCGGTCAAAGCCACCTTCATCCTGAACAAGCCCAGCAGTCATACCAACTACTACGGCCTCGTGTTCGGAGGCAGCAACCTCGAAGGCGCCGGGCAAGCCTACGTGTACTTTGTCGTCGCGCAGAACGGCACCTACCTCATCCGGCAACGTTCGGGTGCCAGTACCAGTGACGTGCACGCCCGTATGCCGCACGACGCGGTCCGGCGGCCCGACGCGGCCGGGCGCTCGTCGAATGCGCTCGAGGTCCGTGTGTCAGGGAACACCGTGTCGTACGTCGTCAACGGCACGGTCGTGCACTCGGCGGCCAAAGGCGCGCTGAAGGCCGATGGCATCGTCGGATTCCGCGTGAACCATCAGCTCGACGTGACGGTCGAAGGATTTGAAGTACAGCGACTGTCCTGACGCCCGAGCCCGTCTCGTGCAGGGGGCCGGCGCGGCCGGGCCCCCTGCCCGGACGCGACCCTCGCTGCCAGTGACGATCCTGCTGATCGTCCTGCTCGGCGGTTCCGCCGGAGCCGAAGACTGGCCGCAGTTTCGCGGCCCGACGGGGCAGGGGTATTCCGCCGAGTCGGGCCTGCCACTCGAATGGAGCGAATCCAGGAACCTGGTGTGGAAGGTCCCGGTGGCTGGAGGATGGTCGTCTCCGGTCGTCGCCGAGGGCCGGGTGTGGGTGACGACGACCGTCGACGCACGTGAGGGCGGAGGCCGTCGTCTCGCGGTGTCCCTTCGCGCTGTGTCGCTCGACGCGGCGACCGGACGGGAGCTGGTCAACGTCGAGGTCTTCCGCGTGGAGAACGCGGGCCCCATCAACGAGAAGAACAGCCGGGCGTCCCCGACGCCGATTGTCGACGGGGACCGCGTCTACGTGCATTTCGGCGCCGACGGCACAGCGGCGCTGACAACGGACGGGAAGATCTTGTGGACCACCCGTCTGCCGTACGAGTCACAGCACGGCAACGGCGGGTCACCGGTGTTGTACCGCGATCTGCTGATTGTCAATTGCGATGGCTGGGGCGACGAGGCGTATGTCGTGGCGCTCGACACGAAGACCGGCAAGACTCGCTGGAAGACGCCGCGCCGTCGTCCCTGGAGCCACGCCTATTCGACACCGCTCCTCATCCGCGAAGGTGAAGACGATCAGGTCGTGTCGATCGGAGCCTATCGTGCCACGGCGTACGAGCCGCTGACCGGCCGGGAGATCTGGCGCGTGTCCTACGGGGAGGGCTTCTCGAACGTACCTCGTCCGGTATTCGGCCAGGGTCTCGTATATCTCGCAACAGGATTCCAGGTGCCTTCGCTCATCGCTGTCCGCGCCGATGGACGCGGCGACGTCACGCGCACGCACGTGGCCTGGACGCTCACGAGGGGCGCGCCCTATACGCCGTCACCGGTGCTGGTGGGCGACGAGCTCTACTATCTGAGCGACACCGGCGTGCTCTCGTGTGTGGATGCGAAGTCGGGGCAGATGCTCTGGCAGCAGCGCCTCGGTGGCAACTACTCGGCATCTCCCGTGTTCGCCGACGGCCGCATCTACGCGCTCAGCGAAGAAGGGATGACGACGGTCTTCTTGCCCGGGAAGCAGTTTCGCAGCCTGGCCGTCAACCGTCTCGATGGCACGACGCTGGCGTCGATGGCCGTTTCGAGCGGCGCTTTCTTCATCCGCAGCCACACACACGTCTATCGGATCGGCGCCCGAGTCCCGGATCCCGAGTCCCGAGTCCCCAGTCCCGGATCCCGAGTCCCGGATCCCGAGTGACAGTGAAGGAGGAGCCGTAGCGAGCAGGGCCCAGGGTTCAGGCCCCAGGGCTGTCTCAGGCCTCAGCCCAGCCCTGAGTCCTGGGCCCTGATTCCTGAGGCCTTACGTAGTCGTCGCCCGCGAAAGCGACCGCACGAGGCCGTTGATCATACGGCCGACTTCCTGAGCGTCTCGGATGAGCAGTTCGGCGTGTTCGACCGGCACGAGCTCGAGACGAGCTCCCAGCTCGAGTTGCGTTTCCAGTTCACCTCCGGAAGCGTGCGCAATCCAGAGGTGCTGGACGTAATGCGCCGTCGAGTGCCGGCTGAAGCCCTCGGCAACGTTCGAGGGAATCGAGAACGACGACTTGCGTATCTGATACCCAAGGACCATCTGATGATCTGGAAACGTCGGGAGATCTTGCCTGAGCCCTGAACCCTGGTTTCTGAGGCCTGCATCCTGGCCCAGCCCTGAGCCCCTGGGCCCTGATTCCTGAGGCCTGCTTATCGTCCTCGCACCAGTGGGTGGAGCTGCGCCGTACGGTGCATGTATCCGCCTGCAGGCGCGAACCGGTCCGATGCGGCTGCTCGGAGGTGCGTGCGCGCCTCGGCCGTGCTCCCGGTGGCTTCGTAGTACAGGCCCACGTACAACTCGGCATAGAACTGCGCCTCTGGGCTCGACCCGGCGGCGGCGAGCACGGCCTGCGGAGCGAGCGCTCCGCGGAACATCTCGTAGATCTCACGCATCGGGTGGCGCTGGTCGGGGCCCACGGGCAGCAGCGCGGCGCGCGCCTTCTGGGCCGACTCCTGATGGGCCACGCAGAGAAAATGCCAGGCGGGATTCTCGACGTCGTCTGGGTTGACGGTCCTGTGGGACTCGAACTGTTTCCGGCAGTCTTCATAACGTCCCACGTAGTAAAGCGCGACACCGCGCTGCCAGAGTCGCGGCGCGGCATCGGGCACAAGCGCGACGACACGGTCGAAGCCAGCCACCGACTCGGCGATCCGACCGGACAGGAAGTCATTGATGGCGCGCTCGTAGAGTGCCTGTGGACTATCCGTCGATTGCTGGGCCGCTGCGGCCGCCCCAAGGGGCGCGACTGCCGCGAGCACGAACACGACACATGCACTGCCTCTCATCACTCGTGTCCTCAACGCCGCAGGTCGAGACAGATCAGCGTGTTCTCGTTGCGGACATACAGCAGTCCGTCTGCGATGGCTGGATAGGGCCTCACGACGCCCTGCATGACTTGCGCGCGCGCAATCGCCTTGAAGGCCTGCGGGGACGCTGGAGCGAGAAGGAGCTCGCCCCCCTCCCGCATGACGAGGAGCCGATCACCGGCAAGGAGCACGCTGCCTGCCCGGAACTGATCCTGGCTCCACTTCACCGTTCCGGTCCGAAGCTCGACTGCTCTGAAGCTTGGGCCGAACTCCTGACGTCCGTGGAAACCGTATAGGTAGTCCTTGTGAAGGACACTCGTGGCGTAGTGATTGGACAGCACCTCGTCCGAGGTCCAGAGGTCCATGAGCTGCGAGCCGTTCACCCTCAACACGCCCGCGCCGGGCCCGTACTCCGCAGACACGAAAATCAGATCGCCGATGACGAGCGGCGTTGCCGCGTTTATCGACGCCGCCTGCCGCGCGCGCCATCGCCGCTGAAACTGCACGGCGCCGGTCGCCGGGTCGATGCCAACCAGGCTGTCGCGCGTCAGGAACACGCCGGAACGCCGGCCGCCGATCGTGGCGGCCACCCCGGACGAATAGCTGGCATCGTCATCGGTGGCGGACCAGAGGACTTTGCCGGTCCTGGCGTCGAAGGCGACGATGCCGGCCTTGTCGCCGCCGATGTTGGCGATGACGCGCCCGCCCTCCACGAGCGGCGAGCCGCCGGCGCCGAAGAATCCCTTCGGCACGCCGAAGCGTTTCATCGTGTCCTCGCTCCAGATCCGTGTGCCCTTGGCGAGATCAATCGCGTGGAGCTGGCCCTCGGCGCCAAACGTGTAGATGACGCCATCCGAGACGACCGGCACGGCCCGAGGGCCCTCATCGAAGCCGAAGTCGTCCCGGTAGCGCGTGGGGTACGCGTATCGCCAGATCGAGGTTCCCGTGGCGGCATCGAGCGACTCGACGACCTCTTCGCTCGCGACTCTGTGAAACAGGATGACTCGGTTGCCGACGACCGCCGGGCCGGCAAACGCCTGCCCGACTTGTTTCCGCCAGATGACTTTGGGGCCGGACGGCCCCCAGGATTCGGAAAGCGGCGGTCCCACGTAGGAGCCATTGCGCGTCGGGCCAAGAAACTGCGGCCAGTCGGTCGCTGCGCGAAGGCCGGTGGCAATAGCCAGAGGGACGAAGGCCATCGAGGCGATGAGGAGACGAGAGCGGCGCCTCACGGTTTCACGATGATAGCCCTTTGGCGGTGACGTGTCCGACGCGCCAGGGAGCGTGAGTCTGCTCATGTATGATATTCATGTTATATAGTATGAACATGTCACGGAAGCCTCTGTCGGTCACGTTGCAGGCGGACAACATCACCTGGCTCAAAGCGCGGGCACGGGCGTTGGGCACGCGCGGCGTGAGCGAGCTCCTCGATCGGCTCGTATCCGATGCCCGGGCGCAGTCGCCGCGGGGCGAGGTGAAATCCGTGGTCGGCACGGTCGACCTCGATCCTGCCGATCCGCTGCTGATGGGTGCTGACGAGGTTCTGCGGGCACTCGTCGACGCGTCGATCGCGCGCCCGGCCGTGGTCAAGGAGCAGAAGATCGTGTACTCACCGAGGCGGCGCCAACGCCGTGGCTGACCAGGCTGCTGCGGTCGCCGATACGCATGCCGTGCTGTTTCACGCGGCGGGTGGAGGGAATCTCGGCCCGAAGGCTGCTGCGTTCTTCGAGCGTTCGGAGCGCCAGCAGGCCGTCGTCTACGTGCCGGCCATCGTCATGTGGGAGTGCAGCCTGCTGGCCCGCGTGGCGCGAGTGAATCTACGCCGTACCGTACGCGGCTTCTTCGACGACCTCTTCAGCAACCCGGCCTACCAGCCGCTGGACCTGACACCAGAGCAGGTATTCGTGGCCGACGAGCTCCGCTTCACTCGCGACCCTTTCGACACCCTGATCTGCGCCGCCGCCAGGGTGATGGACCTTCCGCTCATCACCCGCGACGCCGACATCAGGGGATCGGGCGTGGTGCGCGTGATCTGGTAGAGGCGCTTTGCTCTAGCGCACGGCGAAGCCCAGACGCGGGTCGTACTTCTTGCCGTCCGGTTTGATCGCGTACTCCCAGATGGCCGCCGGACGTCCATCCTTCATCGGCCGGCCCGTGATCGTCAGCTTGGTTCCGGCGGGGAATTCGCTTGGGCGAATGCCAGCTCTCTGCAGGGTGCTGGGCCCCTCGGCCTCAAAACCCCAGGTCGTGACTTTGCCGTTCTTGTCCGTCACGTCGACCAGCAGCCAGGAGTGCGGATTGGTGAACTGAAACTCCTTGACCATGCCCTCGACCGTGATGGTCTTCTTCTCCTCGAACATGGCCGCGGAATGATGTGCCAGGCCCGTCACGGTTGCGAGAGCCAGGAGCCCGCCCACGAGCAGGCCGCCAACGGCCGTGCGTACGATCTGCGTCACTACTTGCCTCCTTGCCTGTCACCCCCCTGGGTGAACGTGAAGCCTTGAAACTGGGTCGAGCCGTCACGCGTCTGAAACACCGAGTTGTTCTGGTTCTCGCCGCAGTGCCAGTACCGGATGCGCAGGCTCTTGTCCGGATCGTCGAGCTTCAGATAGGACTGCTGCGTGTACCAGGGCTCGACGAGCGCGGGAGGGTCATAGACCCAGACATCGGCCCGCAGCGTCTTGTCGTCCGCCTTGTACCAGATCTCCACGGTCTCCACCTGGTCGGTGTAGTCGGGGTGAGACCGCTGGTAGATACCTGCCTGGAGCTGGTTCGTGTGGATCACCAGTCGATCGCCGTCCCAGAAGCCGATTGAATCGCCGTTGTAGAGCGGGTACCGGTCGGCCTCGGGCGGGTGGTCGCGGCCATCGGTATAGATCCGCCGGATGTCGTTGACCATCTCGTTGACGAGCCAGGTCTGGTCGGGAGTGACGATGAACTCGCGCAGGAAGGGTTCGGTGAGCCAGCGCGGGTGCCCGGGCGGAGCGCACGCGGAGATCGGATCCCATTCGATGCCCTGCTTCACGCCTTCGATCCGTTTCATCATCTTCGACTGGTACTCGGGCGTGAGTGTGGCCGTGGGCAGGCCGCCTTGAGGCTGGTCCTGATCGAAGGCGAAACCGGCGGCAGGTCGCCGCGTGTAGACGCCACTCCAGTCGGGCAGGTTGGTCGAGGCGAGCAGCTGCCCGCCCTTCGCCTGTTCGCGAAGCGCCCGATAGAGATCTGCAGCTGTCTTGTGCTGGCGGCCGAGCTCGATGCTCTGGTCTTTCGTGCGTTCCGGCAACTGCGGGCGAGGCGTGCCCGCCGGGGGCGAGTCGGCCGTCGTGCAGGCCGACG
>Ga0209640_10000315_pt1 | contig 36615 bp, 29 predicted proteins | sample RifCSP10_1_FD_184018 | JGI IMG/M metagenome (GOLD analysis project Ga0209640, IMG submission 184018) | Soil microbial communities from Rifle, Colorado - Rifle CSP2_sed 10_1 (SPAdes) (version 2) | ecosystem: Environmental > Terrestrial > Deep subsurface > Rock core/Sediment | place: Rifle... | reverse complement strand
GAGGGGGTTGGGCGCCTGCTGGCCGAAGTGCAGCGGATCAAGTCCGAGGGCGACGCGGCGGCTGCGGCAAAGCTGTTCGACACCTACGGCATCCATTTCGATCCGAAGGTGCGCGACGAAGTGGTAAAACGCGTGGACGCGCTGAACCTGCCGTCCTACACCGGCTTCGTCATGCCGATGCTCACACCGGTCGCCGGCACGGATGGAAAGATTACTGACGTGACGATTTCGTATCCGATGGATCTGACGAAGCAGATGCTGGAATACTCGGGGGTTAGTCGGTAGTTGGTAGTTGGTAGTTGGTAGTTGGAGGCCTTCAGGCCTCCGTTTGGTTATCGGCGGGCGCGGGCGACGCGGCAATCACGGCGTATTTGGGAGTGGCGCCTCGGCGCCTGGCCCGACGACGGTGGTCCACTCTCGCACGCGCCACTTCGTCACGAGACCGTTCTTCACATATGGATCGTTCTTCGCAAACGACTCTGCGACCTGCGGTGAGGATCCGCGAAACACGAGCACAGCGCCGTCCGGGGGGTCGGCAAGGGCGCCGCCGAGGACGAGCTCGCCACGCGCGACCGCTTGCCGCGCCAGCGCGATGTGCATCGCGCGATACGGCGCTCGCCGGTTCACGTAGTCATCGACGACGTCGTAGAAGAGAAGGTAGTGCATTCGGCTTCAGGCTTTGGGCTTTGGGCTTTGGGACTTGTGACTTGTGACTTGTGACTTGGTTCATGCTACGGCCACAGCCACCCGAACGTCCCGCCGGTCAGGAGGCCGTAGATGAGCGCGTCGATGTTCGACCGGATCGTGGTCGACCATTTACGCCTGTACCAGATCGAGTGCTGCCAGAGCGCCATCCCATAACCCACGAACGCGACGGTTGCCGAAAACCGAAACACCTCGAGGTATTGCGTGCCTGCCGAGAGTGCGCGGCTCGTCAGATAGGCCGCAAAGATGCCGATGACGACGCAGTAGACGAACCACATCGCAAGCTGCTTCCCCATCCCCAGGTCGCCGGCCGGAAAGACGGTCATCATCAAGACCGGTCCCTCTTTGTGCTTTGCCACGAACTCAGGATCTCTCGCGCCCAGCCTGCCCGGGCAAGGCACCAGGTAGTCGCCCGGCGGAATCGAAAATCCGCGTAACGCGTTCCTCACCGCATCCTCGGACGGCGCCCGACCGTAATCGGCCGCGTGGTACCCGATGACCATGTGAATCAGGAAGCTTGCGAAAAACACCAGGACTGCGGAAATCAGGATGGGAAGCCACAGGGCGGTGAGCGAGACCACAGGTGCCTCCTTGGGGCTTTAGGCTTTAGTCTTTGGTCTTTAGTCTTTGGTCTTGGGCTGACCCCGAACCTTGAACACTCAAGACCACAGACCAGAGACCAGAGACTAGAGACCAAAGACCAGACCCTCAATGCGATGCATAGACTTTCAACTGGCCCTGCTTGTCGAACGCGACCACGTCGTAGGCCTGCGGCTTCATGTTGGGTACTTCCATGCCTGGCGATCCGATCGGCATGCCGGGCACGGCGAGTCCCACCACCGCCGGCCGTTCCTTGAGCAGTCGCTGCACGTCGGTCGCGGGCACGTGACCTTCGATCACATAGCCGTCCACGATTGCGGTGTGGCACGACTGCGCGCGAGCCGGGATTTTGTGTTGCGCCTTGATGTCGGCGACGTTGTCCGTCTCGGTGACCTGGGTTCTGAAGCCGTGCTGCTGCAGATGCTTCACCCAGTTCGCACAGCAACCGCAGGTGGGCGACTTATAGACCTGAACGGTTGTCGCGGGACGCTGAGTCGATACTGATCCCGTTGCCAGGACGAACGCCGCCAGCACGGACCCTGCAAATACATGACGTCTCATTTTTCCCTCGTAGGCTCTTTTCCCCTTACGGATTCGCCGCGCCGGTCTGCACCGGCGGTGTCTGCGGCGCCTGCTGCTGTGGTTGCGGCTGTTGCTGTTGCTGTTGTGGGCGACGCGGCATTTCCTCCGACGTGAAGCGCGGCAGCAGTTCATCGCGCATGGCCAGGTGATACACCGCCGCTGCGATGGCTATCGCCGACTTCTTCACATCATCTTCGACGATCCGCTCGTAGGTGTCGAGGTTCGTGTGCCACGTGTATGACTGATACTCAATCGGATCCTGCATCACGTTGATGCCCGGCAACCCAGCCTCGTTGAACGACGTGGAATCGGTGCCGCCGCGCTGCCGGTTTCGGGTCGTCGTGGCGCCCAGCACTCCCAGGTCGCTCAGCGGCGCCAGCGTTTCGCGGAGAATCGCACCCGCGGCTGGAGGCCCGAACACGGTCATCGCGCGAGCGCGTCCCGTGCCCGTGTCGATATTGACATAGCCGGCGAACTTCGCGTGCTCAGGCTTGGGCTGCTCGACCATGCCGAAGTGCTCGCGCACGTACGCCTGGGATCCCAGCAGCCCCTGTTCCTCGCCCGTCCAGAGCGCCACCCGCACAGTCCTTCGCGGCTTCGCCCCAATCGCCAACAGAATCCTCGCCGCCTCCATCGTCACCGCGCAGCCCACGGCGTTGTCGGTGGCGCCCGTACCTGCATGCCACGAGTCGAGATGACCGCCAAGCATCACCACCTCGTCGGCCTTGTCGGTGCCGGGAATCTCCGCGATGACGTTGTACGCCGTGCGCCCTTCAGGATGTATCCGGTTGACGATGTCGAATTCGAGCTCGACGGTGCGTCCGTCGGCCAGCAGCCGCCAGATGCGGCCGTAATCCTCGTTGCGCATGACGATCGTCGGCGGCGCCTTCGCCAGGTCGAAGTTGGCGTCCTGAGCGACGCCGGGGCGCCCGAACGCCCGAATCTGTCCATGATCGCGGCCGGCGTCGTTGACGCGCACGAGCGCGCCGTTGGCGACGAGGAACTGATTGAGCTGCTCTTGAATCTGATTGTTCGTCAGCGGCGGCGGCTGTCCGTCGCGTTGCTGCTGTTGTTGTGGTCCTTGCCCGGGTTGCTGATTCAACTGCGACAGCACGTCAGCGTCTTCGCGGCGCAGCGCCGGCTGGTTGATCGTCACGAGCACTTGCCGCGGAGCGCCGACAAGAACGATCTTTCCCTTGACGACGGTCTTGAACCGATCGAGGTGATCGGTCAGCACGTCGCGCGTGGGCCGCTCGGGCAGCGTCAACTGCAGCGCCTCGCCGCGGACCGTGCCGTCGGTACCCGGAGTCCACGCCTGTGCTTCCACCACGAGCGCGTCCTTCACTGGCGACACGAGATGCGCCGACAGCCGCTCGTTCGTCCATCCGGGCCGACCCCAGTCCCACGGTTCCAGATGCCCGTTCTTCATCCCCCACGCGTGCATCTGTTCGATGGCCCATTCCCCGGCCGCTTTGAGGCTTGGCGAACCGGTCAGCCGCGGACCGTAGACATCTGTGAGGACGTGCATCGTCTGGAGGATCCTGGAGTTGCCGATCGCCTCCTGGCGAATCTTCCAGTAGACCTCGTGATCGATGCGCTCCTCGGCGGCCACGGAAACCACGGCGGCCACCAGGGCGCCTGCCAACGACAGATACAGCAGCTTTCGCATGTAATGCCTCGACTGGCGTGAATGCTAACACGCCCCGAACCTTTGACCTTTGGCGTCCCTTTGACTTTTGCCTTTTGACCTTTGACTTACAAGCCCGAAGGTCAGACGGCAGGTCCTTTCTCACACCCGAAGTGCGGCCGCCTTTCTACATCATCCGCGTCATCGTCGGTGAGGATTGTCGCCAACTCGAACGGACGGCGCGCGTGACTCCGACGGCCACCGCTGACGAAGTGGAAGACGGTTGAGCCTCGCTGCACCGACGCTTCGCCGCGCGTGAGCACCGGCCGCACGGTAGGTACTGGCGAGAATGCGCGCAGTCGTATGGACTGCGCACGCGAGCATAATTGCGACCGGAGGGACGGCGAGTACGACCAGGGCGTGCTCCCTGAAGGCATCGGACGGCGCCGCGCCGTTTGCGAGCGGAACCGCGAGCGTGACGGTGTAGTACGAGACAAGCGGCAGACGCGTGCGACGGACCGCGTGGACCACGGTCGTCCATGCTGCACGATTCATGGTCTATGCCTCACCGCGACGGCATTGCGATCGAGCCGTTGCACGAGCTCGTACAGCAGCACCAGACCCCCGAAGTACACCGTGATTCCCTCGAAGCGATGGACATCGGCCGCACTGAATGCTGACAGCTCGAACGGATGAGCGGCGAGCCACATTGCGACCGCAATCCGCACGGCGTTGACGAGGACAGCCGCCGAATAGCTCGCCGCCAGGCTCACACCCAGAACTCGGGCCGCCGAGATTCCGGATCCGACACGATGACGAAGGCCGAATACGAGCATCCCGAACGCGGCGACCATGAAGTTGATCCCCGCGCATGACTTCTCGATGAGGAACAACCGGTCGCGCGAAAAGTATCCTTCTCCCCGCTGCTGCTCAAAGGTTGTGTCGGTCATGACGCCAACCAGCCGCGCCGTCGGACTCAATATCCACCCGAGGTCGTCCGCGCGCGCGTCAGCATAGTGTCGCTTCATGCCCCACGCGATCAGCGCGGCGGCGACCAACACCCAGCGTTTCGCCTTCACGCGGCCTCTCCCGACCGCCGGCGCCGCTCATGCAGCAGGGTCACACAACCGAGCGCGGCCACGACGACCGCGAACACCCACGCGATGCCCGGTTCCGAGCCGCTGGTGATGCCAACGGCAAGATCAGACACCCCTGCTGGAAGCGGCAGCGGCTGGTCGACGTCGTCGCCACGTTCCGTGGTGCGCACGATCTCCTGCACTGCCACGAACGATGTGTACCGCGTGAGCAGACCATACGTCAGTCCCAGCGACGTGATCTCGGCCACACGTTCCTCGCTCGGTGCACTGGGACCAAAATCCGAGAGGTCCGCGATACGGGTTCGCGCCCAGAGATGCCGAAGGGCGCCATGACTTTCGCTGGCGGCCGCTGGCGAGACGGCAATCGATGTCCGGTACATTCCGCGACCGGTCCTGCCCGAGATTTCGATCGATCCGGCTGGGCTGCCTTGCCATTTTCCGAAGACGACAACCGGGCGGCTGGAGAACAGGTCCGGCACGTTTCTCGGCTCGACATCGTAGGCGCCGAAGCCCCCGAACGTCACATCGATGCCGGTAAGCACAGGAGTGTCGATGTAGCGTCGGAGCCGCGCCGCCGCTTCCGTCGCTTCGGCGGGTTCAGTCACGATGAACGGTTCGCCGACCCCTGCCCGAGCGACACCCTCGATGAGGAACCGGTTCACGCTGCTGCCAATACCGAACGCAAAGAAATTGGCGTCGTTCCGCTGAGCGCGGACGTAATCGAACACGTCCGATTCCGCTTCGATGTACCCGTCTGTCACCAGGACGATGCTGCGCGATGCCGCCCCTTGACGCGGGACGGCTACTGCCCGCTCGAGCGCCGCCAGCAGCCGAGTCCCACCCCCGCCGTTCTTCCGCCCGATGAACTGGAGCGCACGTGCGAGATTGGGACGCGTCGCCGAAACAGACACTGGCGAGAACGTTTCGGACCCGTCAGCAAACACGACGATGTTGAACGTGTCAGAGGGTCGAAGCACGTTCGCGAGGTCGCCCATGAGCTTCTTCGCCGTGTCCAGTGGAAAGCCATTCATCGATCCCGACACGTCGACTACGAAGATGTACTCGCGCGACGGCACCTCGTCCGGCGAGACCACCTGCGGCGGTTCCGCCATGAGCAGGAAGAAGTTTTCGTCGCGGCCCTGATATAGCAGCAGTCCGGAAGCGATCTCCTGGCCAGCCAGTCGGTAGCGAAGGATGAAGTCGCGATTCCCCGACCATCGTTCGGATTCGGCGAGCGTTATCTCGGAACGTCCCTGGCCGATGGAACGGACCACGACCTGATGCGACGGTGAGACGAGCTCTTGGAACGGGACGCCGGTCGACACCACGCCCGCGAGGTGGAACTCGCTGCGCGGCGCTTCGCCTTGATGTGTGTACGGAGCCTTGACGAACTCGTCTTGTGGTGACGCCTGGCTTTGGCGCTTCTCGGAGTAACGCGGTCCCGCAACCGTCGGGTACACGAACTCGTACGCACCGTCGGTCGGTACGAGCAGCTCCGTGTATTTGAGCTCGACGGAGATCGTGTCCCCCGGGAGCACGTTGGCGACCTGCATCGTGAACACGTTGGGTCGACTCTGCTCCAGCAGCGATGCGCTCTTCCCCTCGCGCTTCGCGGCTTCGAATTCATGTGCCGCTTTCTCGCGCTCCCTGATTTTGGCCACCGTGCGCACATCGCCCACGGTCATCGTCATGCCGTAGACGGCCGCCCGTGTGGACGCAGGAAAGATGTAGCGGGCATGAATGGGCCGCCTTCCACGATTCTCGTACACCTGCCGCATGGTCACGTCGGCAATCACGCCGGTAATCGCGACGTCGACTTGCGTGTCTTTCAGCGGCAAACGATCGATGGTGGAATCGCCACCCTCGACGAAGAAGAATGGAGAGAGCGTCTTATCAGCGGGTAATCGATCGCCCTGCGCGACGGCGTGCCACGGCACGACCAAGGCGCAGATGGCGTGAGCGACGACGGTCCAGCGCATGGAAAGTCTCATGGCGATCGGAGAGAGCAACGCGGCTGCCGTCGCGGCACGGGTGCGTCAGCAGAACGCCAACCCGTTGCGCGTGCGAGTGATGCGCGGATCTGACGATTCGGTGGCTGCGAACGGCGCGGGAAAGCTGCGTGTTCGCGCGTCCACGCCCGTGTCGAACGGGACACGAGCCTTGGTATTCGAGCGCACGCCAAACACGATCGCGCACGCCAAACACGATCGCGCACGCTAAACACGATCGCGCACGCTAAACGCGATCGCGCACGCTAAAGCGTGCGCTCTACAGGTACGTGGTACGGGTTCGCGAGGCGAGCCTTGAAGGCTCGCCCCACAAAAACGCGAGGCGTGGTGCGCTTAGTTGCTCGCCGTCTTCTCATCGCCGGGGATCTCTGGTTCCTCGACGACGCCTTTCGCGGCTCGGTCGACGTCGAATGGTTCTTCAAAATCACTCTTCACCGCTTCGACGCGCGCCAGATTCCTCTTCGCCTTGTCGTAACCGGGGTCGGCGCTCAGCGCGCCGCCGTACGCGGCAGCCGCGGCTTTGAAGCGCCCGGTGTGCTCGAGCGCCATGCCCAGGTTGTTGTGGAATGCCGCCACGTCTTGCCGCAGCTCCACGGCCTTGGCGAGGAGCGGCAGCGCCTCGTCGGCGCGCTGCGTCTCGAGGAACAGGAGGCCAAGGTTGTTCATGGACCATGCGTCGCGCTCGTTCAACGCGATCGCGCGGCGATATGCGTCCACGGCCTCGTCTGTCTCGCCCCGAGCGTGGTAGGTACGGCCCAGCAGCCGATACACCTCGGCCGACTCGTCGATATCCGCCGCACGCGTGAGCCGGTCGAGGGCGTCGTCAGTTCGTTTCTGATCGATGAAGACCCGGCTCAGGTTCACGAGGCTCTTGACGTGATACGGGTCGATGCTCAGCGCCGTCTCGAATGCCTCCTCGGATTTCGCGAGATCGCCGCTCTTCCACGCCGACAGCCCGAGCATGTAGTGGCCCCACGCGTTGTTCGGGCGTTGCCCGATGTAATGTTCGAATATCGCCGCCGCGTGGCTGTAATTCCCGGCCTGGTACGCCGCCTCGCCGTCGACGAACGACACGGGGCCGGTGATCTTCGGCGTCGTGTCCGGCACGAGTCCTTCCCCATCGGTCTGCTTGACGGCCAGGGATTCGCCTGACGCTGTGAGGGGTTTCGTCCGCACGGAGTCTGACTCCTGTGTCTCCGAAGTCTCGCGCTTCGAACAGCCGACGGCCGCGAACGCCGCCAGGAGCAGCACCGCCGTGACGTGTCGTATGGGTCTCATCTGTTCTCTCCTTGTGATTGGCCGGCCGCTTCACGCGGTCCAGCGTTTCACTGGCCTTAGCGCAAGCCGGCGACCAGCGCGGGCGGGAGATGACAGATGCCTCTAACTGACCGAAGCAGAGCGAGTTGCCGGACTGTCAAACGAGGGGTGTTGCGCGACCGTCGTGTCTCGGCGGACACGGCGTCCGGTGCTCCAGGTGTCCCGGGGCACACGGGACGTCGTGGGTCCGTTGTGGGCAGTTATGCGTCTCTTTGCATGCCCTTGCTGAGTCCGTGGCGACGCATGATCTTCAACAGGCTGGAATGATCCGCAAGGCCGAGCGCCTCGGCCGTCCGAGTGACGTGCCAGTCGTGTTTATTGAGCGCGCCAAGAATGATCTGCCGTTCGGCCTGCGCCTTCAGCGCCTTGAGTGTGCCCGGCGGGGCGGTCAAGTCGGCGTCATCATCTCGATCCGCGCCCCGAATCTCCGGTGGAATATCGGCTTCGCGGATGACGGCGGCATCTGACGCAATGAACATCCGCTCCAGACAGTTTCGCAGTTCGCGGACGTTATTCCTCCGCCAGTCGTACGCGGCGAGCAGCGCAACCGCGTCCGGCGCGATCGTTTTCGGCCGTAGGCCAAGCTGCGTGGCGATCGTCCGGAGCAGATGATCGACCAGCGCCGGAACGTCGGACAGCCGCTCCCGCAGCGGCGGGACCCGCAACGTGTGAACGTTGAGACGATAGTAGAGATCCTGACGAAAGCGGCCGGCCTCAACCTCGCGCTCGAGATCCCGATTGGTGGCCGCGACGACCCGCCCCGTCACCTGGATGGCGCGGTCGCCGCCGATCCGCGTCACTTTTCGTTCTTCGAGCACGCGAAGCAGCTTGGCCTGCGCCGGCAGCGGCAGCTCTCCAACTTCGTCGAGGAACAACGTTCCAGCGCTTGCGTTCTCGAACGCGCCCCTGCGCAGGCGATCGGCGCCGGTAAACGCACCGCGCTCGTGACCGAACAGCTCGCTCTCGACCAGGTTTTCTGGCAGCGCCGCACTGTTCACGGCGACCAGCGGAGACTTTGCGCCAGGTCCTCGTCGATGCAGCTCGCGCGCGACCAGTTCCTTGCCCGTCCCGCTCTCCCCCACGATCAGAACGCTGCTCGGAATCGGTGCGACGCGCGCGATCGCCTCACAGAGCGACCGCATCGGCGCGCTGTCGCCGATGAGCGGCGTGTCACCGTCGAACCTGGACCGCAGCGTTCGAAGCTCCCTCACCAGCCGCCCGCGAGAGAGCGCGTTCTCGATCTCCTGAACGACGCGCTCAATCGGCTCCGCCTTGTCGACGAACCCGTACGCGCCGAGTCGCACCGCTTGGACGCAACGGTCGTAGCTGCCGGTGCCGGTATAAACGATGACCGGCGTGTCGATGCCGCGCTGCTGCATCCGCCGCAGGACCTCGAAGCCATCGGTTCCGGGCATCTCGAGATCCAGGACGACACAGTCGATCGCCTCCCGGGCGAGGACGTCGAGCGCCTCGTCGCCGTCTGCGGCAACGATCGTCTGGTAGCGGCCGGCGCGCTTCAGGTCGTACGCATATTGCTCGGCCATCGCCGGCACGTCATCGACCACGAGAACCTGCGTCGTCATGTGCGCGTCGGACCGCCGGCTGGAATGTCGATGATGATGCGGGTTCCCTTTCCAGGCGCGCTCTCGACAGCGACCGTGCCGTGGAGGTCCATCACGAGTCGTCGAACGATGGAAAGCCCAAGACCGGTGCCACCCTCTTTCGTCGTATAGAAATCGTCGAAGATCCGTTTCGCCTCGTCAGCGGACATTCCGCGGCCCGTGTCGGCAACGACCGCCCGCACTGTCGGCTCACAGCCTCGATCGACTACGCGTGTCGAGACCGTAACGCGACCCGGCTTCGATTGCAGGCTGTCGACCGCGTTGGCCATCAGGTTCTCGAGAATACGCCGGAAGGCGACCGCGTCGCCCACAACCCGCGGGAGATTCGTGAGATCGGTCTCGAACTCGACATGCTCCTGGCCCTGCGCGGCGCGTACGACGTCGATGATCAGCCTGTTCAAATCGCAATCGCGCCGGTCCAGCGGTGGCGACAGCCGCTGGTAGCTCGTCGCGAGCGTCTCGAGATACGCGATGCTGGAATCGAGTGTGTTCCGCCGCTCGGCGAATACCACCGAAAGGGCGCCCGGCTCATCTCGTTGGACCTGCGCCAGATGGCGCATCACATTCCGAAGCGGGATGAGCCCGTTCTTGATGTCGTGGTTGATCTGGCGGGCCAGCTCGCCGACGGTTGCACGTCGTTCGGCCTCACGCACGCGGGCCGTGCTCGTACGCAGGCGTGCAGCAAGGTCGCCGAGGAGCCGCGACAATCTGCCGACTTCATCCGTGCCGGCATCGAAGTCGACGTCGAGGCGATCGAGATCGAGCACGGCCGTCTTTTCAGCAAGAGCCGCCAGCGGCCTGCTGATTCTTGACGACAGCCACACCGCCAGCAGCAGAGCAATGACTCCGGTCCCCGCGGCGGTCAAGAGAAACCACGAATCCGCGCTCCGCACAAGCGTCCTGAGCGGAGTCAGAGGCTGAGTGACCTCGAGACGGGCCTGCACGACCTCTAGCGGCGTGCCCCCTCCACCTCGGATCAAGGGAACCTCGAGCTCGCCGACTGCAGTGTCGTCCGTCCTGTCCGGTTTTTCTGGGACGGTTGACAGCTCTCCCCCCGGGTAACGCAGCGACACGGCGATCGCGCGATCGCGGGACAGCCGCGCGAGAAAAGCTCTATCCACCGCCACACCACCGACAATCGTGAACGTCCGCCCGCTGACGAGGAACGACTCGACACGCGCCAGTGCCAGAAAGTCACGCGCCGCGCCGCGCGTCGTCATGAATGCGACGCCGCGCGCGCTGCTCAACGCCGACGCCAGTCCCGGCTCGACGCGACCATGCTCGTTCCGGAAGTGGCCTGAGCTGACAATCCGGCCATCGGCATCCTGAATCTGGAGCATCGACAGACCAGTGAGACGCATGGCCGTTCCTGTGTAGTCGAGCAGATAGTCCCGCTCCGACTCGACGCCGGCAACGGCCGCGAGACGAAACCGATTGTCATTCAGGAGCGCGCTTTTGAGCGATGCCAGCCGCTCGGCAATCCCGGCGCTCTCGCGAGCAAGATCTTCGCGAATGACCTCGACCACGGTATCAACCCGAAGCTGGTACTCCTCCGAGAGACGCCGGGTCATTTCCTGCCGCAGTCCAAACGCCAGCAGCGCAATTGGGATCAGGACGACGGCCGCGAAGGCGAGGAGCAGGCGAGTACGCAGGCTCATCACTTATCTCGGCTCGTTCACGCCTGCGATAACCAATCCTCCATCCCACTCCGTCGTCACACCGGACCGCCCGCGCCGCACGATGGCTTGCAGCCGTGTATCGACCAGCGGGACGATGGTCTCAGGATTGAGCCATCGAGCGACATCCATCAAGCCCTGCAGATCCCGGCACGGGTCAAGCGGCCGGCTGTCGACGGACATCATGTAACCAGCGTCGGTTCCCAGTCGGCGTGCCAAAGCCAGGGCCTCACCGGTCAACCCGGTTGCACGCTGATATGTCCGCCTCGGGCGGTCCGGAAGGAGCGCGTCGAGGAACGCGGCGGGGCCCGACGCACGGACCAGGCCCACAAGGCGTTCGGCCAGATCGCGCGCCGCGCCGTCGTTCGCGTCGTATACGATCCGCGGAGTGAATAAGGACCGGCCTCGTGCCGGAGCCAGAGGGACCTCGCAATCCGGCGGCAACATCTGCCACCAAAACGGACCCTGCGCGCCCCGCGCCTCTCCTCGAACGGCATCGTCGGCCAGAACCTGCCGCGCGTCCTCCGACAGCGCAGGTGCCGCGCGCGAGCGCTCGGGTGCGAGGAGCACGTGCGTTCGCTGCCATGCCAGCGGCACGGACTGAAATTGCGGCAGCGTGGCTGCGTAGTCGAGCGCTGCGGGATCCCGTGTGAGCAGCACGTCAACACCGGCGTCCAGCAGATCACGCAGATCGCCGGAAGTGACCAGAAACCGGATCGCCGGCAGATTGTCTCGAGCGAGGGTAATCACGGTCCCACCACTGACAACCGGCGCGGGATCCTGTGGTGCAATCCGGCCGGCTCGTGTTCCGAGGGGCCATAACGAATCAGCGACGGACTTGGCGATTGCCAGATCGGGATGCGCAAGCGCCACTGGCATGTCCACGCGCTGACTCCGCAGTGTGATCGCAAGGACTCGGTCGTCGGCCAGTGCCACTGATTGGACGAGACGACTCACGTGCGGCCGCAGCTCGTCTCCGATCCCGTCGCGGGTCCAGCTCGCGCGCACGTCAGCCGCGGTGACCGGCGTACCGTCGGAGAAGCGCGCGTTCTCCCGCAACGTGACGATCCACGTGCGGCCGTTCTCGTCGAGGCGCCAGGACGCTGCCAGGCCGGGAGCTACGTGTCCATTGCACTCTGATCGGACCAGCGTCTCGTAGAGCTGACGGAACAGCAGTCGCTCGCTTTCGTTCGACGGATGGGGTGCGTTCGATGGATCGATTCGGTCGCCCAGCGCAACGGTCGCAATCGGTTCGCCTGCTTCAGCGATCAACGCGCAGTCGACCGCTCCGTGTTCGGGACGCTGCGCCGTTGCCGCCGGCGGCGACACTGGCGGTTCTGGCGTGGGGCGAACTGCATTCGGGGGTTCCGGCGGCCGGTCCGGCTGTGGTGAGACAGCCACTCCCGCCGGGGTAGTACGCGAGCTGCATGCCCAGGTCATCGCCTGAAGGCACGCGGTGAACCCGAGCACGGCGAATCCTCGACCCATCAGCGTCACGTCTTTCGCCCATGATAGCCGCGCTTTCGTTCCCGCGATCGATCCCTGACCTGCCAAGGCGAGTCGCTCGACGTCCTCTGCGTGCGCTTCAAGTGTTTGGCTACGATGCTCACGCGCACCTACGCCCAACGTGGGCGACGTCGCAGCCGGGCGAGACGGAGGCGCCACTGAACCGTTTCCAGGTGGACGTTGAGTTACAAGTTCACAATTGCCACCGGCTCGATGGGATCCGCCGGCGTGAACTCGAACACCTTGCCGTAGAAATACAGCTCCGCCTCGAGGCAGCGAATGATGGTGTCCGCCTTGCGGAACCCGTGCTGCTCGCCTTCGAACGCGAGATAGGCAACGGGCAGCCCCTTGGCGGCCACGGCGTCCGCCATCATCTGCGACTGATTGGGCGGCACGACCTTGTCTTCAAGACCCTGAAAGAGGATGAGCGGGCACGCAAGACGGTCGATCGCGTGAATGGGCGACCGGGCGCGGTACACGTCGCGCGCCTCGGGATACGGGCCGATCAGACTGTGTGAGTAGCGCGACTCGAACTTGTGTGTATCGAGCTCCAGGACTTCGAGATCGCTGATGCCGTAGTAGCTGGCGCCCGCTTTGAACACGCCGGCATGAAACGTGAGCGCCGCCAGCGTGGTGTACCCACCGGCGCTGCCGCCGCGGATGATCAGCCGCTGCCCGTCGGCGCGACCTGCTTTGCACAGGTGCTGCGCAGCGTTAATAACGTCGATGACGTCGACGATCCCCCACTCTCCGTTCAGTCGTTCGCGGTACGCGCGGCCGTAGCCGGAGCTGCCGCCGTAGTTCACGTCCACCAGCGCGAAGCCGCGGCTCGTCCAGTATTGAACCTGCAGATCGAGCGTGGCATGCGCCGCCGCCGTCGGCCCGCCGTGGCTGATTGCGATGAGAGGAGGAACTTCGCCCGCCGGAGCGGTGAAATCCCTGTTCCGAGGTGCGTAGTAAAACGCGTGTGCGAGGCGGCTGTCCGCCGTTGGAAATTCGAATGCCTCAGGAGTGGAGAGATACCCCGGATCGATCTGCAACTGCGACGCAACACGAATGGTCTGGACTTCGCCGGTCGCGAGGTCGATGCGAACGATGCGATCGGGATTCGTGTCCGATCCCGCTGCCACAACCGCGCTCGTGGCACCGGCGGCAATCCAGTCGTGCGGCTGCAACTCTGGCGCAATCGGTGACAACGTGCCACTGGCAACATCCACGGTAGCAAGATGCCAGCGGCCCTTCTGCGTGTACGACACCACAAGCCGCGACGGCCCTGCACACGCCCAGGTCGAGGTGCCGAATATCCATTCGGGGCGCCCGAACTCAGAATCGGTCGGTGGATTGCCAACGACAGAACGATCCGAACGATAGAGTTGCCACCAGCCCGTTCGGTCGCTGACGTAGTACAGCGTACCGTCGGGTGACCACCCTGGTTGGTAGATCGATTCGCAATCGCTTCCAGCCAGGTGGGTCGCATTCGCGAGCGCGCCGGACGCCTCTACGTCGGCGACCCACAACTCGGTGCCATCCCACGGCATCGAGGGATGCCGCCACGACAACCAGGCGAGCTTCGTGCCGTCGGGGCTCAGCCGCGGCGTGGAGTAGAAGTCGTAGCCCGACGCGATCACCGTGCCCGCGCTCAATCCCCGATCCCCGCCGTCGTAGTGTCCGGCCTCAGCCGGAGCGGTGGATCCGAGGTCGTAGTGTCCGGCTTTCCTGTCCGCCGGAGCCTTGGCGAAGGCGGAAGCCGGACCGATGGGAACGCTGACGAGTGTAACGACCGCCTCGCGTCCCTCCTGCGTGTGGTCTTCGCGTACGCACATCACACGCTGCCGACGGACATCGACCTCGAAATCAGCGTATCGCCAGGCGCCGGCCGGGGTCAGCGGTTCCGGTACGTGGGCCGGGTCCCGCGAAGCGGACCCGGCAATCCGGTACACTCGCTGGTCAACGAAGTTGACGCAATACGCAACGCCGTCTCGAACGACGTACGCTCCGCCGCCGTACTCGTGCACGCGTGTGCGGACGTTGAAGTCAGGCGGGGTGACTTCGGTTATCGAACCGTCGGGTCTGCACCTGAGAAGCGCGTAGCGGCCGCCTTCCTGAGGACGTCCTTCCAGCCAGTAAATGTCGTCGCCATCGAGCTGCACGGCGCCAAGCCGTAAATTGCCCGCGGCAATGGCCGCCGCGGAGAGCGGCGAGACCCAGGTTCCGTAGGGGGCTGTTCTCACAAGTCACAAGTCACAAGTCACAAGTCACAAGGCCCAACGCCTATAGCCTGAAGTCAAAAGCCCACATTCACGGGCTGTCAGCTTCCGTCCCTGATCACGCGACAGGATTCGATGTCGAACGTCACCTCGCCAATCGTCATGCGCGTCTGGTCGCAGAGTCCGGCGGCAAACTGCGCAAACGCGTGCACGTCGGCGAAGTTGCTCGCGAGCCCCACGGACACGCGAATCGCGCCGGCGCTCTTGCCGTCGCGGTGCGTGACGAACTGCAGAAAACGCGGCAGCGTCATGTCTGCGCTCTCCTCGAGCGCCGCTGACACGTCGTCTTCGGTGAGCCCTTCGGCGGCTTCGCCAGCGCCCGGATTGCAGAAGCATCCTGTCCGCAGCGAGATGCGATTCTGGCTCGCCAGCTCCTCCACGCGCCGGTAGTCCAACAGATGCCCGTCGGGATCGTAAAAGTTCATCGTCACAGTTCCACCCCGTGCGGCCGTTGTCACCGGTCCATAGATGCGCACCATCGGACGACCGTTGCTGTGCCGCAGATCGAGGAGCGATGTGAGCAACCACTCCGTGAGGCAGCGCACACGCATCTGGATCGTGTCGATTCCGATGGCGCCGAGATGGCGAAGGCCGATCTCCACGGCAGGAATGGCCAGGTAGTTGAGCGTGCCGTCTTCGAAGCCCGCCTCGCCGGGCGAGAGGATGTGGCGGCGCCCCTGCACGCTGGCGAAGTTCACCGTTCCGCCCGCAAACCAGGGTCGATGCAGTTTCCGTAGCGCACTGTTGCGCACCAGGAGACAACCGACGCCGGTCGGGTAGCCGAACATCTTGTAGAACGAGACGCTGACGAAATCAGGGCGCACGACTCTCAGGTCCAGGCGGTTCGTGGGTACGAACGCGGCCGCATCCAATAGCACGTCCCACCTGCGATCGTGCGCCTCTTCGACGATCTCGAGCGGATGCTTCACACCCGAAAAATTCGACTGCGCGGGAAACGCGAACAGGTTGTTCCCGGAGGCCGACGCGCGATCCAGCAGTTCCCGCAGCCGGTCGCGATCGATGCGCAGCTCGGGCGTCGTCAGCGGCACGTAGGCAACGCCTGCACCCTTGGCGGCTGCAAACTCGCGGATCCCGTTCACCGAGTTGTGGTTGTCGACCGTCAACAGGAACTGTCCATCCGGCCCAAATGGATAGGATTCGGCCACGTGCTTCAAGGCGGCAGTCGCGTTCTGCGTGAAGATGGCTGTGTAATCGCCTTCCGCGTTGAACCACGCCAACACGGCGCGGCGCGCGCTCTCCACGAGGTCCGTCATGCCCGCGGACGTAGGACTCACAGAGTGCGGGTTGCCGAGGACCCTGTCGTTCAACAGCGCTGCATGCTCGCGGATTTGCGATTCCGCATGCAGGGCCCCGCCCGTGTAGTCGAGGTACACGTGGCGCTGCGCGTCGAGGCGCCGGTACTCCGACGCGCGCAGCGCATCGAGATGACACGTGCGTTCGTATTCAGGGAACGTCTTCAGGAACTCGTCGAAAGCCGTCGGCTCGTCGCGGTACCTCTGCTTTAACGGCGTCTGCGTCGCTTTCAACTGATCAGCATCCATTCGACCTCGTTCCATCCCTGCTGCGCTTGAATGCGCGCTATCCGAGCTTTATGATGTTCTTTCCAAGTCAGGCTCTTCCAAGAGGTTATCAGGTTGAGAAGGACGCTCATCAGCGCCAGCGTGGTTTTGCTGTGTCTCACAGCTCTGCCGTGGAGTGCCCATTCGAACGCGGCTGCCTCGGCCGCCAGCGTGACGACGGCGCGCGGAGCGCGCATCGATGTGGCATCGGCTGGCATTGCGCACGACGTGCTGCAGTTCGCGCTTGGCGCCGTCAACTGCGCCACCCGGCTGGGGGACATCAAGGCGCCGCCGACCCTGACGGTGATCGACTACTCGCGGCCGTCAGTCGAGCGGCGGCTCTGGGTGTTCGATTTGAACGACGGCAGTCTGCTGTTCAAGGAGCTCGTCGCCCACGGCAAGAACACCGGCGAGAACATCGCGACGCGCTTCTCCGACTTGATGAACAGCCGCCAGTCGAGCATCGGCCTGTTCGTCACGGCCGACACGTACGTCGGCGACAACGGGTACTCGCTGCGTCTGGACGGCCTCGAGCGCGGCTTCAACGCCCACGCGCGGGAGCGAGCTATCGTGATGCACGGCGCACCGTACGTGGATGGGAGCCTGGCCGCCACGCAGGGACGAATCGGGCGGAGCTGGGGGTGCCCCGCGCTTCGCGAAGCCGTCGCACGGGACGTCATCGACACCATCCGCGGCGGCGGAGTGATCTTCTCCTATTACCCCGACTCGCACTGGCTGAAGAGCTCGCGCTTCCTGAACAGCTGTGCGTAGATCTGTACGCGTGTGAGAGGCGCGCGGAACCATGCAGGAGCGACTGCTACAGGTAAGACCGCTGTGGCGTAATGAGATGCTCACGGAAGGACGATCGGTCGATTCCTCGGAACTCGCCTGAATGGCGCAGATTCACGACGGCGTCAACTTGTCGTTCCTGACGCCGTACTGGTCGGGTCGGGAGATGATGAGGATTCATCTCTCCTCGATCCGGAAGTTCTACCCGACATCGCCAATTTTGGTGTCAAAGCGCGGCGGCGAGCGCGAGGAAATGGATGCCCACAGAGCCGAGTTCCGTATTCAGTACTGGCTCGAAGAGTGCGACTACACCGACGCTGTCCTCCGGCTGCTGGAGCGCTGCGACACCGAATACGTCTGCATCGTCGAACATGACGCTGTGTTGCTGTCCAGCCTCGATGGTCTGCTCGCGGGGATCGTCGAGGGCCGCTGGGACCTGGTGGGTATGGAGGAGCGCGTGCGGGACAGCCCCGCAACCGCGGGAACGCTGCCTTCAACGCACGGCTGGTGGCGCTTTGCTCCCGGGCAGCTGTCCGGCCCTCTGCTGATGTTCAACTGGCGCGACTTCAAGCGCCGATGGGGACTGCCGGGGGTGCGTGGACATCGGAGCTACGGCGCATGGGAGTACGAGTATGACCACGGGATCGGCCAGAAGCTGATACGCCATAAGTATTTGCTGCCGTTCCACACAGTGAAGTACGGGATGGGGAACATCTTGAAAGACGGCGACATATCGGTGCTATGGCACCAATGGTACGGCTCATATCGAACACGGTTGGGCGGCCGTGATTTTACCGTCGCCGATTTGGACGTGAACGGGCTGACTGGCCATGCCCGAAAGAGTGAGACCGCCTTCCTCGCCGACTATCCGAATCTCGACTTGTCCACGCTCACGCCAGCCTGGGGACCCGAGTTCGACATTCACGAGGAACAGCTCGCCGCAGAAAAGGCGTGCGCGGGAGCCTTCGCGCGGGGTGTCGCTCGTCTCCGACGATGGCTTCGGTATGACCCGGCTGAGGCAGCGAGGCGGGCCGCCACCCGACTGGATCGATGGCGCCGCTTGTCCTGAGCGCTCGCATGAAGGGGATCCTGCGGCGCGTTCCCGGGCTCGTCACGACGTACCGTCATGCGCAGCATCTGTCCGCCATCGCCTACGAGCGGTGGTGGGCCGACCTCCAGCGCCTCAGCGATCGCTCCATTCTGGAGGGCGAGTGGAACTTCGAAGCGCCGCCGGAACAGGAGCGGTATCGCCGCGTGTTAGCTGCCGTCGCCACACAACGGGGCACATCGTCGTGGGGTGATGCACTCGAGATCGGGTGCGCGGAAGGACTGTTCACCAGGGAGCTGCTCCGTCGGTGTGCGACCGTGGCTGCATACGACGTCTCGCACGTCGCGTGCGAGCGTACTGCGCGAACCCTGCCTGAGCTTCGCGTCGAGCGGCGCAACATCGAAAGAGACCCGGTTTCGGGACTCTTTGATCTCGTCTTCATGATGGGCGTCCTGGGATATGTGCACGGACGCGGCAGGATTGGCGAGGTCACCGCCAAGGTCGCAGACGCACTGCGGCCCGGGGGACTGCTGGTCTTTAACGAGCTGCGTATCGATGATTCCAGGTTTGAGAATTGCTGGTGGGCGCGGGCCTTCGCCGAAGGCGGACTGCAACTCCTGAAATTTCTCGATGGCCGCGACGGATTGCGTTTGATCCATCGCGAAATCCACCGCAAATACGTGATTGGGATTTACGAGAAGACGGCCCGCAATCTCATCTAGTCGCTTCGACGTTCAAACTCAGAAGGGATCCCCGTTCCTTGTCCATGTGGGGAAGATACGCTTGCGAGTGATCGTCGAATTCAGCGTGCTCGGTTTTTCTCCAGTCATATTTACGTACGTTCTTGAACCCAACCGATTCCAGAAGCTCCCTGAGAGTCTGGTAGTCGTATGTCGTTTTTTCATAAATGAGCTCGTCGCCGACTTGCCACCGCCCGAATAGCGGTCCGATAATGGGCCCAAGGCCGTACTTCTTGTACGCTGTGACTAGAGCTTCAAAGTCGGGAACGGCAACGCGCAGCGTGCCCCCTACCACGAGAACGCGCTTCCATTCCGTCAGAACGCTCACCGCTTCGAGCCGGTCAAAGTACCCAAGGGCATGGCTAGAGTAGATGAGATCGAATGAATTGTCGTTGAACATGGGGAGTGTCGCGATGTCGTGGACGTAATGGACGTGAGGGAAAGTAGCAATATCGACGTTTGTCCATCCGGGGCCGAAATCCCTCTTGCCGCAACCCAAATGCAGTCTCTTCATGGGGATTGCGACTTCATTTTATCCAACGGGCCGCCGAACTTCGTGGCTGATATGATCGATACCTCCTCCGCACGTCAGGCGCTCCACGATGTCCTTGTCTGGTTTTCATCCGCTCGTTTCGGAATGGTTCAGTCGAGCGCTTGGCGAGCCGACGCGCGCGCAGCGCCTTGGATGGGACGCCATTCGCCACCGCCGGCATACGCTCATCGCGGCGCCGACCGGCTCGGGAAAGACGCTTGCGGCTTTTCTGATCGCCATCGACGACCTCGTCCGTGAAGGCGCGTCCGCGCCTCTGCCAGACGAAGTCCGCGTCGTGTACGTCTCGCCCCTGAAAGCGCTCAGCGCCGACATTCACAAGAATCTTGCGGAACCGAGGCGCGGCATTCGTCAGCTTGCAGAAGCCGAGGGCACCGAGGCGGCGCGCATCACCGCTGCCGTCCGTACCGGCGACACCACGCAATCCGAACGGGCTGCCATCCTCAAGCGGCCTCCGCACATCCTGGTCACCACTCCGGAGTCGCTGTATCTGCTGCTCACGGCCGAGCGGAGTCGCAGTTTGCTCCGCACCGCCCGCACCGTCATCGTCGACGAGATCCACGCCGTGATCGGGACGCGCCGTGGCGCGCACCTGGCGCTGTCCCTCGAGCGGCTGCAAGAGGTTGCCGAGCGGCCGCTTCAGCGCATCGGCCTGTCGGCAACGCAGCGCCCCCTGGAAACCGTGGCCCGCTTCCTGGTGGGCGTCGATGCCACCCGCGGCGGCGCTGTCATCGTCGACGAAGGCCATCGGCGGGCCATCGACCTCGAGCTGGAAATACCCCGGTCTCCGCTCGGCGCCGTGATGGCGCACGAAGTGTGGGAGGAGTACTACGATCGTCTGGCCGAGCTGATCGGCACGCACAGAACGACGCTCGTCTTCGTGAACACACGGCGGATGGCGGAGCGCGTCGCACGGCACCTCAGCGAGCGACTCGGCGACGACCAGGTGACCGCCCATCACGGCAGCCTGTCCAAGGAGACGCGGCTCGACGCCGAGCATCGCCTCAAGAGCGGCACGCTCAAGGCGCTCGTGGCGACAGCGTCACTGGAGCTCGGCATCGACATCGGTCACATAGACCTTGTCTGTCAGATCGGCTCGCCCAATCGCATCGCCACGCTGCTGCAGCGGGTCGGCCGCTCGGGCCACACGATTGCGGGAACGCCCAAGGGGCGTCTGCTACCGGTGTCGCGCGACGATCTCGTCGAGTGCGCGGCCCTGCTCCGGTCCGTCCGGCGCGGTGAGCTCGATGCCATCGTCATGCAGGACGCGCCGCTCGACGTGCTTGCGCAGCAGATCACGGCCGAGCTCGCGTGCCGGCCGTGCAGCGAAGAACAGCTGTTCAACGTCGTGCGCCGCGCATGGCCCTACCGCGCTCTCGAACGGCGCGAGTTCGAGGCCGTTGTGGCGATGCTCGCTGACGGCTTTGCTACGCGTCGCGGGCGCCGGGCGGCCCTCGTCCATCGCGACGAGGTGAACCGCGTGCTCCACGCCAGACGCGGATCGCGAATGCTCGCGCTCACGTCGGGCGGCGCGATTCCTGAAGTCGCGGATTATCGCGTGGTCGTCGAACCGGAGGAGACGTTCGTCGGCACGCTCAACGAGGACTTCGCCATCGAGAGCCTCGCAGGCGATATCTTCCAGCTCGGGAACGCGTCCTGGCAGATTACGCGCGTCGCCGCGGGCACGGTGCGCGTCGTCGACGCGCACGGCGCACCGCCGACCATCCCTTTCTGGCTTGGTGAAGCGCCGGCTCGAAGCGACGAGCTCTCTCGGGCGGTAAGCGAACTGCGCGCCGATGTGGAAGAGCGCCTTGCGGCGCGAGCGCAGGCCTCAGAGACGCGATCACGGGCCACGGAGACACGGAGACATGGAGAAGAATCGAACGTAGGGCGCGGCTTTACGCCGCGCCAGGCGGGCCGTGAAGGCCCGCCCTACGTTTCTGATTCCGTCACGGACTGGCTCGTCTCCGATATCGGACTCTCGCAGGGTGCGGCCCTGCAACTGTTCGAATACCTCGCTGCCGGACGTTCGGCGCTTGGCGTCATTCCGACGCAGCACACGCTGGTGCTGGAGCGGTTTTTCGACGAGTCGGGCGGCATGCAGCTCATCTTGCACGCGCCGTTCGGCAGCCGAATCAACAAGGCATGGGCGTTTGCGCTGCGCAAGCGTTTCTGCCGTCAGTTCAATTTCGAGCTGCAGTCGGTCGCGACCGAGGACGCCTTGCTCCTCTCGCTCGGCCCCCAGCACTCGTTCCCGCTCGCCGACGTCTTCCGCTACGTGCATCCGGCCACACTGCGCGACACGTTGATCCAGGCCGTGCTGGACGCACCGCTCTTTGCAACCCGTTGGCGCTGGAACGCCACGGTGTCGTTGGCGGTCCCGCGCAGCCGGGGCGGATCCAAGGTGCCTCCGCAGTTGCAGCGCATGCAGGCCGACGATCTGATGGCCGCCGCCTTTCCCGACGCCGCCGCCTGCCTCGACAACATTCCAGGCGACCGGCAGATTCCCGATCACCCGCTGGTCAACCAGGCACTGCGCGACTGCCTCGAAGAAGCCATGGATATCGACGGCCTGGCGAAGGTGCTGACGGCCATCCATGCGGGTGAGCTGCAGCTTGTCTCGCGCGATACGCCGGAGCCGTCGGCGTTCGCCGACGAAGTGCTCAACGCCCAGCCATACTCGTTCGTGGACGATGCGCCGCTGGAGGAGCGGCGGACGCGGGCGGTGCAGTCACGGCGGCCGATCAATCTCGACGCCGACGAGGCCGCACTGCTCGACGCGGCCGCCATCGAGCGTGTCGTGGACGAAGTGCGGCCAGACCCGCGGGATGTCGAGGAGCTGCACGACACGCTCGTCACGACAGGCTTTCTGCGCGATCGCGAAACCGATGCGGCGATGATCGGCGCGCTCGTCGACCGGGGCCGAGCCACGCGTATCGTCGCAGGTGCGCACGGGACGATCTGGGTGGCCGCGGAACGTCTCCCCGAAATCCTGACAGTACATCCCTCTGCGGTCATGGACCCGCCAATCGCGGTGCCCGAGTCGCGGGCCGCGCGCGTCTGGACCAGAGACGACGCCCTCGCATCGCTCTTCCGAGGGCGCACGGCAATCTGCGGACCGGTCACTGCCGCCGCGCTGGCCGAATCCTTCGACGTGCCAACGGCTGACGCGGACGCAGCGCTGCTCGCGCTCGAGTCCGACGGCGTGGTGCTGCGCGGAGTCTTCACGCCGGGTGCACGCACGGTCGAATGGTGCGACCGCACGCTGCTGGCGCGCATTCATCGATACACGCTGAACCGCCTGCGCGCCGAGATTTCGCCGGTGACCCCCTCTCAGTTCATGCGCTTCCTGCTGGCCTGGCAGCATGTCGCGCCGTCGACGCTGCTCGCCGGACCGGATGGGCTGAGGGCGATCGTCGCGCAGCTCGACGGCGTCGAGGTGCCTGCGCGCGCCTGGGAACGGGACGTCTTGTCACGGCGAGTCGAGCGGTACGAGCCGGCGCTCCTCGACATGTTGTGCCTGACCGGCGAGGTGAGCTGGGCGCGACTGTCTACCGGTCCCACTCAAGTGGTCGGCGCCACTCCGATTGCGTTGTATCTCCGCGAACATGCCGAGGCGTGGCTCACCTTGCGACAACAGGATTCGAGGGTCGCTGGAGGGTCCGCTGGGGAGGACCATACCGAGCGTGTTCTCGATCGTTTGCGGTCGCACGGCGCTTCCTTCGCGCACGACCTGGCGTCCGCGTGCGGGATGACGATGGACGAGGTCCATGCGTCACTTGCCGAGCTCGTGGCCGCCGGCTGCGTGAGCTCGGACGGCGCAGCCGGATTGCGAAGAGTCATCGGCTCCACACCGTGGACGACGGGCGTGCATCGGGCTGGTCCGGATGGCCGCTGGTTCGCGTTGAGAGAATCGGGCGAAATATCGCGCGACGTCGCCGTGGAGACGCTGGCGTGGACGCTGCTCCAACGCTACGGCGTCGTCTTCCGGCGCGTCGTCATCCGTGAGACTCCGGGTGTGCCCTGGCGGGAACTCGCATCCGTCTATCGCAGGCTCGAGGCGCGCGGCGAAATCCGCGGAGGTCGTTTCGTGTCCGGAATGGCGGGCGAGCAGTTCGCGCTGCCTGACGCAGTGGAACGGCTGCGCGAAGTGCGCCGGTCGGGCGACGACGACCAGCTCATCACCATCAGCGCCGCAGACCCGCTGAACTTCACCGGCATCATCACACCCGGCGATCGCATCCGCGCCACGCCAGGCAGCCGCATCGTCTATCGCAACGGCGTGCCGATCGCCGCCATGGAAGGCGACCTGCTGAAGCGCCTGGCCGATGTCGACCCCGATGTCGCGGCCAAAGCGGCGGCAGCGGCTGCCGGCCGGCGCGTACCCGTTCTCAGCGGGTACGTGGGGCGAATCGGGTAACCAGCTGCCTAATTGGCTCTGTGTCTCTGTGTCTCTGTGTCTCTGTGTCTCTGTGGCCCGTGGAGGCAACTCCACAGCTGTGCTTGCCGCGCGCCGTTGAGTTCACGTTAGACTGACCTTGTGCCGTCGCGCCGAAGGGTTCCGGCGTCAGCACAGGAGGTTCGCATGCTGGATGACGCCTCGGACTACGAACTGCAGAAAGACGAGCAGCCGCCGGCGTTCGAAACGCGCTCACCGATACCTTGGATCATCGCGGCCGTTCTGATTGCCGCGGGCGCCGGCGCCGCCTGGTTCTACTTCAGCGGCCGTCAGGCTGAGCAGCAGACATCGCAGGCGCAGGCCCTGACGGAGGCCGCGCCCGCACCTGCTGTTCGTCCCCTCGGCGGGACTGGAGACCCAATCGAGCTTCCTCCTCTTGAAGAAACCGATCCGCTGGTCAGGCAACTCGTCAGCGCCCTCTCGTCTCACCCGTCAGTGGCCGCATGGCTTGCGACCGACGACCTCCTTCGCAGCTTCACAGTGGCCGTGGACAACATCGCGAGCGGTGCGACACCCGCGCCGCGGCTGGGAGCGCTCCGGCCGGCGGCTCGCCTTCGTGTGATCGACAGCGACGACGATCTGCTGATCGACCCGCGAAGCTACGAGCGGTACACGCCGCTTGCGGCGGCCGTCGATTCAGTGAATGCAGACGGGGCCGCGCGTCTCTACTCGACGCTGAAGCCGCGGATTGAAGACGCGTACGCGGAGCTCGGCCGGCAACGGTCGTTCGACGTCGCGCTCGAGGAGGCGCTCGTAGCGATGCTTCGAACGCCTGTGTTCGACGGCGAGGTTACCCTGGTGCCCAAGGGTGCGGCGTCGTATGCGTTCGCGGACCAGCGCATCGAGCGACTGACGCCGGCGCAGAAGCAACTGGTGCGCATGGGACCCCGCAACGCACGCGCGGTTCAGGGCAAGCTGCGGCAGATCGCCCTGGCCCTCGGCATTCCGGCGGAGAGGTTGCCTCAGTAGATGGATTGACGAGTCCGGTCGATCCAGGTGCCCCAGTACGGGAACAGCCACATCGCCAGAGCAACCCAGGCGATGGCGCGCTCATCTGGCGGTGGCGGTGACCAGGGGCCGCTGATCCAGATCAGCGTGGTCAGCGCGACGAGCGACCAGAGCGACCACTTACCCGCCGCCTTGCGCGGGTGCGTGCCACGCAGATATACAGCTATCGCGGCGGCGAACAAGGCGCCCTCCACGATCAGCGTTCCTGGGATCGAATTCCACAAACCAAGGCCCACAACGGGACCGCCCGGCCACAATGGCAGATCCGGCACGTGTGTGACGAAATCGAGCAGCCAGTGGCTGACGAGGGCACTTCCGATCAGCAGTCCGGCAACGGATCGCTTGAGCACAACCACGGAAAAGCGTCCCACGACGGCACCCCACACGACTGCCATGCTGAGGCTATGGCTCCAGGGGTAATGCTCGAAGGCCAGCGGCGTAAAGGCGGTGTGACCGGGATCGATCCGCACGCGTTCGATTCCGGCGAGCAGCAGGATTGGCCAGATGAGGTCGAGTCCAAATGCGGCCGCGACGAGCGCCGCAAGCGGCGTGCGCGGCGACGCACGCTTGGCGCCGAGCGCCACGGCAAGATGACCGACGAACATCGCGACCCTATTCTGTCCGATTCGCCCTCATCCGCAACGGGATGTCGTGTCCGGCTTCAGCCGGACCAAGCATAGAATGCGAGCGAAGGAACCGCGTGACCAAGACCCGGCTCGAGGCGTTCAGCGACGCCGTCATCGCCATCGTCATCACCATCATGGTGCTCGAGTTTCAGGCGCCCGAGGGCGCCGACTGGCGTGCGCTCAACAGTCTGACGCCCGTGTTCCTCGCCTACACGCTCAGCTTCTTCTACCTCGCGACGTACTGGAACAATCATCATCACCTGCTCCACGCCACGCAGCAGGTGAGCGGTGCCGTACTGTGGGCCAACATGCACCTGCTCTTCTGGCTGTCGCTCATCCCGTTCGCGACAGCATGGACGGGTGAGCACTACCTGGAGCCGCTGCCGACGGCTGTGTACGGCGCGATCCTTCTGCTCTCGGCCATCGCGTACTGGATCCTGGTGCACACGATCATGGCCTGCGACGGACCTCAATCGAGGGTTCGTGCGGCGGTAGGCAGCGATGCCAAAGGGAAGATTTCGATCCTGGTCTACGCCGCGGCGATACCGCTCGCGTATGTGAGTCCGTGGATCGCCGATGCGATGTACCTGGCCGTCGCGCTGACTTGGCTCGTGCCGGACCGCCGGATCGAAAGGACTCTGGGCCTGAAGCGCGTCTCCTGACAGAACCTCATCGCCGGCCGTCGTACCACTGATAGCATTCCTTCGCGCTCCTGAGCGTCCGCCCGCGCTGCACGATTGTCCTGATCATGAAGGTGCACGCCTCACGGGGCGTGTAGAGACGTGCTTTACGGCCGCTCGTCACGATCGGGTGCCGATGCAGGATGACGATCGTCCGCCCTCGTCTGCGCGCCAGTCGCTTGAGTCGCCGCGACAGATCGATCTCTTCGGCGGCGTACAGCTCGAGGCTGAACCCGTCCAGCTCTCGAAACGCTGACGCCTCGCAGAAGACGAACGACCCCGCCGCCCATCGCATGAGACGGCTGATGGCGTTCCACACGGTGACCACCAGCGTCGCTGCGAAGTCGGAGATATCGAGTCGGACGGTGCTGCCGCCAGCCATGCACCTGGCTCGTCGAATCGCGCCTGCCATGTCGACAAACAGCTCCCGACTCGGATGCGAGTCGGCGTCGACAAAGACCAGCCAGTCGCCCGTGGCGTGGGCCGCACCGGCATTGCGCGCGCGCGAAATCTGGTTGATCGGCTCGAACACCACCGCGGCGCCTTCCGCCGCAGCAATCTCGGCGGTTCGATCCGTGGAATTGTTGTCGCAGACAATCAGCTCAGACAACCAGCCGAGCTGGCCGAACGCGGCCATCGCCTGACGGACGCTTCGCAGCGATTCCGCGAGGCCGCGCTCTTCGTTGAAGGCTGGAACGATGACAGAGATCTTCACGGGAAGTCGCGTGCCCAATGCGCTGACGATCTCGATGAGCGCGCGTAACCGTAACTCAAAATGCAAAGGTCAAAATGCAAACCATGTGAAACGTTCGGAATTCACAGCGTCTGCATCTTGCATCTTGCATTCAGGTTGCGGACTTTTTCAGCAGCCGGTTAGAAGCGGAAATTCATGCCAACCTCGACGCGCCGCGCCGGGCCAGCCGACGTGGGACGCCCGAAGAACGGCGAGCGAAGGTTGCCACTGAAGGTCCCGTAGTTCACGCGGTTGAACAGGTTGGACGCTTGCGTGTAGAACTCCACGCTGAAGCGCTGATCGCTGTTGTTGCCCCCGCCGCCGGGACCGCCCCCGCGCGGTCCACCGCCCCCGCCCGGGGGACCGCCGCCGCGACCACCGCCCCCGCCGAAGCCACCCTGGGGAGGTCCGCCGCCCGCCCCCTCGACACGGGGGCCGCCCTCCACCGTGCGCGGGCCACCGAACCCGAACGTACGCGTGACACGGAGATTGGTCTCCATCCGCGAGTTGCTGCGCTCCGTGTTCCGTCCCACACCAAGGGGCCGGTCGTTGCTCACGCCGTCCCGGTTGTCATCGCGGCCGGTCGTGATCGTGTACGGTGGCGCAGACGAGTATTGGTTCCTGAGGTTGACCCGGATTGCGAGCGGGAACGTGTAGTTCATCGTCGAGAAGAGACGATGCCGAACGTCCTGCGAGGAGGGCCCCCAATCGGCGTCCGGGTCCAGGCTGTTCGCCGGAAGCGAGGTGGCATTGTTCGCATGGTTCCTCACGTCCGACAGCGTGTAGCCGAGGTTGAAGAAGATATTCCGCTGAGGGATCCGGTAGCTGGCATTGAACGTCAGCCGATCGGCCTTCATCCGGCCCATTGATTCGATCTGGGTCACCGTGCCGACGAGCGGCTCCGGTCGTACGCCGAACTCGTCTGGCGCGTTGATGTTGCGCGAGCGGAGTTGATTGTGGCCGCGCTGCCACTGATACGCCGCCTGCAGCGTGAGGAATTGCCCGATCGGCCGGTCCACCCCAATCGATGCCTGCTGCAGGGACGGCATCCGCAGATTCGGATCCGCCTGGACACGCCCCCCTGGCAACACTTCGGCGGCCAGACCTCCTGCAGGATCCGGATAGCCCGGGTCGAGAATCAGGAGGTCGCGCTGCAGCTCGCCGTCGACTCGAATGGTCTGGTCGTGCAGGCTCGCATCGTACCAGTCGTAGAAGACACCATACCCGCCGCGGATCGCGGTGCGCGACCCGCCGGGGTTCCAGGTGAAGCCAAGGCGCGGCATCACGTTGAGCGTGTCGTCGATGTACGACTGCATCTCCTGGCGGGCGCCGAGACTGATCGACAACGTCCGGTTGAGCCGGATGTCGTCCTGCCAGTAGAGCCCGAGCTGGTAGTACGTGAACGAGGTCTCGGCCGTTCCGAGACGTTGAGTGAACGTGTCGGGCCGGCCGGCGACGAAACTCTCGAGGCTGCTGAACGTGAACGTGCCGGCCGCATTTCGAGCGTCGAACTCGCGGAAGTTCGCGACATCGAGGAGGAAGCCCGCGCGCATCACGTGCCGCCCGCGAGTGAAGTCGGTGTCGTTGGCGAACTGGAACGTCTTCGTCGTGTTCCGACTGGCGACGCCCGCGCCGCCGCGAGTGAACGCATCGATCACTCTGATGGTCGGCGCGTTCGAGAGCGACTGGGACTCGCTTTCGTCGATGTTCACCTCGACGCGCGACTGGCTGAGGATCCGGTTCGCAAAGAGACTCTGAACCGACGCCCGCACACGTTGTTCGGTGGTCGAGCGGGTGTACGCCCGCTCCAGCAGGCTGAAATCGCCGACGCCCAGGTTCCGCCGCGAGTCTTCCTCGCGGCGGTACTCGATTCGCAGCGTCTGGTCGTCGGTGAGCGCGTGCTCGATACCGAGCGTGACGTTCGTCGCCTCAACGGGACGCCGGAACTGGGTGGCCAAGGCCGATTGATCGTCCAGCTGCGCCACGATCGTTCCCGAGTCGAACGACTGGTTGCCGTCGACATACAGCCGCAGCGATGTGCGACCGCTGACGATCGGTCCTCGCATGCCGGCGGAAAATCGTCGGAACAACTCCGGCGTCTGTTCGCGCGCGAAGGCGTTGCGCGCATTCAGCACGTCGCTGCGCAGGCCGAAATTCGCGTTCCCGCTCCACTGCCTCACGTTCGGTCGCGTGATGATCTGAACCTGCACACGTCCGGCGTCGTGGTTGTCGGCCGAGAACGAGTTCACGCGGAAACGGATCTGCCGGATCTCGTCCCGGGGTGGCAGCGTGCCGCCGCGGAAGCCGTCCACCTGAAAGACTGCGCCAGCGCCGCCCGTCATCTGCTCGAGCACCTGCGCCATCTCCTGCGGGTCGTCCGGCAGCTCGGCAATCTCCTTCTCCTCCAGCGTCGTCGTCAGGGAGTTGCCGCTCCGATCGTCGACGGCGGTTGCGTCTGCAACAACCACTTCCTCCTTGAAGCCTTCGATGACCAGCGTCACGGTCGCGTCATTGGCGCCGCGCCGCAACGTGATCGGCGCGTCGAATGGCTCGAAGCCTGAAAACTCCACATGCAGGCGGATGGTGCTGGCCGACAGATCCTGCACGGTGGCCTGGCCACGCTCGTTGGTCGTCACCGTTGTTTCAGTACCGTCGGCCCGCGTGACCCGTACGGTCGCGCCAGGTACGCCGGCCATGGTCTGGTCGACTACGGTGAGCCTGAGCTGCGACTGCTGCGCCGGCGTCTGTGCCAGTAGCGGAGCCGTTCCCAGCAGGAGCGCCGCGATCGTTGGAAGTATGCGTCTCATCGTGTGAACGTTTCCGCGTTGAAGGATGGATTGACTCGGTAGTTCCGGATCGTCCACCGCTCGGTGGTCTGTCCGTTGGTCCCCCTGGTGATGACGAACGGCAACCTGATGCCGTTGACCGCGCGGTGATCGGAGAACGTCATGGTAAAGGTGGGAGCTTGTCCCTGTTGCCCGCGTCCACCGCCGCCGCGGCGGCCGCCTGCGCGTGGCGGCGCACCCTGCCACTGCACCATCAGCGGCATATGAGACGTGAGGTCGAAGAACAGACGAGTCGGCTGGCCGTCTGCGAATCTGGCTTCGAGCACATCGGCCTTGCCGTCTGGCGATTCGGCGATCCCAATCCAGCTTATCGGAACGCTCACCGTGCCGAGCCACATCACCAGCAGACGAGCGACGTCGGCCTGGCGCGTGCGGCGCTGCGTCTCGGGATCGTCCGCAGGACCGCCGCGACCTCGGCCGCCCCCTCCGGCATCCGCGTCACGTGGCTGCCCATCATCGCGATCCCCGCCCACATTGTCGCCAGTGTCGACAGAAGACGGGGCGTCACCACCCCCACCGCCGCCGCTGTCCCCGCCACCTCCGAAGTTGTCGCCCCCACCACGACCACCTCGGGAACCTCCCCCGCCGCGCACGACGTCACGCACTTCAATGCCGACAAGGGCTTCGATCGTCTCCGTAGACGGCTGACCAGGAGTGCCCGTCTTTTCACTGCGGAGATACTTGTCCGGCAGTTCGAGGGAGATCTCCAAATCGCCTTCCGTGTCGTTGGCGTCGATCACTCTTCGAAACGTGCCCGTGATTTGAAGCGTTTTTACCCCCTTCAGCCTGCTCTCGCCTCCAATCGCCTCCCGTGCCGCTGCCATGAGAGCCGCGCCCTTGGCGGGATCCTGCGCGAACACCGTGGCCGGTGTCCCGAGAGTCAGCAACACGAGGAGCGTCCACAGGGGATGTCGGGACTTCATCGTTCGCATTGTCCTGTCTGTCGCGGAGCGCTGTCGTTAAGAACGCGCAAAGAGTTTGTTAAGGATGTAAAAGATTCAAATTCAACGCTTTACAGCGATTCCTGCGTGTTAGACTCGGCGCCGTGAGGATGAAAGCTCCGTCGGCGCTCACTGTCATTACATCGGTCCTGCTCATTCTCTTGCCGGCACTCGCCGTGGTGCAGTACCGCTGGGTTGGTCAAGTCAGCGACGCCGAGCTCGAGCGTATGCAGCGCACCATGCGCATCGCCGCGTATCAGTTCCGTGAATCATTTGACGACGAGATTGTCCGGACGGTCCTGAGCCTGAGAGCGGATGCCGAAACCGTTCGCGAGGGTGCATGGTACCGGTACGCCGAGCGCTACGAGACGTGGCTCGACTCGGCGGAGCACCCCGACATTGTCGCGAGTGTCTTTCTCATCGATGCTGAGGCGGATGTCCTGCGCGTGCGGCAGTGGAACCGTTCGGCGATGAGCTTCGACGTTATCCCGTGGCCTGCCATGCTAGCGGCGTGGCAGCCACGCTTCGAGCAGGCGCTGGCCGCGTTTACGACGGGAACCACTCTCACACGCTCGCCACTCCCAGACGACGACTCCGTGCTGGTGGCACCCCTCGTCAACGCGGCTGCGCGGCGAGCGGGACAGTTGTTTCCCGCGGTGCCCAGAGTGTTTGGCCTGACGGTGTTGCAGCTCGACATGAATTACATCCGCGGCCAACTGCTGCCTCGCTTGGCGGAACGGCACTTCACCAGCACTGAGGGGGACGGCTACCGTGTGGCCGTTGTCGACGCATCCGATCCCGGCCGCATCATCTATCGCTCTGATCCAGAAGCTCCAACGGACGTTACACGAGCGGCCGAGGCGGAACCACTGTACGGCGCATTCCGCGACCCGCTTGGCTTCCAACGCGGAGGTCCCGATGGGGGGCGCGGAGGGCCAGGCGGCGGACGCGGGGAGGGTCGTCGCAACGTCGGGCGCGGGCGTGGGGGCCCGGACGCTGAGCCTGGTTCGTCCCGATTCAACCTGGAGTCCGGACGCTGGGCGTTGCTCGTTCAGCACGAGAGCGGATCCCTCGAAGCGGCGGTCGCGGGGATCCGGCGCCGGAACCTGGGAATCAGCTTCGGTGTCCTGCTGCTGCTCACGGGCAGCGTTGGTCTTCTTGGCGCCTCGTCCCGGAGAGCGCACCGCTTGGCGCGCCAGCAGATGGAGTTCGTGGCAGGCGTCTCGCACGAGCTTCGCACTCCGGTGGCGGTGATTCGGTCGGCGGCGGAGAATCTTTCGCACGGCGTGGTCGGATCCGACGATCGCGTGAAGCGCTACGGTCAAGTGATTGAAGCCGAGTCGCGGCGGTTGGGCGAGATGGTCGAACACGTACTGCAGTATGCCGGTATCGCCTCCGGCCGGGGGCTCGGCACATGGGTACCACTGGTGCCGTCCGATCTCATCGACGCGGCCGTAGCAGCGTCGATTGCCGTGCTCGGTCCGGTCAACGTCCAGCGCACCATCGAATCGGATCTACCTGCCATTATCGGAAACGAGCGCGCGCTGCGGTCGGCGGTTCATAACCTGATCGCCAACGCAATCAAGTACGGTGGTCCCGACAGATGGGTGGGCATTCGCGCAGAGCGCATTGTCAGCGGTCGGCGACAGCACATCCGCATCACGGTCGAGGATCACGGACCCGGCATACCAAGGGAGGATCTCCCTCACATCTTCGAGCCGTTCTATCGCGGTACCGAAGCGGTTTCGCAGCAAGTCCACGGCAACGGCCTTGGCCTGGCGCTGGTCCAGCAAATCGTGGGCGCCCACGACGGTCACGTCACCGTCTCCACGCGCGCTGGCTCCGGCAGCACCTTCACGATTTCACTGCCCGCAGCCGACGCCGACGCGCGTGCCACGCTGCCCCGCGTCACGCAGACCGCTCATTCCTGATACGGCAGTGAAGGTGCCCCGCGTCCTTCTGGTCGAGGATGAGCCCGGCCTGGTCATGACGCTCACCGACCGGCTGACGGCAGAGGGCTACGACGTCGAAAGCGCCAGCGACGCAACGACGGCGCTCGAGACCGCGCTGTCGGGTCAATTCGATGCGATCCTGCTGGATGTCATGCTGCCCGGAGGCAGCGGCTTCGACATTTGTCGCTCCGTCCGGCAGCGGGGGATCCAAACACCGATTCTCATGCTCACGGCTCGAGGACAGGTTCTCGACAAGGTCGTCGGACTCAAGCTCGGAGCGGACGACTATCTGGTGAAACCGTTCGACATGTCCGAGCTGCTGGCGCGCGTCGAAGCGCTGCTGCGCCGGCGCGTTGTGCCCGGACCCGCGACGGACGTCTTTCGCTTCGGCGACGTCACCGTCGATTTCCGGCGCGCCGAAGTCGTCAAGAGCGGTACGCCCGTGGAACTCTCCGCGCGCGAGTTCAAGCTGCTGCGGTACTTCATCGAGCACCGTGGCGCCGCACTCTCGCGCGACGAGCTGTTGAACGAGGTGTGGGGATACAACGCCATGCCCACGACACGGACCGTGGATGTGCATGTGGCGTGGCTCCGGCAGAAGATCGAGGACAATCCGCGGCATCCGCGGTACGTCCTCACAGTGCACGGCCTCGGGTACAAGTTTGCCGGATAGGGTTTGACGCCGCCCTCTATTTCCCGGCCGAGGCGGGCTGTCGAGCCTGGTCGTACACGTTCTTCAGGTGCACGAGATCGACGTTCCCCTCGTGGCAGGTGTCTTCAGTATCGAAGGCGGCAGCGCCCAGCGCAGGCACGCGCCGCATTGGTGCTGCCGATGTCATCGTCCACGGCCGCGTGAACACTTTCGGATCGTCGATCGTCATCGTCCATCTGAGGGTGTTCGAGTCGAGCATGGCGAAGCGCTCGACGACGCGCGCGTCTGCGCTGTAGAAATCGCCGCCGATGGCCATGCGGCTCTTGCCGTTGAAGTTGGTACTCTCGACCACCAGCGTGTCGCCCTCCCAGCGGCCAATGGGGTCTCCTTGCCAGAGACGAATGCCCGCGGGAAGGTGCTCACGCCGCTTCGTATCGATGACCCGCGTGATGTGCTGGTTGGCATTGATGACGACCGTGTCACCCGAATGCATGATGTCATGCGCGAAGCTGTGGATGCGCCCGATGTCGTAGAACTCGCAGTGGCCGACGGGATCCTCGTACCCATTGGCGTCGTCTCTGCGCCGGTCACGCTCCGTCAGGGCCCATGGCTGGTACGGGATGATGCCGTCCGGCGGGTCGATGATCAGAGTCTTTCCTCCTGTGATCCCAAAGCCTCCAGGATGCTCTTCGAGGATCACCGTGTTGGTGAGGGCGCCGCCCGATCCGTCCCACCTCCCGGTCAAGTCCGGTTTGCCATCGGGCCTGCGTGGAATCGGACCTGCCGGCGCCGGCGGTCCACCGCCGCGCCCTCCGCGACCGTCCTGCACGGCTGCGGCCCCGCCGCCGCGGCCGCCTTGGCCAACGGCGGGAACGGACGTCACAACTACCAGAACCGGGAGTGCCGCAATCAAAAGCAGGAACCGCGTGCTCATAGGGCTCCGTTTTCTATTTCGCATCAGTTGATGTCGACAACGTCGAAATCCCTGGGCCATGTGTGATGAATCCCCAGTTCATCCAGCATGGCCGTGCACTCGTAATCGAGGATGCCGATGTCCTTCTGGCGCTGGACGAGCATGCGGATCGCCCACGGCCGCGTGAAGACCTTGGGATCTTCAATCCGAACGTCGTACTGCAGGGTGTCTGCGTCAATCGGCGTGTACCGCTCGACCACCTTGAGCGCCTCGCTGTGGAAATTCCCCGCCATGTCGAACCAGGTGTAGGGATTGAAATTCGTCACGTCGACGACCAGCGAATTGCCCTCGTAGCGACCGCGCGCCATTCCATTCCAGTTGCTCTCATCGTCCGGATTCGGCAGCGGCGTCTTGTTGTTGATCGGGACGTAGCGCTTCTTATGACTCCACTCGTAGTTGAACAGCACGTACTGCGACGTCTGAATGATTTGAAACGGCCATCCCAGATAGGTCAGCCGCGGAATGCCCGGCAGATAGCACTTGGCGAGCGGGTCGGTGTGCTTCGCGGGGTCGAACGTCTTGGTGCCTTCGTAGTTCTTCCGCCGTCGCTCCAGCGCGGCCGGCTGATACGGAATCCGGCCGTCCGGCGGGTCGATCACGAAACCCCTCCCGGCGGGAACACCAGGTTTGGCCCCGTGGTCTTCGAGGTCGTATTTCGCGAGGTTCCACACCCGCCAGACCCCCTGCAGATCCGGATAGCCATCGGCGGTCCGCGCCGGCGTGTACGCTCGAGCGGCGGCCGGAGTTTGGGCCTGCAACGAAGATCGAGAATGCGCCACCGCCGAAACGGCGAGCAGGACGATCGACAACGTCGCGAAACGATGCGGCATGTACAAAGACCCTATACCTTGTCGTACACGGCCTGCTCGGTCGTGGACTCTCCGCCTTCAATCCGTGTCTTCTCGATCGTCAGGATGGTTCCGGTGAGGCTCCAGGTTTCCTTGAAATCAACCACGGTTTCTCCGGCCGGCGAGGAGAACGAGCGGCGGGTGGTGATGACGACCGTCTCGCCGTCGAACCGTGCCTCCCCTGTCTCCGAAATCCCGCGGGGCGCGTCGACGGTAACCTTGCTGCCGTCGAGCTTGTAGGTGGCCGTCAGAGGAGCCTGGCGCACACTGGTGCTGGCTACGTAGAGCTCGGTGGGCGACTGCTTGATTACGAGCTGGCTCGGAAAGGGAATGTTCGGCGTGTTGCCGGCGATTCCGGGACTGCTCTTCCCCTGATTGAACCTCCACGTCCCGGAAAAGTCGGGCCGGGCCTGTGCGAGCGGCCCATCGGGGACACTGAGCGTGAGGCCGAGGCCCAGTATGATCGCGACTCGCTTCATGGTTCGCTCCGGTCTGCGTGGCAGACGCCGCTACGGTGTCGTTTTCTCCTCGCTCACATACTCCTTCTTCGTCTCGACCAGGGTGAAACTGCTGGCGTTGGCAGCGGGTGTCCCGTCCTTTGCCAGAAACCCCTTCACGATGACTTCCGTCCCGACGAAGTCCTCTTTCCGAATGCCCGCCCGGAGCAGGTTGCTCGCGCCGGCGCTCTCGATCTCCCAGGTCACGGTCTTCCCGTTGGGCCCCTTGACGTCTATATATATGTGCGCGTGTGGATTCGACCACCCGAGCTTGCTGACGGTCCCCCTCAGCGTGATCGGCTTGTTCCCGTCGTACGTCGCCGAAAAGGAGTGATGGGCCTGCACCGGTACCGCCCCTGCCACCAGTAATCCCAGGCAAACCGTCACGAACGCCAGCCTGGTGCTCATATCGCCTCCCGTATCTGCCGCCGGTTACCCGGCGTGGCCGCCAGTAATCCTAATCTGATTGTTCTCACGCAAATCTACTCCATGAGCTCGTCGGCTCCCAGCAGTCCCCTTTCACCTGATGGAACACCTCAAGAAATCATGGTCTGGCCGTCACCGGCGCCGGTTTCGCGAACGCTGCCGCATCGACCCGAGCGTTCGGCTGGACCGCGCTCAGCTTGATCGTCATCTGCATGTACGTCTGGCTGACCGTCCAGGTGAAGGGCATCTTCACGCCCGC
>Ga0209640_10000314_pt1 | contig 36728 bp, 32 predicted proteins | sample RifCSP10_1_FD_184018 | JGI IMG/M metagenome (GOLD analysis project Ga0209640, IMG submission 184018) | Soil microbial communities from Rifle, Colorado - Rifle CSP2_sed 10_1 (SPAdes) (version 2) | ecosystem: Environmental > Terrestrial > Deep subsurface > Rock core/Sediment | place: Rifle... | reverse complement strand
ATGGTGCCGGCGACGAGGGCGCCGCGGGCCGGATCGGTCAGCAGAGCCGTGTGAGAGGGGCCCGCGGCCTCGACGCGCGCAAACGGAATTGACGGGTCGAGCGCAGCGCCCGATGCCAGGGTGAGGGTTTCATCCCAGCGTGCCAGCTCCGATGCGGCGCGGGTCAGGTGGTCGGGCCGGTTCAGGAACGCGCGCAGAGGTCCGGCCGACACGTCGGGCAGCCCGGACGCATTGTTCGACAGCATCCGCGTGGCCCGGAGGACGCCCGCGCGCGCGAGCCACGGCGACGCATTCAGGAGGCGCGTCAGCGAACGCCGCGCCGGCTGATCCGGCACGGGTGGATCGACGAGCACGAGCGCCGCGACTTCCGGACCAAACTGCGCGGCGTACAGCGTGGCCAGGGCGGCGCCGAGCCCCTGCCCGCCGACGACAAATGGACCCGGCTCGCCGGCGCGCTCGAGCAGCGCGTGAAGCTCGGAGGGCACCGCGGCCGGATCGTAGCCGCGCTCGCCGGATTCACTCCAGCCCAGGCCGGCGCGGTCGTAGGTGCAGATGCGTGTGACCTGCGCGACGTCGGGCTGCACCCACCCCCACGCCGTCGACATGCCGGTCGCGGGCGCTTCGAGGACGACCGTCGGCGAGCCCTCGCCGATGCAGTAGAGATGAAGCTGGTGGCCGCCAACGTCGACCAGGCGGCCGGGATGAGGGAACTGCCGGCGCTCCAGTGCGGTTGCGGCGCCCTGGTAGGTCGCGCCGGCGAGCACCAGGAACACGAGGATCACGGCGGCGGTGATGAGGACGCGGCGAACCCGCGCAAGGATCACGCCCATCAGATCACGAGGACGCGGGCGCCGGCTGCGCGGGCCGGCTGCGCCAGGCGGTGAACGCGCCGGCGGCCAGCATGATGGCCCCGAGCCCGAGGCAGCCAGGGATCAGCAGCTCCAGCGTCGACGCCACCCAGGCGGGCCGCGTGCCCAGGTAGTCGCCGCGCGGCGCCGTCCGCCAGATCCGGAAGGCGGTCCGGTGGATGTTGTGCGTGTCGTCCACGGCGGGACTCTCGACGAGGGCGCGAAGGTTTGCCGTGGTAAGGTCCGTGATGTAGTAACCCCACGTTGTCCCCTCGCGCAGCTCGCCGCGCGTGAGGCGGTGGGTCCGCTCCATCGCCGCGCGGGTTGCGGCATCCACTGTCGGCGCCCAGCGCACGTGGACATACGCAGGACGCTGTCCGTACGCCAGCCGGAGCACGCCGAACGCCGCTACGGCGGCGATCAGCAGGACGACGCCGCGAACAATCACGATTCCGTCTCCGCGAGCCCGTACTTCTCGATGCGGGAATAGAGCTGCGCGCGCGTCAGGCCGAGCAGCTTGGCGGCGCGTGTCTTGTTGTGGCGCGCCTGGTTCAGCGCCTTCACCACCAGCGAGCGCTCGATCGCCTCGAGGTTCACGCCGCCGGCGGGGAACGCGGCGGGGGGCGCCGCCGCATCGCCCGCGGGGGCTGCCGCCGCCCGCGGCGTGATCACCGGCAGGTGCTCGCTGCGAATGTAGCCGCCGTCGGCAAGGATCACGGAGCGCTCGATGGCGTTGCGCAGCTCGCGCACGTTGCCCGGCCAGGCGTAGGCCAGCAGCTGGTCACGCGCGTCGCGCGCGATCCCGGCGGGCGGCCGTCCGACGGTCGCCCCAATCTCCTCGAGGAACGCATCGGCGAGCTCGAGGATGTCGTCGGGCCGCTCGCGCAGCGGAGGCAGCGCGATCTCGAACACGCCGAGCCGGTAATACAGGTCTTCCCGGAACTCGCCGCGCCGCATCGCGGCGTGCAGGTCGCGGTTCGTCGCGGCCACGACCCGGATATCGGCGCGACTGACGCGTGTGCTGCCCAGACGCTGGAACTCGCGCTCCTCCAGGACGCGAAGCAGCTTGGCCTGGACGGCGGGCGCCATCTCGCCGACTTCGTCCAGGAACAGCACGCCGCCGCTGGCCTGCTCGATGCGCCCCGGCTTCGCGGCGACCGCGCCCGTAAAGGCGCCGCGGTCGTAGCCAAACAGCTCCGACTCGAGAAGCTGGTCGGGAAGCGCCGCGCAGTTGATCGCCACGAACGGCCCGTGCTTGCGGCGCGAGCCCTGGTGAATGAAGCGCGCGACCACTTCCTTGCCGGTCCCCGACTCGCCGGTCAGGAGCACGGTGGTCTCGGTCTGCGCGACGCGCGCGGCCTGCGCGAGGACGTCCTTCCACTGCGGCGAGTGGCCGACGACCCGGCGCTGGCCCGTGCGCGCCTCGAGCTCCCGGGTGAGCGTGGCCACCTTCGCCTCGAGTTGCGCGGCCGTCTCGCGCGCGGCCGCATCGCGGCGGTCCGCTTCGGCAAGCCGCTGGTGCGACAGCGCCAGCGCGAGGAGGTCCGCCACGCGGCGCGCGAACCCGAGGTCCGACTCGCTGAATTGCGCCGGTTCGCGCGAGAGGAAGAAGAGCGATCCGAAGACGCCGGTGCCGAGCGGCATCGGCACGCGCAGGGCAGACCGCGCGCCGAGGTGCGCAAAAATGCGGCCGCGCACGCTCCCCGGCGCGATCTCCGACGTCGTGTCGTGGACGACGTAGGGATCGCGGTGGAGCAGGGCGCGCTCGTTCTCGGGAAGGATCGTGGGCGCCCAGAAGGCCGGGTCGTCCACCTCGGCGCCGGCCACGGCGTACACGCAGATGGACTTGCCGTCCTCGGCCCACGACGTCAGCCCGAGGATGTCGTGCGGCAGGGCGACGCGCACGACGTCGGATGCCTCCGCGAAGATGTGCCGGATGTCGAGCGCCTCCGCCATCGTGTGGAGCAGGCGATCGAGCGTGTCGAGGCGTTCGCGCCGCAGGCGCTCGGTGCTGCGCAGGGCGGCGTGCTGCAGCGCCAGGGCCAGCAGGTCAGCGATGCCGTCCATCAGGACCTGGTGGGCCGCTGAGAACGCGTCGGGCTGGTTGGACGTGAACCAGAGCGCGCCGTGGATCTTCGACCGGCTGCTGACCGTGCAGATGATCCGGGAGCGCGCCTCGCTGTCGATCGCCGCGTCACCCCCGCGCGAGGCGTCGGCAATGCGATGGCCGGTGACCTCCATTTCGCCGTCCGCGCGCACGACGTACAAGACGACCGAGTCCGCCCGATCGAGGCGAAGGACGTGGAGGCGCTCGAACGGAATCACCTCGCGGACGACGGCGGCGAGGCGCGGGACGAGCTCCTCGAGCGACGCCGCCTCAGCCGCGAGGCGGGCCACCGCCGTCAGCACCGCAGAACCATCGATCGGAAGCATGGGAACGGACTCAGTATAATCCCGCTGCGCAAGGCACAAGGTTCACGTCACACGGCACAAGTTACAACATGAACACGCTGGCGCCGGGTCTTTCTTGGGTCGATCTGTTATTTCTCGGACGGCCCCATGCCATTGCGACCGTCGTCGTGCGTGAGGCGGGAGCGGTCGCGCTCATCGACCCAGGACCGACAAGCTGCCTCGACACGCTCGACCTTGCCCTGCAGGCACAGGGATTACGGCTGAGCGACGTCACGGATCTTCTGCTGACGCACATTCACCTCGATCACGCGGGCGCGACCGGCACGATCGTTCGCCGCTATCCGAACATCCGAGTCGTGGTGCACGAACGTGGCGCACCACACATGGCCGATCCGGCGAAGCTGCTGGCGAGCGCGACACGCCTGTACGGCGACCGCATGGACGAGCTGTGGGGCGAGTTCGCGCCCGTTCCCGGGACGAACATGACCGTTGTCTCCGGCGGCGAGCGCATCGAGGCGGGGGGACGCACGTTCGAGATCGCGTACACACCCGGGCACGCGTCGCATCACGTGAGCTACTTCGATCGATCGAGCGGCGTGGCGTTCGTGGGGGATACGGGAGGCGTCTGTATCGACGGCGGCTACATCCTGCCGCCAACTCCGCCGCCTGACATCGACCTCGAAGCGTGGCGGGCCAGCGTGGCGCGCATCGAGGCGTGGTCGCCGGCGACAATCTTCATGACCCACTTCGGTCCAGTCAACGGCGTCACCACGCATCTGCAGACATTGGTGCAGAACCTCGAGACGATGGCCGCGCTCGTGCGAGCGCGCCTGTCGGAGCCTGGGACCGACGACGAGCAGAGCCGCCGGTTCGCGGACGACCTGCTGCGCGAGCTGCGGCGCAGCATGACCGAGTCGCAGGTCGCCTCCTACAGCGCCGCGGCGCCGCCGGAGTTGATCTGGCTTGGATTGGCGAGGTACTGGCGGAAGTTAGCGTAGGGGCCGAGCTTGCTCGGCCCGAAACGTCGCGGGACCAAACGTCGGCATCTCCGTCCGTCGCCCGTAGGGGCCGAGCAAGCTCGGCCCCTACGTCCCTAATTCGCTACTGCTAAACGCTTGCGGGACGCCGCGGCCGTGGTGCCCGGTTCGATCAGCAGCCGCAGCGCATACCCCTGCGGCGTGCCCGTCGCGGACCGATACGGCCCGACGCGATAGACGGCGGAGAGGACCTTGCCCTGCTGCAGCACGGTCGGCAGCTCGCTGCAGTCGCGGCCGGTGCGCTCGATCTGAAAGTGGACCAGTCGATAGAGCGGGATGGAGGTCGGCGCCTGGCACTCGACGAACGCGTCCACGTCGCTGACATCGCGCGTGACGACCGAGACAAACCGGAGGGCGCCGCTGGCGTCCCGCCATGTCAGCCGCCCCGCGACGCGAACCTTGCGGCGTTCGCCAATGCGCGCCCGGGCTTGGACCTGTGAATTCCGTGAAGTCGCGAACGACTGAATCACCATGAGCCCCCTCTGAAACGTGTACACCGTGCCCTATCAATGCGGAGGCCGATGTCCGTGCTGTCAGGTGGCAAAACTGCGCAAGTCTTAACCTATTGATATAACGGCGGTAATGGCATTGGACCTAGCTGCAGGGTGGTCCGAAATAGGATATTTGGTATCCACAAGCCTGTATACCTGATTACTAGGTATCCGCCAGCACGCCATCAAGTCCCAGTCTGCGCATCTTCAGATAGAGGCCGCGACGCGTAAGTCCTAGAACCCGTGCGGTTTCCGAAATATTGCCGCGCGAACGGGTGAGCGTCGTCACGATCAGATCCTTCTCGACTTCCTGCACCGCGCTGGCCAGGTTGCGGGGCGTCTGCCGGAGCACAGCCGCCGCAACACCTATGGCGTCGCCCGTCGCCACCGGCGGCGCCGCGAGGTCGGCCGACAGCTGGTCAGGCTCAACCGACCCAGCCGGGACGCTCATCGCCACGGCGCGCTGGATTTCGTTGCGGAGCTGCCGGATGTTGCCCGGCCACCAGTATCGGGCGAACAGGTCGAGGGTGGCCGGCGCCAGCTGGACGTCCGGCTTGCCGAGCCGGTCGCAGGCTTCACGCAGGAAGAATGTGCTGAGGTGGGGAATCTCTTCCCGCCGCTCGCGCAGCGGCGGCACCTGGATCCGGATGACGCTGAGCCGGTAGTACAGGTCTTCACGGAACTTGCCTTCGGCGACGCGCTGCTCGAGGTCGGCGTTGGTCGCGGCGAGAATCCGCACGTCCACCCCCTGCGGCCGCGACTCTCCAACCGGCATCACCTCGCCCTGCTCGAGGAACCGCAGCAGCTTCGGCTGGACGTCGAGCGGCAGGTCGCCGATCTCGTCCAGGAACAAGGTGCCGCCCCCGGCCGATCGGATGAGGCCCGGCTGGTCGGTCACCGCGCCCGTGAAGCTGCCGCGCCGGTGCCCGAACAACTGGCTGTCGGCGAGCTCGCGCGTGGTCGTCGTGCAGTTGTAGGGGAGGAACATGGCCGCGCGCCGCGGCGAGCCGACATGGATCGCCCGGGCCACCAGATCCTTCCCAGTGCCGCTCTCGCCGGTGATCAGCACCGTGAGGTCGTGCCCCTGCAGCCGCTGGATCTGCTCGACCACGCGGGTCATGGCGGCGCTCGCGCAGACGAACCCGGGGAGGAGCGGTTCGAGCGGCCGCTCGTTGATCGGTTCGGCGGCCTGCCTGGGACGCTCGCGCACGCCGCACAGCTCGAACCCCTGGCGCGCGATCGCCGCAAACATGCGGAGCCGCCGCGTCGCGGGGTCGGTAAGCCGCCGCGCGGCCACGATTGCGCACGACCGCGGGCCGTCGTGGTCGCGGCCGAGCGGCTCGGTCAGCACGCGCAGGCCATCGCCGTACTCGCGGGTGCCCTGCGACGCGGCGCGCGCCAGTGCGCGTGCCACGTCGGCGTCGCAGCCGGCCGCGGCCACCACGCGCACGTCGCCGCCCGCGCCGGCGACGAACACCACCGACGCGTCGACCTCCATCGTTTCCAGGAGCGCGGTGGCGGTTTCGCGCGCCAGCAGCTCGGGCATGATCGCCGCGTCGATGAGGCGCCGGACGACCGCCTCGTCCGCATCGACCGCCAGCGTCACGGGCTGCGTGGCAGACGTCTCGTTCATCGACGTCCGCACGCTGGCGACTTCCGTGAGATCCCGCTCGGCGCCGAGCGTCCCGAAGATGGTGCCGGCGTGCTCGAGATAGCGCTCCGCGGCCGTGCGGTTGCCCGCGCTGGCGGCCAGGCGGCCGAGCGCGAGATTGCTCAGCGCGGCGTGATAGCGCTCGCCCAGCAGCTCGAAGACGCTGGCGCTCTGCGCGAAATCATGGTGCGCGGCGCCGGGGCGCCCCGAGTGCTCGTGCACCGCGCCCCTGATGCGCAGGAACTCGCCCCAGGTGCCGGGCGCGGCGCGCGGATCCAGGCGCCCTTCGCACGACACGAGGCGCTGCTCCGCTTCGGCGACGCGACCCGCGGCTACCAGCGCTTCACACGCCGCCAGCTCCGCCTGGATCGCTTCGCTCGGCGGCACGCCCGTCGTGCGCACCATCTCCTCGGCCTGGCGGACCGCCTCGTCGTAGGCGCCGCGCCGGATCGCCAGCTTCACGCCCAGGACACGCAGCGACCACTCGTACCACTTCATGGTCTGCGAGCTGTACGCGCTGTACGCCTCGCTCGCCTGGTGCAGGTATTCGCCGGCGCGCTCGTAGGAGCCGCGCATCAGGTGAATCTGGGCGAGCGTGTCGAAGACGGCGCCCGTCGTCTCCTGGAACTGCACCGGGCTGCGGACTTCGAGGGTGCGGGTCAGGATCTGCTCGGCGCGCTCGAGGTCCCCGAGCTGCACCAGGATCTGCCCGAGCGTGGCCAGCGCCACCGCCAGGCCGTGGCTGCTGCCAAGTGACTGATGCAACGCGACGCTGCGCTCCGCGAGCGCGAGGGCCTGGTCGTGCTGGTGGCACATCAGCGCGACGTTCGCCTGGTTGTGAACGATTCCCGCCAGCACGTCGTCGGCAGGGATCGCCATCGCGAGGCGTTCGCCCTGCCGCAGGCCGGCGGTCGCCTCGTCGTACCGGCCCGCCTGCGCAAGCAGCACGGCCGATAGTGAGTGCACCAGCGCCAGATGACGCCGATCGCCGGCGGCGTGCAGCGCGGAGGCGGCTTCAGTGAGGTGATCGCGGACGATGCCGGTGTCGCCGACCTGCTTGTAGCAGAGGGCGAGCTCGTAGTGGGCCAGGCCGATGGCGCGCGAGTCGTGGGCGAGCTCCGCGTGCTTCAGCGCGCGCATGTGGAGGGCGATGGCGCGCGACTGCTCGCCGCGCGCGAACGTGAGCCGGCCGTGCAGGCGCCAGAGCGTCGCGAGCCGCGCATCGGCCAGCGGCTCGCGCATGGCGTCCGGCGTGCGGCCAAGCGCCGCCGCCGCCTGCCCCAGGTCGTCCTGCAGCAGCCACGCAGCGGTCAACGCAGCGCGGAGCGCCACTTCGTCGTCGCGCGTGAGCGCGCCGGACCGGAGCAGCGGCGTGAGGAGCTGCGCCGCTTCGGCTCCGCGGCCGCGTTCGAGGGCGACGTTGGCCCTGCCGAGCGTCGATTGCGTTGTGCCAGTGACCACGGGTGGAGGATACGAAGTATACAGTCGTACCAGGGATATGGAAGGGCTTGCCCTAAGTACTTGGTTGTTAGTGGCTTATAGGAGGCTTTGGCACACTCGGCGGAGCAGGTGCGGGTCGCGCGATGGCATGTGCAGGTGCAAGGCACGCCGCCCCGCCCGATTCAGCGACTCGAAATCGCCGAGCGCCTGCGCCAGTTCGAGCACCCCGAACGAATACGGTTCCGCAGGAATCGGGAGATCGGGCGACGGGTCGGCCGTCACGATCAGGAAGACGCCGCTGTCGGGGCCGCCCTTGTGCAGCTGACCCGTGGAGTGGAGATAGCGGGGGCCGTAGCCGAGCGTCGCGGCACAGCCGGTCTTCATCGCGACCTCGTGACGGATGTCTTCGAGCACGCGGGCGAACCCCTCATGGTCGGGCGGCAGGAACGCGAGCAGCGCGACATAGTCCGACGGTCGCACCAGCGTGAGAAAGGCGCGCGGATCCTCCGCGGCCTTCCGCGCGGCGGGGCTCAGCGTGAGGCGGACGCGCTCGATGGCGGCGTCAGGCTCCGGCACCGGCAGCCGCCCCTGCGCGCTGTACGTCTCGAGGAGGGCGCGCGTTGCATCCTTCGCCTGCTGGACGTTGGGCTCGTCAAAAGGATTGATGCCGAGCAGCAGGCCGGCGGCCGCCGTCGCCACCTCCCAGCGGAAGAATTCGCCACCAAGCCCGCCTGGGCGAGCCGGCTCCAACACCAGGCGCGGCGTCTCTCCCCATTCCCGTGTGATGTCGAACGCCACCACGACGCGGTCCTCGCCGATCGGCTCGTCTCCCGCTTCGCCGGTGACAGGGACGACGCCCTGCCCCTGCTTGCCGGTGCTCTCGGCGACGAGCTGCTCGACCCAGAGGCCGAAGCGCCGGAGTCTCGGCGGAAGGACGAGCGTCAGCTTGTTGCGGCCCGATCGCGCGCCCGCGGCCATGAGCGCGCCGAGGGCGAGACCCGGATTGCGCCGCGGATCGCCGTCGCGGCAGGCGTCCGACATGGCGCGGCCCGATAAGACCAGCGCGTCGACGTCGATGCCCATCAGGGCGGCCGGCACGAGTCCGAAGAACGAGAGCGCCGAATAGCGGCCGCCGATATCAGCGGGATTGACGAACGTCTCGCGGAACCCGCTGCTGGTCGCGCGCATATGCAGTGCGGTGCCTTCATCCGTAATGGCGACGAAGCGCGACCACGGCTCCCAGACGCCTGCCTCGCGCAGCCGCCACTCCGCCTCGATCGCCATCACGTTGGGCTCGATCGTGGAACCGGACTTGCTCGCGAGGATGAAGAGCGACGATCCCGCACGCGCCATCGCCGCGCGGACGGCGTCGGGATCAACGGAATCGAGCACGTGAAACCGCGGGAATCCGCGCGCGACGCCGAACACGGCGCGCAGCACTTCCGGCGCGAGGCTCGAGCCGCCCATGCCCAGGAGCACGACATCGGTGATCCCGCTCGTCCTGACGGACTCGGCGAACGCACGCAGCCGCGGCAGGCGGGGCATGACGAACGCGACGGCCTCGAGCCAGCCGAGACGATTCGCGATCTTCTGCTGCACGGCGGGATCGGCACTCCATACGTCGAGCCTGCGCGACCACAGCGCGTCGGCGAACCGGCATTCCTCGAGGCGACGATAGGCCTCGTCGAGCGCCGCGTGAATGGGTCCCGGGTGGATCGCGAACGTCACGGGGATACAATGAACGTGAAGCGCATGCCAAGAATCCTACGCTCTCTGCTCGCCGTGCTGCCACTTGTGGCCGCGGCGTGTGGATCGGCGGACGCGCCGCGCACCGACACCGGTGCGGAGGTGCGGGGTGCGGTGCCCGCGCAGCCGGAACGTCTCGGCGCTCCTCGTCGTATTGTCTTTCTGGGCGACAGTCTCACCGCGGGCCTGGGCCTGGTGCGCGAGCAGGCCGTGCCGTCGCTGATCCAGGACCGCCTCGCGGACGAGGGGTACTCGTACGAGGTGATCAACGCGGGTGTCTCCGGCGACACATCGGCCGGCGGCTTGAGCCGGCTGGACTGGTCGCTCGACGGCGATGTCGAGGTGCTGGTGATTGAGCTGGGTGCGAACGATGGTCTCCGGGGCCTCCCCGTGCCGCAGATGAAGCGCAATCTCGATGCGATCATCACGCGTGCGAAAGCGCGCGACATCACCGTGATTCTCACCGGTATGGAGGCGCCGCCGAATTACGGGCCCCTCTATACCGCGGAGTTCCGGAAGGCGTTTCGCGACCTGGCGGACGACCACGACGTGGTCTTCGTCCCGTTCTACCTGGAAGGCGTGGCCGGCATCGCGTCGCTCAACAATGGCGACGGGATCCATCCGAACGCCGAAGGCTCACGCCTCATCGCCGGGACGATCTGGCGCGCGCTCGAGCCGGTGCTCTCCGGAACCCGGAACTCAGAACCCGCGGATCGATGATCGAGCTGCCACCATCGAGAATCGATGATTGAGCTCCGGGGCGTATCGAAGACGGTCGAGAGCGGCGGCCGTCCGCTGACCATTCTGCATTCGCTCGACCTGTCGATCCCCTCGGGACGCTTCCTGGCGGTCGTGGGGCCCTCGGGCAGCGGCAAGTCCACGCTGCTCGGGCTGCTCGCGGGCCTCGATGCGCCCAGCACCGGGGAGATCCTCATCGACGGCACCGACATCACCAAGCTCGGGGAGGACGAACTGGCGAAGCTCCGCGGCGAGAAGATCGGCTTCGTCTTCCAGTTCTTTCACCTCGTCCCGTCGCTCACGGCGTTCGAGAACATTCTGGTCCCGATGGAGATTGCGAAGCGGCGCGGCGCCGTGCCGCGGGCGCGGCAGCTGCTCGGCGAAGTGGGCCTTTCGGATCGCGGCCACCACTATCCCTCGCAGCTCTCCGGCGGGGAACAGCAGCGGGTCGCGATCGCGCGGGCACTCGCCAACGATCCGGCAATCGTGCTGGCCGACGAGCCGACCGGCAATCTCGACTCGACCACGGGCCGGCACATCATGGATCTGCTGCTCGAGGTGCACCGCTCCAGGCAGACGACGCTCATCCTCGTGACGCACGACCACGGCCTGGCGTCGCTGGCCGACTCGCGGCTGTCGCTGCGCGACGGGCGTCCGGTAGATGCCGGAGCCACGCGCGAGGAGGCGCTGCGATGAGTTCATCCTGCGGATGGCCATGCGATCCCGTTCCGTGCATGGGGTCGCGATGACCTTCGTGATTCGAATGGCGCTGCGATCCTTGTGCGTGGGTGATTTGCGATGACCTTCGTGATTCGAATGGCGCTGCGGGAGATCCGTGCCTCGTGGCAGCGGCTGCTGTTCTTCTTTGTCTGCATCGCCATCGGCGTCGGCTCGATTGTCGCGCTGCGGTCGGTCATCCAGAGCGTGCGGGTGGCGCTCGCCGGGGAAGCGCGGACGCTGCTGGGCGCCGACGTCGCGCTCACCACGAACCGTCCGTGGACCGACGCGGTCCTGCAGACGCTCGACGCCGAAGCGCGCGCCGGCCGGATTACGGTGCGCTCGGAGGCCGCCGAGATTCCCACGATGGTACGGCCGGCGGATCCCGCGAAGCTGGCGGCGCGGATGGTGGAGCTGCGCGCGGTCGGCGCCGAGTTCCCGCTGTACGGTGCGCTGACGCTGCGCGACGGGGCCTACACCCACGCGCTGCTGGAAGGCCACGGCGCCGTCGTGCGCCCGGAGCTGCTCGCGCAGTTCGGCCTCGCGGTTGGCGATGCGATTCTGATCGGCACCCAGTCGTTCCAGATTCGAGGGGTCATTACGGCCGAGCCGGGCCGCCGCATCGGCGCCTTCACGCTCGGTCCGCGCGTGATCATCGACCGCGCCGACCTCGACTCCACGGGGCTGCTGGCCTTCGGCAGTCGCGCGTCCTACCAGCAGCTCCTTCGCGTGCCGGAGACCGTCGGCGAGGCGCTGGTCGACGACCTGCGCGACGCCTTTGCGAACGAGTTCGTGGGCGTCCGGTGGTATCGCCGCACTGAAGACCAGATGGGGGAGAACCTCACGCGCGCGGAGAACTACCTGAGCCTGGTCGGCCTGGTGGTCCTGATCCTGGGCGGCATCGGGGTGTCCAGCGTGACGCGGGTGTTCGTCCAGCAGAAGGTGCGGAGCATTGCCATCCTGAAGTGCCTGGGCACGACCTCGCCGCAGATGCTCGCGATCTACATGACGCAGGTCCTGCTGCTCGGCGCGGCCGGCAGCGCGCTTGGCGTCGCGCTCGCGGCGGGCGTCATGGCGGCCGTGCCTGCGTTTGCCGGCGACCTGACGGCCGTGATGAACGTGCAGTTCGGCCTCACCCCTGCCGCGGTGGCCCAGGGCTTTGCCATCGGGCTGCTCGTGTCGATCCTCTTTTCGCTGGTACCGCTGCTCGAGGTCCGCCTCGTCAAGCCGTCGCTCCTGCTGCGTCAGGACGTGCCGCCCGCAGCCGGCATCGACTGGTTGAAGTGGGGGGTGACGGCCGGGGTCGCGGCCGCGCTCGTGGCCGTGGCGGCCTGGCAGGCGGGGTCGCTCGAAGTCGGGCTGATGCTGTCGGGCGGCTTCGTCGCGACCGCGTTCGTGCTGCACCTGGCGGGCGCGGCGCTCGTCCGCGCCGTCCAGCCGCTTCGCTACGCGAAGTCGTTCGCGCTGCGGCAGGCGGTGCTGCACATCGCGCGGCCGGGCAACCAGACCCGCGTCATCCTGCTGGCGGTGGGACTCGGCGCATTCTTCATCCTCGGTGTTCGAACGCTGCAGGCCAACCTCCTGCGCGACTTTGCGATCCAGGCCGGGCCCGACGCGCCCGATATGTTCCTGATCGACATTCAGCAGGATCAGCGCGATCGGCTGGCCGCGTTCCTCGATGCGTCGAACGGCGAGGCGCCGCCCGCCAGGATCATTCCGACGCTGCGCGCCCGCGTCGTCGCCGTCCGCGGCCGCGAGATGGACCTCGACAGCTACGAGCAGGTGAGAGGCCGCGGCCTGGCCCGCGAGTACACGGTGACCTATCGCCCGGCGCTCGAGGCCAACGAGCAGCTGATCGACGGGGAGTGGTGGGGCGACGAGCCGATGGCGCCTGGCGAGGCCGAAGTCTCCATCGAGGAGCGGTTCAACGATCGCGACAACGACGGCAACTTCCGCGTCGGCTCGCGCCTCAACGTGGGCGACTCCATGCGCTTCGACGTCCTCGGCCGCATCTTCACGGCCAGGGTGGCGAGCGTGCGCCGCGTCGACTGGCAGGACTTCCGCGCCGGCGGCTTCATGTTCGTCTTTCGTCCCGGCACCTTCGACGGCGCCCCGCACACCTTCATCTCGGCCTTGCAGGGGCCGCGCGACGCCGACGCCCGCGCCCGGATGCAGGCCGAGCTCGTCTCGCAGTTCCCGAACGTGTCCGTCATCGACCTGCGGGAGATCCTGCAGACGGTGCAGGCGGTCGTGAACAACGTCACACTGGCGGTGACCGTCGTCGGGGCGCTCGTGCTGCTGAGCGGCGGCCTCATCCTGATCGGCGCCGTATCGATGACGAAATTCCGCCGCGTCTACGAGGCAGCCATCCTCAAGACGCTCGGCGCCAGCAGCCGGCTGATCGCGGCCATGCTCGTCCTCGAATACGGCGTGCTCGGCGCCATTGCCGGCACCGTCGGCGCGCTCGGCGCCATCGTGCTCAGCTGGGCGGTGGCGCGCTACGCGCTCGATATGCCATGGGATGCCACGCCCGGCATCACGATCGGGGGCATCATCGCGACCTCCGTCCTCGTGGCGGCCATCGGGGTGCTGGCCAGCCTCGACGTCCTGCGGCACAAGCCGCTTGCTACCCTCCGCGCCGAATAGCTAAGATCGACTGTTCGAAGGGCGTGGTTCGATGGACGTAGAGATCTACAGGGAAGCGTTACTCGGAAAGCGCGCCGAGCTGCTCGGGGGCACGGCCGCCAAACCGCTGCAATGGACAATGGAGAACAACTCCGGCCGCCAGGGCGACATGGCGGACCAGGCCAGCGGCAACAACGAAGTCCACATCCTGCTCAAACTCAAGCAGACCGACGCCAAGATCCTGCAGGCGATCGAGGAAGCGCTCGACCGCATCGAGCAGGGCACCTACGGGGTCTGCCGCGACTGCGGCGAGCCGATCGCGGAAGCGCGGCTGAACGCCATCCCCTGGACGCGCGTCTGCATCACCTGCAAGGAAAAGCAGAAGGCCTGACCCCGCCGTGAACCCGACCGAACTCCAGCAGATTCTGACGGATTTCACCGCCGATCGCGTGTCGCTGCTCGAGCGGCACGAAGCGGGGGCCCGCGCCGTCAGCCATTACGACTTCAACAATGCCTACCAGTACGTCATCAACCGCGAGGAGACGCACCTCGCGTGGCTCCAATCGGCGGTGGGCGAATTCACGGCGGCGTTTCCGACGGCGTCCCCGACGATCGCCGTTCCCGGGATCCCGAAGGGGAAGAAGGGCGACCCTGGCGTGTTTCGTGCCGTCCTCGAGGACGACGCGCGGCACCTGGCGTCATTCGTGGAACGCTGGCGCGCGCGCGTCGCGGGCATGACCCACGCGCGCCATCGCATCATGCTCGACGTGATCCTCGGCGAATCCCGCGAGCACCAGCGCGTGTTCGAGCAGGCCGCTGCCGGGGTCGAAGACATGCTCGGCAAGCGCACCGGCGGCGTCCCGCGGCAGGGAGCGGTCCTGCCTTCAAGGTGGATGGAGTAGAAACGAAACCGGGGTTCTCGACGCCAGTTGCCATCGCCCTCGGCAGCAATCTCGGCGATCGTGAGCGCTACCTCCGCGACGCGATTGTCGAGCTCCGCCGGCTGCTGCCCGGTCTGGTCGTCTCAGCCTTCTACGACACGGCGCCCGTTGGTGTGGGCGAGCAACCGCGCTTTCTGAACGCGGCGGCGACGGGCTCCACGACGCTGCCGGCGCGGACGCTCCTCGAGACGCTCCGCGGCATCGAAGCGACGTTCGGACGCATGCGACCGCACCCCGGCGCCGCGCGCACGCTCGACCTCGATTTGATTCTGTATGGGGATCAGATCATCGAGGAGCCGGACCTGACGGTCCCGCATCCGCGATTTCGCGAACGGCGGTTCGTGCTCGAACCGCTGGCTGAAATCGCTCCGGACTGGATCGATCCCGTGACGAAGCGAACGATGCGGGAGTTAATGGGCGGGCTTCTTCCGCAGGCCCGCTAATCCCTCTTCGAACAGCGTATAGACCGCCGGCACGAGCACCAGGGTCACCATCGTCGACGCCAGGAGCCCGCCGATGACGACGCGCGCGAGCGGCGCCTGGAGCTCGCCGCCCTCGCCAAGGCCGATCGCCATCGGCACCAGCCCGAGCATCGTCGCGCACGAGGTCATCAGGATGGGCCGCAGCCGCCGGCGGCCGCCGAGTTCCACCGCGTCGCGCAGCGACATCCCGTCGCGCCGCCGCAGGGTGTTGATGTAGTCGACGAGCAGGATCGCGTTGCTGACGACGATCCCCGCCAGCATGATGACACCGATGAAGGCCTGCATGTTGAACGCGGTGCCGGTGACGAGCAGGCTCAACACCACCCCGATGCTGGCGACCGGGATCGAGAACATGATGATGAACGGGTCGCGCAGCGACTCGTACTGCGACGCCATCACGGCGTACACGAGCAGCACCGCGAGGACCAGCACGATCAGGAGCTGCTGGAACGCCCGCGCCTGCTCCTCCACTTCCGCGCCGAAGCCGATGGCGAAGTCGGGCGGCACGCGTACCTGATCGAGGTTCGACTGGACCGCGGCAATCGCGTCGCTCAGGCTGGTCTCGATGTCGGCGTTGACCCGCGTGATCCGCTCGTTGTTCTTTCGATCGATCTGGACTGGGCCCGCCTCGCGCCCCACGGCGAGCAGGTTGCGCGCGGGCACCACCTGGCCGGCCGGCGTGCTGAGGAGCACGTCGCCGATATCGGAAATGCCCTCGCGGTCCGCTTCGCGCAGCCGCACGACGATCGGGTACTCGTTGCCGCGCTCGCGATACTGCGCGGCCGTCGTGCCGGCCACGTTCGTCTGAATCGTGCTGGCCACCGCCTGCGGCGTCATGCCCAGCATGGCCGCCTTCGGCCGATCGACGCGGATCGTGATCTCCGGCCGCCCTTCTTCACGGCCGACGCGGACGTCGGCGATGCCGGGCGTGCCTTCCATGACGGTGCGCGCTTCCTGCGCAATCCGGCGCGCGTCGTCCAGGTCGTCGCCGCGAATCTCGAGCGCCAGGCGCGCGTCGCCGTCGCCGCCGCCCAGCATCCTGAAGAGCTGGAAATTCCCGCCCGCGGGATTCGCGCGAACGATGACCCCCGGGAGTCCCGTGAGCTGGCGCCGCAGTTCCTGGGCGATCTGGTCGTTGGTCCGCTCGCGCTCCTCGCGCGGCACGAGGCGGAGGTTAATCGAGCCGCGGTTGCTGTTGCCCTGGCCGCCGAAGCCGCCGCCGCCGCCACCACCACCGCCGCTCGTGATGATCGTGGTGGCCTCCGGCACGTACTGCCGGACCATCTCCTCGAGCCGCAGCATCACTTCTTCGGTCCGCTCCACGCGCGTGCCGACCGGCAGCTCGGCGTTGACGTTGACCTCCCCTTCATCCGTCTGCGGCAGCAGTTCCGTGGAAAGCAGCGGATAGATCAGTACCGCCACGCCGATGGACGCCAGCGCGCCCATGATCACGGTGGGACGGTGCGCAAGCGTCAGGTGCAGCGCCTTCCGGTACCGCTCGTCGACGTTCTCCAGGAGCTGTTCGCTGGCGCGGAACAGCCGCCCGAGGAGGCCCGCGCGCTGTGCCTCCTCGTCGGGCGTGTGCAGCCACCGCGAGCAGAGCACCGGCACGATCGTCACCGCCACGAAGAGCGACATCGCGAGGGAAAACATCACGACGAACGAGAGCTGCCCGAACAGGATGCTCGAGAAGCCCGAGAGGAACAGCAGCGGAATGAAGACGGCGATGTGCGTGAGCGTGGCGGTGAGGATGGCGGTCCAGACCTCCTCGCTGCCGTCGATGGCCGCCGTCATCCGGTCCTTGCCCATGTGCAGGTGCCGGTGCGTGTTCTCCAGCACCACGATCGCGGCGTCCACGATCATCCCGATGCCCAGCGCGAGGCCGCCGAAGGTCATCGTGTTGAGCGTGAAGCCGCCGAAGTAGAGCAGGGCGAACGTGCCGATCACGGAGATCGGGATCGACGTGGAGACGATGAGCGTCGAGCGGAAGTCGCGCAGGAACGCGAAAATGATCAGGACGACGAGCACGCCGCCGAGCAGCGCGTGCTCCTGCACGTTGTCAATGGCGCGCTCGATGAAGATCGCCTGGTTGTTCGTCACCAGGACGCGGATGCCTGGCACCTCGCGGTTGATCCGCGCCACTTCCTCGCGGATGCCCTCGGAGACCGCCACCGTGTTCTCTTCCGACTGCTTGTTGACCGCCATCCGGACGCCGGGCTTGCCGTCGATGCGCATGAACTGGCGGCGGTCCTCGGTGGAATCGATGACGTCGGCGATGTCGCGCAGGTAGATCGGCACCCCCGCGCGCGTCATCACCACGAGGTTGCGGATGTCGTCGAGGCTCGTGAACTCGCCCTGGCTGCGGACGAGATACGTCGCGTCTCCCTGCGACACCTCGCCGAGCGGCGTGTTCTGGTTCTCCTGCCGCAGCGTCTGCACCACCCGGTCGACCGACAGGTTGAGGGCGGTGATCTTCTCCTTCGACAGCTCGATATGGATCTGCCGCCGGAGGCCCCCGTTGACCGTCACGGCCGCGACGCCGGGCACGCGCTCGAGCCGGGTGACGAGATCGTTCTGCGCGATTTCGCGCAGCGTCACCGGGTCGAAGTCGCCTTCGACCGCCAGTTGCATGATTGCCTGCGCGTTCGAGTCGGCCTTGAATATATTGATCTGGTCGGCATCTTCCGGCATGCGGCCGCGCACGCGGTCGATGCGCGTGCGGACCTCGTCGAGCGCCTCGTTCATGTCGGTGCCCCAGGCGAAGTTGACGCGCACGTTGCTGCGGCCTTCCGACGAGTTCGACGAGATCGTCTCGACGCCGGCGACGGCGCCCACCGCCTGTTCAATCGGCCGGGTAATGAGCTGCTCGATCTCCAGCGGGCCGACGCCGTTGTACCCGACGTTGATCGAGATCGTCGGCGCCGTGAACTCCGGCATCAGGTCGACGGGCAGACGGCTCAGCGACATCGCGCCGAGCAGCACGATCACGGCGCTCAGCATGAACATCGTGACCGGCCGGTGAATGGCGAAACGAGGAATGCTCATGGGGTGCTCCGCTGCTGTCCTCTGGCGCCGCCGCGGCGGCCGCCTTCACGCGCACCGCCCTGGCGGCCGGCGCCGGCTCCGCGCGCCGCGCCGGCCGCGCCAGTCCCGCCGGCGTCGCTGGGACCGTCGGTGGTCTGGACGGCGCCGTCCGGCGCCTCGCCACTGCGGCCTCCCGCCGCCGACTCCGCAAGGATGACGCGGTCGCCGTCGCGAAGACCGGCCGCGCCCGTCGTGACGACGCGGTCCCCTTCGCTGAGCCCGTCGAGGATCTCGATCTGCGTGCTCTCTTCGATGCCGACGGTGACCGGCCTGAACGACACCGTGTTGTTATCGGCGGCCAGGAACACGCCGCGCCGGCCGCCGGTGTCGACGACGGCGTTGGCGGGCACGACAAGGGCTTCCTTCCGCTCGTCGGTCGTGACGGTCACGCGCGCATACATGCCCGGCTTCAACCGGAACCCGGGGTTGGGAATCTCGATCTCAATCGGCGCCGTGCGTGTCGCGGGATCGAGGACCGGCGCCACGCGCGCGACGCGGCCCATGAACATCTCGCCGGGGAAGGCATCCACCTCGACCCGCGTCTCGTCGCCGGTCTGCATGCTCGTCAGGTCCTTCTCGACGATGTTGGCGACGAGCCGCACGCGGCCGATGTCGACGACGTCGACGACCGGCGCGTTCTGCCCGACGAACGCTCCCGGATCCACCGCGCGGCGCGCGACGAAGCCGTTCACCGGCGAGACGATGATCGTGTTCGCCAGGTTGATGCGCAGCTCGTCGAGGCGGGCGGTCGACTGGTTGTTCTGCGCGCGCGCGAGATCGAGCTGCGCGACGGCCGCCTGGTAGCGCGCTTCCGTATCGTCGAGCGTCTGCTTCGGCAGCAGCTGCCGCGCAAACAGGTTGCGGGAGCGTTCCGCATTGGTCTCCGCCAGCTTGAGGTCGGCTTCGCGCTGCCGGATCGTGGCGCGCGAGACCTCGAGCGCCGCTTCCTGCTGCTTCACCTGCTCCTGCAGCTCGAAGTCTTCAATCTTCGCGATCCGCTGTCCCCGGGATACGCGATCGCCGAGGCGGACGGAAATATCCTGCAGCCGTCCCGCGGCGCGCGGCACCACCGCGACGGTGGCGTCGCCCACCAGGTTGCCGACCACCACGAGCTGCTGCGTAATCGAGCCGCGATGGGCATGGGCGGTCTCGACGGTCATCGTGCGAGTGCCGCCGGCGAAGTTGCCGCCTCTACCGAAATTGCCCCCGCCCCCGAAGTCACCGCCGCCGCCGAAGTTGCCGCCACCCTCGCGTCCGCCTCGACCGCCGGCGCCCGGGCCGCCCGCCGCCTGGCCGGCTGCGGCGTCCGCCGGCTCACGTGAGAACACGCCTGTGTAGAACGCGACGCCCGCGAGCGCCGCGACCAGCACGACCACGATCAGGACAGTCCTTGTCATCTAGTTTCCGCCGCCGCCGCCCGCATTGATCGCCGTGATGCCGCCGCCCCGGTTCGCCGGCGCTTCCTGCACGCGCTGGAAGTCCACGAGGGCGCGACGGTAGTCGAGGAGTGCGCGCAGTTCCGAGTTCTGTGCGGTGGCAAGATCGCGCTGCGCCTGGACCACGAAGAAGTTGGTGGAGAGCCCGACGTCGAACCGGCTCTGTTCGGCCTCGAGCCGCGTCTGCGCCAGCCCCCGCGCAGCCAGCGCCGCCTGGTAGCGGGTGAGGCCGTTCTCGACCTGCAGGGCGGCGTTCGTGACGTCGGTCGCGGCCTGCAGCTCGAGGGCGCGCAGCTGCGCGGCCGATTGACTGAGCTGCACGCGCGCCCGCGCGTAGTTGGCGTCCGCCGCGCTCGCGCCGATCGGATACGACAGGTTCACCTGGAAGTTCCAGGTCGGATAGTCGCGGCCCGACAGCGTCCGCAGCGCGTCGGCGTAGCCGCCCGGAATCTGGCCGATGACGCTGCTGCCCAGGCCGCTGCCCTGGCGGATGAACTGCGTGCCGCCGAGCCCCTGCGCAGCGTAGGTCGCGTTGAGATCCAGCGCCGGCAGCGTCTGGTTACGCATGAAGCGCATCGTGAAGTCGTTCGACTCGATCTGCCTGCGCGCCTGCTCGAGATCCGTGCGGCCGTCGAGCGCCTTCCGCACCGCGCCTTCGACGTCGAGCGGCTCGGGGGCAAACACGGGCCGATCGATCGGGTTGATAGAGGAGCGCCACAGCGGGTCATCGGTGCCGTTCACGATCAGCCGCTTGAGCGCGAGCTCGGAGGTCCGCCATGTGGCTTCCGCCTGCGCGACCGCCTGCCGCCGCGTGGCGACTTCCGCCTGTGCCTGGACGACGTCGAGCGGCGCCATCGTGCCGATCTCCACGCGCGACTGATTGTCCTCCACGAGCTTTTCGGCCAGCGCGAGCGACCCGTGCGCCACCTGTACCGCCTCGAGCGCGTAGAGCAGCTCGAAGTAGGTGTTTCTCACCGACGCCAGCGTCGTGGCGATCGTGCCGCGCAGCTGGATCTCCGAGATGTCGCGGCTGATGGCCGTGACGCGGAGCTGCTGGCGGTTGTTGTCGATCAGGAACCCGCGCAGCACCGGCTGGGTGACCTGCAGGTTGAAGTTCGAGGTGAACGTCGGGTTGAAGTTCGCGAAGATGTTCGACGTGACCTGCTTGTTGTTGTTGAACTGGAACTGGACGTTGCCGCCGCCCCACGGCACGGCCTGCGCAATGCCGGCGTTGTACGTCGAGGTGTCGTTCTGGACGATGTTGCCGCCGTTCAACTGGTTGGTCGGCGGCTGCACCACGGCGCGGTGGCCGAACTGCGACGTCGCCGTCGGCCGGTAGGCGGCCTGGATGCGCGCGATGCTCAGGTCGAACGTCTGCGGGTTCAGCCGTTCCACCGCCAGCTCGAGGTTCCGCTCGAGCGCGCGCGTCGTCGCCTCCTGCAGCGTCAGGTCGACCTGCGTGCCGGGCGGCGGCGGCGGTGCCGTCGGACGCGTCTGATCGGCGTCGACCTCGGCGCGCGCCGCGAGGTACTGCTGCGCCGCCACGCGGGCAATGTCGTCGAGACGGCTGCGCTCGGCGGCGTCCTGCGCGGCATTCTGCGCGAGCGCAGGCGCAGCGGCGAGCACAATCACAAGCAGCGAACGGAAACCAATGTTCGTCATGATGCTGCGGCCAGGAAGAAAGGTTTCAGCGCTGACGCCGATCGGGCGTCCGGTCGCGATTGCGCTGATCGGCGAGCGCCGTGAATTTCGCCCACTGATCGGCCGTGAGGCTGCGCCGCATGCGAAGCAGCATCACCGTGCGGGTCTTGTTGAGCTCGGCGCGGGCGGCTTCGACGATGCCCACGTGATCGAGTACCGACGCGTCATCGCCCGTCTCGACGAGGCGGTCGAATTCCTTTTCGGCCTGGTCGAGCGCCTGCATCCGCTGGCGCAGCATCGGCTGGGTCTTCTGGAAGATTTCCTCCAGCCGCGTGCTCTGCTCGGCGGTCAGTCCCAGCTCCCGCCGGAAACGGTCGTCCTGCCACCACTTCCCGCGCTGGGCCAGGGCCGGGGCGGCGCAGAAGGCCAGGAGGGCCACGACGGCCACGGCCCGGGCAAAGATTTTCGAGACTTTCATGGTGACCTGCCTCACAATACGACCGACGAGCCGGGGGCCGTTTACTGCTCTGGCTGCAAACACATACGAATACCACGGTTGGGGTCGGACCGAGGGTCAGACCAACGGTCTGACCCAGACCCCGGCTGTGGCATATGGCTTGCCCTGTTGGAGGGGCGAGGATGGTGCGATGAGACGTTTCCTGGTGTTCGTAGCCCTGATCGGGATGCTTCTGTCGGGATTGGCGCTGGCCGCGCAGCAGGGATTCACCTTGACCGGGCGCGTCGGGGCCACCGACCAGGAGGCCCAGGAAGGCTATTTTGCGATCGATAACCAGACAATGATTGTCGTGAAACCGGGCAGTGAGCTGCACAACTACATGAGAGCCCGGGTCGGTCAGCGGGTCCGGGTCACCATCGAGCCGCAAACCGGATCGGACTAATTTCCGAGTTCCCCGAGGCGGCGAATCGCCGCCCCCACCAGGTTGTCCGGCGTCGAAGCGCCGGACGTCAAGCCAATCGCGACGTCACCGGCCGGCAGCCAGCCGGCCGTCGTCGTTTCGGCCGTCTGTCCGACCGGCTTGTGACGGATGGCCTCGCTCGAAACCAGACCGCCCGGGTCAGCGATGTGATAGGTCGGGACCTGTTCGGCGCAGATGCGCGCCAGGTTGCACGTATTGCTGCTGTTCAGGCCGCCAATCACGATCATCAGGTCGACGCGCTGCGCGGCGAGCAGCGCAATCACAGCGTCCTGGCGGTCCTGCGTGGCGCTGCAGATCGTGTCGAACGCGCGGAAGCGCGCGGGCAGCTCCGCGTCTCCGTAACGGTCGCGGATCGCCCCGCGGAACATCTCGCCGATCTCGAGTGATTCCGAGCTGAGCATCGTCGTCTGGTTTGCGCAGCCGACGCGCGCCAGGTGCTGGTCGGGATCGAAGCCGGGCGACGCAGCCCGCGTGAACCGCGCGACGAACTCCCCGCGCTCGTCACCCGAGCGGATGTAGCGGCACACGGTGTCCGCCTCGTCGCGATTGAGGACCACGAGATACTGCCGGCACCCCGCGTGCAGCGCCTGTGACGCCGTGGCCTGCGTCTCCTCGTGCCAGTACTTCCCGTGAATGATCGACGTGAAGCCATCTTCCGCGTAGCGCTTCACGTTCTTCCACACGTTGAGCACCGAGCCGCAGGTGGTATCGACCATCGTGCAGCCGCGCCGCTCGAGCTCCAGCAGCTGTTCAATCGTCACGCCGAACGCCGGCAGAATGACCACATCGGCGGGTGTAAGCGCGCCGGTCGACTCGCCTTCGTCGCTGAGGAAACGGATCCCCTGCGCACGCAACTCATCGTTGACGTGCGGGTTGTGGATGATCTCGCCGGTCAGGTAGACCGTGCGGTCGGGGAACCGGCGTCGCGTCTGGTAGGCGTAATCCACGGCGCGGTCGACGCCGTAACAGAAGCCGAACTCGCGCGCGAGATGGATCGTGAACCGTCCCGAGACGTACTGGAAGCCGTCGTTCTTGATGGCGTCGATGAGGTCGCTGCGGTAGCTTTCGGCGAGGACGCCCGCGACTTCGTGCTTGAGATCGAGACCCTTGCGGAAGATCAGCGGTGGCACTACTGCGCCGCAACCTCCCACACGAGCGGCGTCAGGTCGTCGAGCGGCCGCAGCGCCGAACCACCCGTGCCTTCGATGGCGATCTCGAGACGCCCCAGGAACTCTTCCTCGGACATCGTCGTCGATACCGCCTGGAAGGTCGCCGCGGCGGGCGACGCCGCCGTCCGAGACCCTGCTATTCCCGACGCTATTCCCGACGCTATTCCCGACGGGAGCACGCGGCCGGCGGTGAAATCGTGCGTGAGGTGGCCGGCAAGCAGGCCGATGAACAGGCCGGCGGCCGCCGCGCCCGCGATCCAGCGGGCGGCCGGACGCGCGCGAAGCAGCGTCGGCGACAAGCCGTGGCCGGCGGGGAAGCTGATGAGCCGGCCGTGCCGCGATTCCTGCTCGACGCGCTGCAGGATGTGCGCACGCTGCCGCTCGAGGCGTTCCTGCGTGAAGAGGGCGTCCGCCTCGGCGACGGCGACGTCCGACACCTCGGCCAGGATTCGCGCGAGGTTCACCCGGCGCTCGTCGCACACGCCGCAGCTCGCCAGGTGCTGCTGTTCCGCCGTTGCAGCTGCCTGATGGAGGCAGACGTCAATGAGCCGGTCGTCGGACAAGTGTGGATAGCGCATTACTTGACTTACTTTCGCTCGCGCTCCAGCAGCCCCCGCAGTCTGCGGATGGCGCGGAACAAGTGCACCCTGACGGTCGCCTCACTCAGCCCCAGCGCCTTGCTGACCTCGCTCGCACTCTGGCCGCCCATCTGGCAGAGCGTGAAGACGTCGCGCTGCCGCTCGGGCAGCTGCGCGACGGCGGCCGCAATCTGGCGTCCGCGTTCGCTGGCGAGCACCTTCTGCTCGGGACTCGGCTCGGGCGCCACCGGCTCCCGCGGCGCCGCCTCATTCGACGTCGTCGCCGGAAGCACCCAGCGGAGCCGGCGGGACCGCGCCTTCCGCAGGTCCAGGCATCCGTTCACGAGGATGCGCGTGAACCACACTTCAAAAGGCAGGTCCTCGCGATAACTGGCGATGTGCGTGAACACCTTGACGAAGGCGTCCTGCACCGCCTCGTCCGCGTCGTGCACGTCGCGGAGGTACTGGTACGCGATACGGGCCGCGCGGCGCTGCTGCAGCGCGACGAGGTCGGCAAACCGGTCCCGGGCCGCGTCCCGGCGCCCCGCGACGACGAGCGCCTTGATTTCGCCCGCCAGGGCGGAGTCCTTCGACAGCGGCGCGGCAGGCGCCGGGGTGCCGACGGCAGCGGTGGACCCTGCTGAGGAGGACGCGCGGCGCGTAGTCGTTCTGGACATGAATACGGCGGGTGTACCGGCCCGTTTACCGGCCTAATCACTATACCTTAGACGGCCTCGACGGCCCCAGGCCGGTTGACGGGCCAGATCGCGTTCGATACGATGCATTTTTCGGATGTCCACACACGTCGAGCGGACCTGCGGTCTCGAATCAGTCGGCGTCCTGCGGTCCGGCCCCGTCCACTGGAACCTCAGTCCCGCAGCCCTTTACGAATTTGCGCTGCGGCGTCAGGAAGGCGAGCTGGCCGCCGAAGGCCCGCTCGTGTGCTCCACGGGACCGCACACCGGGCGATCGCCGAACGACAAGTTCTTCGTCAAGGAACCCTCGAGCGAGAAACACATCGCCTGGAGCGCGGCGAACAAGCCGCTCGACCCGGCCGCGTTCGACGCGCTGCACCGCGACCTGTCGGCGTACCTCCGCGACAAGGAGCTGCACGTCCTCGATGCATGGGCCGGTGCCGATCCCGCCTACCGCCTGCCAATCCGCATCGTCAACGAGTTGGCGTGGCACAACCTGTTCTCGCGGAACATGTTCCTGCCGGAGGACGATCCGGAGAAACGCTTCGAGCACGTGCCGCAGTTCACGGTCATCGATGCGCCCGGGTTCAAGGCCGACCCCGCCCGCCACGGCTCGCGATCGGATGTCTTCGTCTTCGTGAATTTCGCGAAGCAGCTGGTGCTCATCGGCGGCACCGAATACGCGGGCGAAATCAAGAAATCGATCTTCACGATCCTGAACTACCTGCTGCCGCGCCGGGGCGTCCTGTCGATGCACTGCTCGGCCAACGTGGGCGCGGCCGGCGACTCGGCGCTGTTCTTCGGGCTCTCGGGCACAGGCAAGACGACCCTCTCGAGCGATCCCGAACGGCGGCTGCTCGGCGACGACGAGCATGGCTGGAGCGACCACGGCATCTTCAACTTCGAGGGCGGCTGCTACGCGAAGGTGATCAAGCTGTCGGCGGAGGCCGAGCCGCAGATCTACGCGACGACGCGGCGGTTCGGCACGCTGCTGGAGAACGTGGTGCTCGACCCCGCGACGCGCGCGCTCAGACTGGACGACGCGTCGCTGACCGAGAACACCCGCGGCTCGTATCCCCTGTCGTTCATCGACAACGCGATTCTCTCGGGGCAGGCCGGCCACCCGACCAACATCGTGATGCTGACGGCCGACGCCTACGGCGTGCTGCCGCCGATTGCGCGCCTCAGTCCCGACGGCGCGATGTATCACTTCCTGTCCGGGTACACGGCGCGCGTAGCGGGGACCGAGACCGGCGTCACGGAGCCGAAAGCCGCCTTCAGCACCTGCTTCGGCGCGCCGTTCCTGCCGCTGCACCCGAACGTGTACGCGCGGCTGCTGGGCGAGAAGATCGCGAAGCACAACGCGAAGGTCTGGCTGGTCAACACCGGATGGACCGGCGGCCCCTACGGCACCGGCAAACGCATGGCGATCGCGTACACGCGCGCGATGATCGTCGCGGCGCTCGCCGGTGAGCTGGATCGCGTCAGCTACACCCGGCATCCGGTCTTCAACGTCGACGTGCCGTCGGCGTGCCCCGGTGTGCCGGGCAGCGTGCTCGATCCGCGGAACACGTGGCCCGACCCGCGCGCCTACGACGACCAGGCGAAGAAGCTGGCGGGCATGTTCGCCGACAACTTCAAGGCGTTCGCGCAGGACGTCTCGCCGTCGGTGAAGGACGCCGGTCCGCGCACATGAAATTCCCAACTCCCAACGTCCAACTCCCAAAGGAAACGGTTTGGGGCTTGGGTGTTGGGAGTTGGGAGTTGCTCACATGAAATTTGAGCCGGTCATCGGGCTCGAAATCCACGCACAGCTCGCCACCCGGACGAAGATCTTCTGCGGCTGCAGCACGGCCTTCGGCGCCGCGCCGAACACGCAGGTGTGCCCGGTGTGCCTGGGTTTGCCGGGGGCGCTGCCGGTCCTCAATCGCCAGGCCGTGGACTATGCGATCAAAGCCGCGCTGGCGCTCGGGTGCGACGTGCAGCCGGCGTCGATCTTCGCGCGGAAGAATTACTTTTATCCGGATCTCCCGAAGGGCTACCAGATCTCGCAGTACGAGCGGCCGCTGGCGCTGGGGGGCGGTCTCGACATCACGGCCGGCGGCGGGAAGCACGTCGGCCTGACGCGCATCCACATGGAAGAGGATGCGGGCAAGTCGCTGCACGAAGGCTTCCCCGATTCGGATCGCCGCACCTACGTCGACTACAACCGGAGCGGCGTCCCTCTCATCGAGATCGTGACCGAACCCGACATGCGCTCGGCGGTGGAAGCCACCGAGTTCTTCTCGCGGCTTCGCGACATCCTGGTCTGGCTCGGCGTCAACGACGGCAACATGGAAGAAGGCAGCCTGCGCTGCGACGCGAACGTGTCTGTGCGTCCCGCGGGCCAGCAGGCGTTCGGCACGAAGGCGGAAGTGAAGAACGTCAACTCGTTCCGCTACGTGCAAAAGGCGCTCGAGTATGAAATCGCGCGCCAGATCGATCTCATCACGGAGGGCGGCCGCGTCGTCCAGGAGACGCGGCTGTGGGATTCGGCGGCGGGCCGCACCTTCTCCATGCGCAGCAAGGAGGAGGCGCATGACTACCGGTACTTCCCGGAGCCCGACCTGCCGCCGGTCGCCGTGGACGAACAGCGCATTGCCGCGGTACGCGCGACGATGACGGAGCTGCCGGAGGCGCGCCGCCGCCGGTTCGTGGCGGCATACGGCCTCCCGGAGTACGACGCCGGGGTGCTCACGCAGTCCCCGGCGCTGGCCGACTACTTCGAGCAGGTCGCGGCCGGGGCGGGGAACCCGAAAGCCGCCAGCAACTGGGTGATGGGCGAGCTGCTCCGGACGATGAACGAGCGGGGAACCCCCATCGAGGACGTGCCGCTCAGGCCGGCGGCGCTTGCCGGGCTCATCGCGCTGGTGGACAGGGGGACGATCAGCAGCTCCACTGCCAAGGACGTCTTTGCGACGATGTTCGACTCGGGCCGCGCCGCGGATGAGATTGTCGCGGCCGGCGGCCTCGCCCAGATTGGCGACGAATCGGCGCTGCTGGCCATCGTGCACGACGTGCTCGGGCGGAATGCCGACGCCGTGGCGCAGTACCGCGCCGGCAAGACGGCGACGTTCGGATTTTTCGTGGGGCAGGTCATGAAGGGGAGCGGCGGGAAAGGCAACCCGAAGCTCGTCAATCAGCTGCTGAAGCGGGAACTCGACCGTGTGTAGCGCAGGTCCTGCGGACCTACCGTGCTATAATTCCTTCACTCCAACTTTCAGAACGCCTTTGGCCCCGGGTGCACAGGCAGCGTGATCGAGACGCATCATCTCTCGAAATTTTACAGTCGCGGTTTGTACGCGCTTCGCGACCTCTCGCTGACTGTCGGCAAGAGCGAGTTCGTGTTTCTCACGGGTCCAAGCGGCGCCGGGAAGTCGACCTTCCTCCGCCTGCTGCTGCTGCAGGAGCGGCCGAGTGAAGGCGAGATTTTCGTCAACGGCAGCAATCTCGCGAAGCTGTCGCGCCACGAGATCCAGGAGTACCGGCGAGGCATCGGATTCGTCTTCCAGGACTTCAAGCTGTTTCCAGCCCGCACGGTGCTCGAGAACATCTCCTTCGTCCCGCAGGTGCTGGGCGTGCCGGCCGCACAGCAGCAGCGCCGCGCATTCCAGGTGCTCAAGTGGGTCGGCCTCCAGCACCGCATGAACGCGTATCCGCGCGACCTCTCCGGCGGTGAACAGCAGCGCATCGCCATCGCGCGCGCGCTCGTCAACGACCCGGCCATCCTGCTCGCCGATGAGCCCACCGGGAACCTCGATCCGGACCTCTCCCTGGAAATCATGAACCTGCTCCGCGAGGTCAATGCGGGCGGGACAACCGTACTGGTCGCCACGCACGACCGCGAGCTGATCCGGCTCGTCGGACGCCGCACGATTACGCTCGACGGCGGCCGGCTCGTGGAAGTCGCATGAGGGCGATCGACTACGCGCTGCGCGAGGGGTGGAGAAACCTGCTGCGGGGGCGCGGATCGAGCGCATCCGCGGTGATCGCGATCGCACTGGCGATTATCGTGCTCGGGTCGCTGCTGCTGGCCACATGGAACATCGAACGCCTGCTCGCGCAGTGGACCGCGGCGTCTGAATTCTCGGTCTACCTGAGCGACGAGGCGACCTCCGAAGAGCGCGGCGCCATCGAGGCCGTGATCGACGGCAGCGGCGTTGCCGACGGCCACGAGTACGTGTCGAAGGCCGACGCGCTGGTTCGCTTCCGCCGCGAGTTCGCGGAGCTGGCCTCGCTCGCCTCCGGCTTCGACGACAATCCGTTCCCCGCCTCGGTTGAGGTCCGCATCCGGCCGGAGGCCGAGAGCGACGGGCGCGCCCAGGGGCTGGTCCGGCAGGTGGCGACGCTGCCGGGGGTCGCCGACGTGCGCTACGACCGCGAATGGCTGACCCGGGTGGCGGCCGGCCTCGATGCCGTGCGGGGCACCGGCGTCGTCCTGGGGCTGCTGATGGCGCTGGCGGCCGCCGTCACCGTGGCTGCAGTTGTCCGGCTGGGCCTCCAGGCCCGCCGCGATGAAATCGAGATCATGCAGCTCGTCGGGTCGCCGATAGCCTTCATCCGCGGTCCGTTCGTCGCCGAAGGGGTCCTGCAGGGTGGCCTGGGCGCGCTGATTGCGCTGGGGGTGCTGTGGGTCGGGTTTGCGGTGGTCGGCGCCTGGTGGGGCGCGGAACTCGGGGCCATGCTGGAGGGCGATTCGATCCAGTTCCTCCCGGCCCGGTTCTGCGCGACGCTCGTGGCCGGCGGGATGGCAGTGGGGGCCGCCGGCGGCTTTGCGGCCGCCCGGCACGCGGTGTAACGCCGCATTGACAGCCGTTCGGGCGGGTCGCTAGACTGAAAGGAAATCAAATATGCCGCCGGCGTCACGGAACCGGATGTCTCGCTTCCTGACCGACTCGCGCCCGCCGTGCGATCCGGTGATTCATTCCCTCTCCAATTTCTACCGGGAAGAATTCCTGAAATGCCAGCGCTGCCTCGACCAGCAGCGCGAGTTCTATTCGGAGCACACCATCAGCGAGGTCGAAAGGGCGCTGACCCGCGTCATGGGGCAACTCGATCGCTTGTGCGCATGCGCCGATGCCGACAAAGTCGTGAGCCGCCTCCTCCAGCAGTTCGACACCGTCACCCGCCTTTCCGCCTGGTCCGACCCCCGACAGATTCACTGAAAACGCTCCCTGACCTACGCAACGATCTGGCGGCCGTGGTGCGCGCAGCGCTGGCGGCCGTGGACGCCGGGGCGCTCGTGCGCGCGGCGCTCGAGGCGCCTGACGTCATCCGTGCCGTGCGATCCGCGGCCGCGATCGACGTGGTGGCCGTCGGCAAGGCCGCGCTGCCCATGATCCTCGCGCCGCCCGCGGCCCTGCCGCGCGCGGCCCTCCGTCATGTGATCGGCATCTCCAACCACCCCGCGGAGAACCTGCCCCCGGGTGTGCAGTGGCACGTGACCTCGCATCCGGTGCCCACCACCGAGAGCGTGGCCGCCGCGCAGGCCGTGCTCGCGATCGCCCGCGCCGCGACCCCGCGAGACCTGCTGCTGGTGCTGCTCTCGGGCGGGGCGTCCGCGATGATGGCGCTCCCGGCCGAGGGCATTTCGCTGGACGACAAGCGGCGGGCGTCGCAGCAGCTGCTGAAGAGCGGGGCCGAGGTTCACGCCCTCAACGGCGTGCGGAAGCATCTCTCGGCCATCAAGGGCGGCCAGCTCGCCGCGGCCTCGCCAGGATCCGTCCTCACGCTCGCCGTCTCCGACGTCGTCGGCAACGAGCCCTCGGCGATCGGCTCCGGGCCGACGGTGCCCGATTCGACGACCTTCGCGGACGCCCTCCAGGCGCTCGAGCGCTATGGCGGAACGAACGCGTACCCACCGACGGTCGTCCAGCGGCTGATCGACGGATCGAACGGCGTCATTCCTGAGACGCCGAAGCCGGGCGACCCGAGGCTTGCGCGGTCCACGGCCCATGTCATTGGCGAGTCCGGAACCGCCGTTGCGGGCGCCCGCGCAGCGGCTGAGGCTCTCGGATATACCATCCACGTGATCGACAGGCCGATCACTGGCGAGGCACGCGCCGCCGGCCATGCGCTTATCGAGACCGCCTCCCAGCTTCGCCCTCGGGACGCGAGCGGAACACCGTTGTGTCTCCTGGCCGCCGGAGAAACGACCGTGCACGTCGTCGGCGCGGGGTGGGGCGGACGCAACCAGGAATGCGCGCTCGGCATGGTGCGGCGCCTCAACACGTTTGGCAGGCGCGCCGTGGGGGCCAGCATCGGCACCGACGGCATCGACGGACCCACTGACGCGGCCGGGGCGGTCGTGGATACGACGACGCTGTCGCGGGCGATGACGGCGGGGCTCGACGCGCCCGAACGCTACCTCGATAACAATGACAGCTACCGCTTTTTCGATCGCCTCGGCGATCTCATCCGCACGGGGCCGACGGACACCAACGTCGGCGATCTGCAGGTCATACTCGTTGCATAGTTTCGTTTGATGTACTCGCGCGACGACGTTTTCCGTCTCATCAAGGACACAGTTCATCATCCCGCTTCGGCCCGTGAACTGGCGCAGCTCCTTCGTGTGCCGCGCGAAGAGCGCAACAACTTCAAGCGTCAGCTCAAGTCGCTCGTCACCGACGGGCAGCTCCTCCAGATTCGCGGCAATCGCTTCGGCGTCGCCGAGAAGATGGACGTGGTCGTCGGGCGGCTGCAGACCAACCCCGGCGGCTTCGGGTTCGTCGTGCCCGATCATGCCGAACCGGGCGAGCGGAAAGACATCTTCATCGCGCCTCCGAACCTCGCGGAGGCGATGCACGGCGATCGCGTGGTGGCGCGGGTCGAGCGCCGGACGGAACGCGGCCTCGAGGGACGCATCATCCGGATCCTGCAGCGCAGCCAAGACACCGTCGTTGGAAGGTTCGAGGCTGACCCCTCCGGTCTCGGCTACGTCGTCCCGTTCGACCGCCGCATCCTGACGGATATCCACGTCCCGATGGGTCAATCGTCGTCGGCCGAGCCCGGCGAGATGGTGCTCGTCGAGATCACGCGGTGGCCGACCGCGTCGCGCGGACCGGTCGGACGCGTGACGGAGGTGCTCGGGCGGATCGACGAGCCGGGCGTCGACACGCGGATCATCATCCGCAAGCACGGCATCCCCGACACCCACTCCGAGGAGTCCGTCGAAGAAGCGAAGCGCCTCGGCGGAGTCGTGAAGGAACGCGACCTTCGGGGACGCACCGACTTTCGTCCCGTTACAACCGTCACCATCGACGGCGAGCACGCGCGCGACTTTGACGATGCGATCACGATCGAGCGGCTGGGAAATGGAAACTACTGGCTCGGCGTGCACATCGCCGACGTCTCCCACTACGTCAAGGACGGGAGTGCGCTCGACGAGGAGGGCTACGAGCGCGGGACCTCGGTCTACTTCCCGGAACGCGCGGTCCATATGTTTCCGTCCGAGCTGGCGACAGGACTGTGCAGCCTCAACCCCCACGTCGACCGCCTCGTGCAGTCGTGCCTGATGGAAGTGGACCGGCATGGGCACGTCGTGCGCTACGAGATGCACGACGGCGTCATCAACAGCGACGCGCGCATGACGTACACCGCCGTGAACGCCATCCTGTCCGACCGCGATCCGGGGACGCTGGCGGAGTATGCGGCGCTCGTGCCGATGTTCGAGCTGATGCACCAGCTCTTCGAGATCCTCAACGCGCGGCGCCGGCGGCGCGGCGCGATTGACTTCGACCTGCCGGAGACGGAAGTCGTCCTCTCCGAGTTCGGTGAGATCGAGGCCATCATCCCCTCGGAGCGCAACGTGGCCCACCGGCTCATCGAGGAGTTCATGCTGCTCGCGAACGAGACGGTGGCATCGCACCTGGTCGCGCACGATGCGCCGGCGCTGCACCGCGTTCACGAAGCGCCGGACGCGAAGAAGGTGGCCGACTTCGAGGAGTTCATCACCACGCTCGGGTACAGCCTCGCCGCGCACGGCCACGCCGTGCGCCCGAAGCACTTCCAGACGCTGATTGACCGGATGCGCGGCACGCCGGAAGAGCGGCCGATCGCGGCGCTCATGCTGCGCACCATGCAGAAGGCGCGCTACGATGCCGCGCCGCTCGGCCACTTCGGCCTGGCGGCGGAGCACTACACGCACTTCACCTCGCCGATCCGGCGCTACCCGGATCTCGTCGTCCACCGGATGCTGCGCGCCTCGCGGCATGGCGAGATCGCCGATGCGCGGCGCGAGGAACTCGACGAGGAGCTGCCGGAGATTGCGCGCCACACGTCCGAGATGGAGCGGCGCGCCGACGAGGCCGAGCGCGAGCTCCTGCAGTGGAAGAAGGTCCGCTTCATGGCGGACAAAGTCGGCGACGAGTATCACGGGTACATCACCGGCGTCGCGCCGTTCGGGCTCTTCATCGAGCTGATCGAGCACTACGTCGAGGGGCTCGTGCACATCTCGAGCATGGCGGACGACTACTACCGGTTCGTCGAGCAGCAGCACACGCTGCGCGGCGAGAACACGAAGCGCGTCTATCGCCTGGGCGACAAGGTCCTGGTGCAGGTCGTCCGCGTGGACATGGAGCGCCGGCAGGTGGACCTGGGGCTGGTGGAGATTCTCGAGGCCGTGCGGCGCGACGCGCGCCTGCGCCAGCCGATCAGGAGCAAGGTGAAGCCGAAAGGCGACCGCCGCCGGGAGCAGCGGCCGGGGCGCAGGGAACGCGCGGGAGGGAAGAAGCGCAGGAAGAACTAGGACTTCTCAGGGCCTTCTTTCGTCGCCTCCTTGAAGTTCTTGATGCCTTTGCCGATCCCGCGCCCGATCTCGGGCAGACGGCTGGCCCCGAAAATCAGGATGATGATCGCAAGAATGATCAGTAGCTCCGGGATGCCAATGCGGCCCATACGTCACCTAGACAGTTAAAGTTACACGGAACAGAGGACAGTTCGCGCGAAACGTGATTGTACCATGCGGGGCCGTTCGGAACGGGTTTTGAAGAACCTGAACCAGAGGACTCCTAATGACCAGACTTTATGCCCCCGTTATGCTGGCGCTGGCCGCCACGGCCGGGCTCGCCGCACAGCAGCGGCAGGACCCGGAACAGGAAGGCCCGCTGGCGCAGTTTTCCTCCCAGGTACAGCTCGTCGAGGTGTACGCCACGGTCACCGATGCCAAGGGCGAGCCGATCACCGGGTTGACGCGCGACGACTTCGAGGTCTACGAGAACAACCAGATCCAGGACGTCTCGACGTTTGCGGCCGGTGAGTTCCCGTTGACCGTGGCGCTCGGCGTCGATCGGAGCTGGAGCATGGCGGGCGACCGGCTGAAGCTCGCGAAGCAGGCGTCGCAGTCGTTCCTGCGCGCGCTCAAGCCGGGCGACCGGTCGATGGTTGTGGCGATCAACAGCGACGCCGAGGTCGTTGCGCCGCTCACCATGGACCGCTTCAACCAGGGACGCGCCATCGAGGCACTCGATCCCTGGAGCACTACGGCGCTGCACGACGCGATCATCGCCACGCTCGACCGCCTCGCGCCAGAGCCGGGCCGCCAGGCGCTCGTCATCTTCTCGGATGGGACCGATCGCTACAGCAAGGCGACAGCGGCGCAGGTCGTGGAACGCGCCCGCCGCAGCAATGCGCTCATCTACCTGATTGCCTTCGGCCGGGAGCGGCCGCCGCTGCTCGCCGAGCTCGCCGTCGTCACCGGCGGCCGGTCGTTCCTGCTGCGCGACGTGCGCGATCTCGACAAGACGCTGGCCGATGTCGCCAGGGAGCTGCGCTACCAGTACCTGCTTGGGTACACGCCGTCAGACCCGTTTGAGAAAGACCATCCCGAGTGGCGGTCCATTCGCGTGGTGCTCAAGAAGCCGGGCGTACGCGTCCGCGCGCGCGACGGGTATATGACGGAGTAAATCCCAAATCCCAAACTCCAATTCCCAAAGAAAGCTCTTGGGATTTGGAGGTTGGGATCTGGGATTTGATTTAGAGTACCTACCGATGCATCCCGTGGTGCTGGCTCTCTTCGATGACGCGGCGGCTGCCGCGAACGCGGCGCGCGGTCTTCGCACGTTTGGCGTGGCCCGCGAGCGTGTCTCCATCGTCGCGCGCTCGCACGACGAAGAGGGCGTTGTGGCCCGCGCCGCGGGAGCATCGCCTGGATCGGAGATCGAGGATTCGGGTCCCGCGTCGCGCCTGGGTGAGCTGAGCGCCCACGTCCTGGCCGCCATCGCGCTCGTGATGCCCGGCATCGGACCGATCGTGGCGGATGGACCGCTCGCGGCCGGCCTCGGGGAAGCCGCCGGCCACCTGGCGGGCGGCGTCGCGGGGACGCTGGAACAGGCGGGCCTGCCCGCCGAGGCCGCGAGCGAGTGGGAAAAGCGGATTGCCGAGGGGGCGTTCCTGGTGGGCGCGCACGTCCAGGAGCCTCAGGTCACGGGAGCGCGGGACGTGATGGGCCGGGCGGGCGGCCAGGACGTCGTGGTGGGGTCGTGGCCCGATTGACGGAGCCTGTTGAGGTATCTGTTTTGCAGTTGCGGGGGCCAGCCGGCTCAGGGACAATGAATTCGCAGGATTGGGCTCAGCCCGGCCCGTGTAACTTACAAACAGCGTAATGGCGACGAAGCAGAAGCCTACACCGCCCAAGTCCAGGTCTCAGCACCTGGCGTTGCGGCTGGATGATCGCCATCCGGAAGAGCTGCGCTTCGGGTTCGAAGAGTCGCAAGGCCGGATCGGAGGCGCGCTGAGCGGTTCGCTGATCTGGCATGGCGCCATCGTGCTCACCTGGCTCCTGCTCGTCTGGCTCGTTCCCGACACTGTTCGTGAAGCCATCCTGCCGGACTCGCTGTCGCGGCAGATCGTGTGGCTCGCGGAGCCGGGCCCGGGCGGCGGGGGTGGCGGCGGCAATCAGTCACCCGACCCGCCACGACAGGCGGAGGTCAAGGGGAAAGAAGATCCGATCAGCGTACCCGCGCTGCCGCCGGAACCGACACCTGAGCCGGAACCGGAGGCTCCAGTCCAACAGCTAACCATCCCGGCGGAAACACTTGCCGCGGCGGCCGAGAACCTGCCCGGTGTCATTGAGTCGGCGGCGGTCTCGGAGTCGACCGGCTCCGGCACGGGCGGCGGCGGCGGAGCGGGATTCGGGTCGGGCCTCGGACAGGGCAGCGGCGGCGGTACGGGCGGCGGCGTCTATCGCCCCGGCAGCGGGGTTATCAACCCACGCATCCTTCGTGAAGTGAAGCCGCAGTACACGGCGGACGCCATGCGCGCCAAGGTGCAGGGCACGGTGCTTCTCGAGTGCGTCGTGTTAGCCGACGGCACGGTCGGCCGCGTCGACGTCGTCAAGTCTCTTGATCCGACCTTCGGGCTCGATGCCGAGGCGGTCAAGGCCGCCAAGCAGTGGCGTTTCCAGCCCGGTACCCGGTTCGGCGAGCCGGTCGCGGTCCTCGTCACGATCGAGCTCACCTTTACCCTTCGCTGAAGGGTTACAATCTCGCCACGATAACTTCACTGCACAAGGAGCGTGTTATGCGCGGTTGCATTCTGTTTGCGGCGGGACTTGTCGTCGGCCTCGCGGTTCAGACCGGTATGGCTCAGAGCCTGTCGCCGAATCGGGGCCTGGTCGGCCTCAACCACGTCGGCGTCGCCGTCCCTGATCTTGGGAAAGCGGTGGACTACTACACGAAGACGCTGGGATTCCCGGAGGCCTTCCGGAGTCTCGATGAAAAGGGGCAGCCCAGGCTGGTGTATGTGCAGATCAGCCAGAACACCTTCGTGGAGCTGCAGCCGGGGAATCCGCAGATGCCGTCGGTCATCAACCATCTGGGCATTCACGTCGAGAACATGAAGCCGGTGGTCGACATGTTCAAGCAGCGCGGCGCGAATGTCTCGGAGATTCGTACCAGTCCCACCAAGGCGGTTCTCTCGAACATCACCGATCTGAACGGGATTCGCATCGAGCTGGCGGAGCTGGGGCCGGAGTCCGATCATCGCAAGGCGATGAATCGGTGGAAGTAGAAAAAGGGGGAAGG
>Ga0209640_10000313_pt1 | contig 36763 bp, 32 predicted proteins | sample RifCSP10_1_FD_184018 | JGI IMG/M metagenome (GOLD analysis project Ga0209640, IMG submission 184018) | Soil microbial communities from Rifle, Colorado - Rifle CSP2_sed 10_1 (SPAdes) (version 2) | ecosystem: Environmental > Terrestrial > Deep subsurface > Rock core/Sediment | place: Rifle... | reverse complement strand
CGGAGGCCACGTCGAACACCGCGGCGGCCAACATGATTGTCCCCGTCGCCATCGCCGTGTCCCAGGCCGCGGGCATCCGTCCGATCGAGCCAGTGCTCGGGGCGACGCTCGGCGCCAGCATGGGCTTCATGATGCCCGTCTCGACCCCGCCCAACGCCATCGTCTACAGCTCGGGGTTTGTGCCCATCACCGCGATGATGCGCTACGGGATCATGCTGGATGTCGCCGGCTTTGTGGTGATTACGGGTCTCGTGCTGCTACTCGGCCCGGTCATCTTCTAGTGCAGGGATTGTCGGGCGCGCTGGAGGGGGTTCTCAGGTGCTCTGGTGCTCAGGTGCACCGGTGCGGGTTCTCTGGAGCACCCGAGCACCGGAGCACCCGAGCACCCGAGAACCTGTTCTGCCCTGTCGTTTCGCCGTACTTCAGCTACCGGCGCCGTTGCGGAGATTGCAAACCCGAGGCCCCGCCGAGCGTCGCCGCCAGGGACCCGATCTGCCCCTTCATGTCCGTCAATAGCCGCTCGGCCGCTCGGTAGTCTTCCTTCTGCAGCGCTGCGCCCGCTTCTTGCAATTGTCGATCGAGGGCGTCGAGCGCCTGCTGGTCTGCTTGGCGAGTCCGGCGGGCGGCGTCCGAGTTCGAGACACCGTCGAGTCGCGTCCGTGCCTGGCCGAGGAGCAGGTCCGCTTCCGCCATCAACCGTTCGACGTTCCCGCGCAGCCGGGCGCGGGTGTCGGCGGCGGTCCGGGCGGCGTTCTGGGCCTGTTCACGGCCTTCCAGGGCGTGGTTGAGCGCGAGGCGATAGTCGCGGTCCGCGACGGCCTCGGTGGCTCTTTCGAGGGCGCCGCGCGCCGTGGCGTATTCGCTGGGCGCGAAGCGTTCCGCGCCGGCGGCTCGCGCGGCGTCGAGGGCGCCCTGGGCTTGATCCATCTCCTTGTGAGGGGGGGATGCGCACGCGTCGATGAGCAACGCGACAAGGACGACGGCAGTGAAGCGAACGAACGAGGTCGACGAGATCATGAAGGTCTGAGTATAGATGAGAGACGTTGCACCACACGATCGCCCCAGAGAGAAACTGGAGCGGCTGGGCCCCGCGGGCCTGGGCGACAACGAGTTGCTGGCGCTGGTAATCGGCAGCGGGGCGCGCGGGCACAGCGCGCTGGATCTGGCCAACCGCTTGATCGATCACGTTGGCGGGCTGCGCGGCCTGACGAGGGTCAGTGTCGGTGACCTGCGGCGCATCGTTGGCGTCGGTCGCGCCCGCGCGGCGCAGGTGCTCGCCGCGGTGGAGTTTGGCCGTCGGACGCTCGTGCGCGCAGAGGCAGAGCGGCCGCGGCTGCGCTCGCCGGGGCAACTCGCCGCCTACCTGCTGCCGCTCTACGGCGCGAGCGCCGTGGAGCAGTTCGGCATCGTGATGCTCGACAGCAAGAGCCGGCTGATTCAACTGAAGCTCGTCTCGACCGGATCGATCGACACCACGATTGTGCACCCGCGCGAAGTGTTTCGTGAGGCCGCAGCGGCGGGAGCGGCCGCGATCGTGCTGTTCCATAACCACCCATCCGGTGACCCGACGCCCAGCCCGCACGATGCGGTGCTGACCGTGCGGATGGTCGGCGCGGGGGCGGTCATGGGGATCGAGGTCGTGGATCACGTGATTCTGGCGGACCAGCGGTACTACTCGCTCGCCGAGTCAGGGCAGATGCCCGGTCTCAGACCGAGGAGCGCGACCGTCAACGACTGATAAGATTGGGGGTCTTGAAGATTGTCTACTTCGATAGTGTGTCGGGCGCGTCCGGCGACATGATCCTCGGGGCGCTCATCGACGCAGGTGTCGGGTTGGATGACGTCCGGCGCGCCCTCGGCAGCCTGGCCATTGCGCCGGAGACGATTTGGACCGAGCGCGTGGTGCGCGCGGGGATCACCGCGACCAAGTTCCACGTCCAGGGCGAGGCCGTGCCGGCCGACCACGGGCAGAGCCATGGCCACGCCCACTCCCACCACGACGACTCACACTCGCATCACCACGACTCGCCCGCACCCTCGCACCCCAGCACCCCCGCACCCTCGCACCCTCGCACCCCCGCACCCTCGCACCCCCGCACCCCCGCACCCTCGCACCACGATCACCCAGTCTCCCACCGCACCCTCCCAGAGATCTCGAGGCTCATCGACGGGTCGGCGTTGAGCGCGGCCGGGAAGGACCGGGCAAAGCATTTGTTCAGCGTGCTCGGCGAGGCCGAAGCCGCCATTCATGGCACGCCGATCGACAAGGTGCATCTGCACGAGGTGGGTGCGCTCGACTCCATCATCGACATCGTCGGTACGGTGTTCGCCCTGGAGCAAGTCGGCGCCGATCGGATCGTGTCCTCACCGCTGAACGTCGGGAGTGGGACCGTGAAATCCGCCCACGGTCTCTACCCCGTGCCGGCGCCCGCCACGATGCGGCTGTTGCGAGGTGTGCCGGTGTATGCGGGCGAACAGAAGGCTGAACTGGTCACTCCGACAGGTGCGCTGCTCATCACCGGCTATGCGAGCGAGTTCGGACCGGTGCCGGCGATGCGCGTGAGTGCCATCGGGTACGGCGCCGGCACGCGGGACTTTCCGGATACACCCAACGTGCTGCGTGTGCTCATCGGGCAGCAGGACGCCACGGCGCCGAGCCATTCGGTTGTCGTCGTGGAAGCCGAAATCGACGACATGAACCCGCAGTTGTTCGGCGTGCTCATGGACCGCCTGATGGCGGATGGCGCCCTCGACGTGTTCTACACGCCGATCCAGATGAAGAAGAACCGTCCTGGCACGCTGCTGAGCGTCATCGCTCCGCCGGGCTTGAAGGATGCTCTCACGGCGACGATCTTCAGGGAGACGACGACGATCGGCGTGCGCTTCTGTGAGATGGCGCGTGAATGTCTCGATCGCGAGACCGTGACCGTCGACACGCCGTTGGGCCCCGTCCGCATGAAGGTGGCGCGACGCTACGGTGAACTGCTCAACGCCGCGCCGGAGTTCGACGATTGCGTCCGGCTGGCGGTGGAGCACACTCTGCCGACCAAGCACGTTCAGGCCGTGGCGATGAAAGCCTACCTGGACACGAAGAATCGGGGGCTATGAGCGAGTCTTTCATCACCACGCCGATCTACTACATCAACGCCCAACCCCATATCGGCCATGCCTATACGACGATGCTGGCCGATGCGATCGCGCGGTCGCGGCGACTGATGGGCGACCAGGTGTTCTTTCTGACCGGTACCGACGAGCACGGACAGAAAGTCGAGCGGGCGGCGCAGAAGGCGGGCCTTCTGACGCCGGTCTTTGCCGACCAGGTGTCTGCGGCCTTCTGGCAGATGTGCCGGGATCTGAAGGCGACGAACGACGATTTCATTAGAACGACCGAGCCGCGCCACCATACCGCCGCGCAGGCACTGTGGAGGCGCGTGCAGCAGGCGGGCGACATCTACAAAGGCGAGTACGAGGGCTGGTACTGCACGGTCGATGAGATCTTCGTTCCCGAGGCACAACTCGTCGACGAGAGGTGCCCGACCTGCGGCGGGAAGGTGGAGCGACTCAAGGAGGAGAGCTACTACTTCCGCCTGTCGAGGTACCAGCAGAAGCTGCTCGACTGGTACCACGAGCACCCTCATTTCGTGGAGCCCGCGTTCAGGCTGAACGAAGTCCGCGCATTCGTGGAGGCCGGTCTCCAGGACCTGAGCATCAGTCGGACTTCGTTCAAGTGGGGAGTCCCGGTGCCAGACGATCCCGGGCACGTGATGTACGTCTGGTTCGACGCACTGACCAACTACCTGACGGCGCTCGGCTTCGGTTCAGGAGATCCAGCGGCGGAGGCGCGGATTGCCCGGTTCTGGCCGACGGCGACGCATTTCATCGGTAAGGAGATCGTCCGCCAGCACGCGCTCTACTGGCCTGCGTTCCTGATGTCGGCCGGGTTGACGCCGCCACGACGCATCGTGGCACACGGGTTCTGGCTGATGGGCGGCGCGAAGATGTCGAAATCGCTCGGCAACGTGGCGCGCTACCAGGACTACCTGGACGTCTTCGGTCTCGACGCGCTCCGGTACTTCGTGATGAGGGAGATGCCGCTCGGTCAGGACGCGACCTTCTCGGACGAGGCCGTGTTGACGCGCTTCAACGCTGACCTGGCCAATGATCTGGGCAACCTCGTGAGTCGGACCACGACGATGATCCACCGCTACCGAGGCGGGCGCGTACCCGCATCGGCGCCGGCGCGGCGCGAGACGCTCGATCGTGAGCTCGTCACCGCCGCGGAGACGACGATCGACGTCGTCCAATCCGGCTTCCAGGCCGTGCAGGTGAGCCATGCGCTGCAGGAGACGTGGACGCTTGTCCGCCACGTGAACAAGTTCATCGTCGAGCGCGAGCCATGGACGCTCTCGAAGGACCCGTCGAAAGAGGACGCCCTCGATCGGACGCTGTATCACGCGGCCGACACGCTGCGGGTGATTGCCGCGCTGGTCGAGCCGGTGATGCCGGACGCCTCCAGCCGGATCCGGCGGATGATCGGTGTCGGTGGCGAGAGCTGGACGGATCTGAAGGTCGGCGCGCTGGTCGCCGGGACTCAACTGGGACCGGTGGAAGCCCTGTTTCCACGAATCGAGAAAACTGTCGAGGAATTACGCGGTATGACAACAGCTAACGAACCGAGTCCGGCGGGGTCAGGCGCTGCGCCGAGTGGAAAGAAGGCAGCCGCTCCGGGCGCGCCCGAGGCGCAGGCGGGGGACTCGCGCATCGCCATCGGCGATTTCATGAAGGTCGAGCTGCGCGTGGCGAAGGTGCTCGAAGCAGAGGCGGTGCCGAAATCCAAGAAGCTCCTGAAGCTCAGAGTCGACGCTGGCAGTGAGCTTCGGACCATCGTGGCCGGCATCGCCGAGGCGTATCAACCCGAGCAGCTCGTCGGACGGACCATCGTGATCGTCGCCAACCTGAAGCCGGCGACGCTGATGGGCGTCGAGTCGAACGGAATGGTGCTCGCGGCCAGCCCCGATGGCGGCCTGCCGAGCCTCGTTGCGGTGGATCCGTCTCTGCCGGCTGGCGCGCGCGTTCGGTAGGGGAATTGATCAGGGATCAGGGACCGGGCTCTCGGCACTGGGCTCTCGACGTTGGGCTCTGAGCACTTGATCCCCGATCCCTGATCCCCGATCCCTGATCCCCGTGCCGACCATGTTCATAGACAGCCACTGCCACATCGCAGGTCCGGAGTTTGCCCAGGACCTGGACGAGGTCGTCTTGCGCGCGCGCGAGGCGGGGCTCTCGGGGGCGCTGGTCATTCTGGCTGCCGATGACGCCGCGGAGGTGCGTCAGGCAGCCGAGGTGAGTGCTCGTTGGACCGAGGTTCGCTTCTCTGTTGGCGTGCATCCGCACGCGGCCGGCGCGTACGCGTTCGACCCTGAGGGCGCGGCGCGTGTCGTGCAGCAGGCGATCGACGCCCAGCCGCTCGCGCGCGGCGTAGGCGAGATCGGCCTCGACTATCACTACGACTTCGCGCCGCGCGACGTCCAGCAGGACGTGTTCCGCCAGCAGCTCAGGCTGGCGCGTCAGATGAAGCGTCCCGTCGTGATTCACACGCGTGAAGCCGAAGACGACACGTTTCGGATCCTGGAAGAGGAAGGGGCCCGTGACATTGGCGGGGTGTTCCACTGCTTCACGGGCGACCGGGAGGCAGCCCGGCGCGTCCTGGACCTTGGGTTCTACGTGTCGCTTGCCGGGATCGTTACCTTTCCACGCGCCCTCGAATTGAAGGAGGTGGCGCGGGTCATCCCGACTGACCGGCTGCTCGTCGAGACCGACAGTCCGTATCTCTCGCCAGTTCCCTACCGGGGGACGCGCAACGAGCCGGCCCGGGTCAAGCGCGTCGCCGAGACCATTGCCGAACTGCGCGGTACGAGCGTCGAGGCCATGGCTTCTGTCACGCGCGAAAACTACGTGCGTCTGTTTGCCCCGTAACTGCTAGCGGGAACACGAATTAGGCAGTCCACCGCGTTGACACTCCCCGCGGGGATGTGTTGTGATCGGACACCTTGAATCCCGTCGCGCAGAATCCCTCCGCTGCCGTCCTTGCCCAGCTGTTCGAGCCGATTCGCGAGGACCTTCAGGCGGTCGAGCGCGAGTTCGCCCGGCACGTGCAATCCCAGGTCGCCCTGATTCCGACCATCGGCGACTACGTACGGAACGGTGGCGGCAAGCGGATTCGTCCCGCCGTGCTGTTGATGGCGGCGCGGATGGCTGGCTGCACCGGTGAACGCGCCGTCCTGCACGCGTCGGTCGTCGAATTCATCCACACCGCCACCCTCGTGCACGACGACATCATCGACGACGCCGATCTGCGTCGTGGGAGGGAGGCCGTCCACACGCGGTGGGGTAACCACGTCACGGTGCTCTTCGGGGATTTTCTCTACCTGAAGTCGATGTCGCTGGCGCTCACGCAGGACACCCTGGAGATCATCCGCCTGCTGTGCGACGTGACGCTGCGGATTGTCGAGGGCGAAATCTACCAGCTGACCAAGAACGGCTGTGTCGACCTGACCGAGGAGGAGCACCTCGACATCGTCCGACGCAAGACCGCGTTTCTGTTTGCCGGCAGCGCCAGAATTGGCGGTATGTTGGGGGGCGCCACGCGCGAGCAGCAGGAGGCGCTCTGGGACTACGGCCTCAATATCGGGATGGCCTTCCAGGTCGTCGACGATCTCCTCGACGTGACCGGCGAAGAGGCGGCGCTCGGTAAGCCCGTGGGCGGCGACTTGCGTGAGGGCAAGCTGACGCTCCCGGTGATCTACATGCGCGATCACGGTGGCCCTCGAGGGGACGTGCTGCTTCGGAAGGTGCTGGAGGCACGCGACGTCACGCGAGAGGACTGGGGGGAGATTCGGGCGCTGCTCTCGCAGACCCGTGCGATCGAGTACGCGAGGCGCGTTGCGGCCGACTACGTGGAGCGCGCGAAGAAGGTCCTCTATGCGTTTCCCGCTTCGGAAGCGCGCGACGCGCTGCTGTTCCTTCCCGATTACGTCGTGTCACGAGATCGGTAACGTCCAGTGACGAGTTGTAATGCAGAAGTCAGAATGCAGAATGCAGACACAGGCCAGGTTCGGTCTGCATTGTGAATTCTGCATTCTGAATTACAGCCAATGGATCCCGCCTCCCGCATTGACGACCTGCGCCGCCTGATCCGGCACCACGAGGAGCGGTACTACGTCGCCAACCAGCCTGAGGTCAGCGACGCCGAGTTCGACGATCTGATCCACGAGCTCCGGCGCCTGGAAGCCGAGCACCCCGAACTCGTCACCTCGGACTCACCAACTCAGCGTGTGAGCGGACGCGTGGCCGAGGGGTTCGACACGGTGATGCACGCCGAGGCGATGCTGAGCCTCGACAACGCGTACTCGGAAGATGAGCTGCGGGCGTTCGACGAGCGGGTGCAGCGGGGGCTGAACGGGCCTGGCGGGGCGCCCGGCGCGGTGGACTATGTGGCCGAGTTGAAGATCGACGGCCTGAGTATTGCGCTCACCTATGTGGACGGCCGGCTCGAGCGCGGGGCCACGCGCGGCGACGGCGTGCGGGGCGAGGATGTCACGACCAACGTTCGGACGATTCGAGCCATCCCGTTGCGGTTGAAGGTGCCGGCGCCTGGCGCCCTCGAGGCGCGCGGCGAGGTCTACCTGCCCCGCCAGGCGTTCGAGAAGATGAACCGGGAGCGGGAAGCCGAAGGGGAGCCGCTGTTTGCCAACCCACGCAATGCCGCGGCCGGTGCGCTCAGAAACCTCGATCCGGCGCTCGTCGCGCGACGCGGTCTGCGCGCGTTCATGTACCAGCTGGTCGGAACGGGTCTCGAGGCCGACCCGGCGTCGCATGAGGAGACTCTTGCGCTACTCGTGCGGTGGGGTCTGCCCGTCGAGCCACACTGGCGACGCTGCCAGGGCATCGACCAGGTTGTCGCGTTTTGTCAGGAGTGGGCGCAGACGCGCCAACGAGTGGGCTTCGACACCGACGGGGTCGTTGTCAAAGTCAACGCGCTCGACGAGAGGCGCCGTCTCGGCAGCACCAGCAAGTTCCCGCGATGGGCCGTTGCGTTCAAGTTTCCCGCCGAGCAGAAGACCACGCGCCTCGAGGCGATCGCGGTGAACGTGGGCCGGACCGGCGCGGTGACGCCCTACGCCGTGCTCACACCCGTGTTGATCGCCGGGACGACTGTCTCCATGGCCACGCTCCACAATGCAGATGACATCGCGCGAAAAGACATCCGCCCGGGCGACTGGGTGATTGTGGAGAAAGCCGGGGATGTCATTCCCCGCGTGGTGGGGCCGGTGCTGTCGAGGCGCGCGCCGGACGTGGAGCCCTGGGTGATGCCGTCCAGCTGTCCACAGTGCGGCAGCCACCTGCGCAGGCCGGAGGGGGAGGCGGTCGTCCGCTGTGAGAACGTGTCCTGTCCGGCGAAGCTCCAACGTGGTCTCGAGCATTTCGCGTCTCGCGGCGCCATGAATATCGAAGGGCTCGGTGAATCGCTCATCGGGCAGCTCGTTCGGAACGGGCTCGTCCGCGACTACGCCGATCTGTACGGGTTGACCCCCGAGCAACTGGCCGGGCTCACCAGCTCGTCCGTGCGCGGTGACGGCAAGACCACCCGGCGGCGGTTTGGGGCAAAGAACGCCGTGAAGGTGACCGAGCAGATCGCCCTGAGCCGGACCAACGAGTTGTGGCGTGTGATCTACGGGCTTGGCATTCGGCACATTGGCGAACGCGGTGCACAAGTGCTCGCGCGGGCTTTCGGATCGATCGACGCCCTGGCTGGCGTGTCGCTCGAGGCGCTGCAGACCACGGACGAGATCGGCCCGGTGCTGGCCGAGTCGGTGCGTGGCTGGTTCGACGAGCCGCGCAACCGTGATCTCGTGGCTCGCCTGAGGGCGGCGGGCGTCCGCATGGAGGTCCCCGAGTCCGAGCGGGACCAGACGCGCCGGCCGCAGCCGCTTGCCGGTTGCACCTACGTGCTCACCGGGACCCTGTCTTCGATGACCCGCGAGGAGGCGACCACCATGCTCGAACAGCTTGGCGCCAAGGTCACCAGTTCAGTGAGCAAGAAGACCACCGGGGTCATCGTCGGCGAAGACGCCGGGAGCAAAGCCGAGAAGGCCCGGGCACTGGGTGTTCCGATGCTCGATGAGGCGGCGTTGCTCGCGCTGCTCGCGGCCAACTCTCCCAACTCCCAAGGCCCAAAGCCCAACTCCCAAAGCCTAGCCCTGAGCCCTGAGCCTTGAGCCCAGAGCCCAGAGCCCAGCGCCGTATAATGATCCCAGTGGCTCGACGATTCCTGATCGTGACGGCGTGCCTGGTGGCGGTCGTTGCGTTCCTGATCGGCCTCATCGTGGCCGGCTCGATGATGCCGGCTCCTGCGCAGTCGGCCACCGAGCCGAGCCGGGCGGTGCTTCGACCGTTGAAGGCACCGTCGACCACGCCTGCGGTGGCGTCGTTCGTCGATGTGGCCGAGCGGGTGAATCCCACCGTCGTGAACATTGACGCGACGTCCCAGGGCGGTAGCCGCCGGTCCCCGTTCCCTCTGACGCTGCCCGAGGGCCCCGATTCCTTCGGACGCCCGTCCGAGCGTGAGCGCCAGGGGCCACGGCGCGGCGCTGGCACCGGCTTCATTATCGATCCGGATGGCTACATTCTGACCAACCACCACGTCATCGATGGCGCGGACCGTGTGACGGTGCGGCTCGCCGATGGCCGCACCCTGAAGGCCGAACGGATCGGGTCCGATCCGGACACCGACATTGCGCTCATCAAGGTATCGACGCCGCAGCAGTTGCCGTATACCGTGCTTGGCGACTCGAGCGCATTGCGGGTCGGGGAGTGGGTGCTGGCGATTGGCAATCCGCTCGCCTACGAACACACGGTGACAGTGGGCGTGGTTAGCTTCATTGGACGGAAGCTGTTCGACTCGTCGCTCGATCGCTACATCCAGACCGATGCCGCGATCAATTTCGGGAACAGCGGAGGCCCGCTGGTGAACGCCAGGGGAGAAGTGGTGGGCATCAACGCCGCCATCAGTTCTCGTGCGTCGAACATCGGCTTTGCCGTGCCGATCAACCAGGCGAGCGAAATCCTGCCGCAGCTGCGCCAGACGGGCCGGGTGTCGCGGGGGTACATCGGCGTGGCGTTGCGCGACGTGGATCCCGACCTGCAGCGGTCGCTTGGCTTGAGTTCGGCGGGCGGAGTGCTGGTCCAGGACGTTACGCCCGCCTCGCCCGGGGCACGGGCGGGGCTGCGCGTCTACGACCTGATCGTGGCCGTGGACGGTAAAGCCGTCGTGCGCAACGACGAGTTGATTCGTCTCATCGCCTCCCGGCGGCCTGGCAGCACGGCGATGCTGCAGATCGTGCGGGACGGACGGCCGCTCAATGTGGCCGTCAAGTTGGCGGAGCGGCCCATTCGCGATTCGCAGGAACAGACGCAGGGTGAACCGCTGCCGTCCAGCCGACCCGGGCCGGCTCTTGGGCTCTCGGTCCGTGAGATCGATGCCGAGTTCGTTGAGCGGTACAACCTGCCGGCAGATCTCGAGGGTGTGGTGGTGTCGCGAGTGGACCCGATGGGGCCGGCCTTCGATGCCGAGATCGAGCGCGGCCACATCCTGCTCGAAGTCAACAGGCAGCCGGTTCGATCGATAGACGACTACCGTCGCCTGACGACCAACGCGCGGTCGGGCGAGGTCCTGACGCTCTACCTGCTCAGGCCCGAAGGTCCCCGCCGCGAGCTGCGAACGGTCAAGGTCGACTGACGACCGTTGGACCGGAACCTCAGGTGGGACTCCCCCGCATCCTGGTCATAGACGACGACGCCGCGATTCGCGACTCGCTGCGGATGATCCTCGAGTACGAGGAATATCAGTTCGTTGGCGCAGCCAGCGGACAGGAGGGGCTCGAGGCGATTCAGCGCGAGCGTCCCGACATCGTGCTGCTCGACATCAAGATGCCCGGCATGGACGGGATGGAGGTGTTGCGGAGAGTGCGCGCCCTCGATGAGGGGCTGCCGGTTGTGATGATTTCCGGTCATGGCACGACGGCGACCGCCGTCGAGGCCATCAGGTCCGGGGCCATCGATTTTCTCGACAAGCCGCTGGGCAGCGAGCGCGTGCTCGTGACGCTGCGCAACGTGCTCAGGCAGTCGGCACTCGTCACCGAGAACCGCGACCTGCGGGTCGCGATGGACGCGAAGTACGAGCTCGTCGGCCAGAGCCCCGCGCTGCGCGGCGTGCTCGAGGCGGTCACACGCGCCGCGCCGACCAGTGCCACCGTGCTGCTCCTGGGGGAGAGCGGGGTCGGCAAGGAACTGGTGGCACGCACGATCCACCGAAACAGTCCGCGCGCCAACCAGCGGTTCGTGCAGGTGAACTGCGCCGCCATTCCCGAGGAGCTGATCGAGTCTGAACTGTTCGGCCACGAGAAGGGATCGTTCACGGGCGCGACCGAGAAGCAGGTTGGCAAGTTCGAGCAGGCCGACCGCGGCACGATCTTCCTCGATGAGATCGGCGACATGAGCCCGAAGACGCAGGCCAAGGTGCTGCGCGTGCTGCAGGAACAGGAGGTCGAGCGGCTCGGGTCGGCGCGGACGATCAAGGTGGACGTGCGGGTGATCGCGGCCACCAACAAGAACCTCGAAGAGGCCATCGGCCAGGGCCAGTTTCGAGAGGACCTGTACTTCCGGCTCAATGTCATCCCGATCGCCGTGCCGCCGCTGCGAGACCGGCGCGAGGACGTTCCGCGACTCGTTCAGCACTTCGCGAAGCGGATCGCGGAGGAACACAACCTCAGGCCGAAACGTTTCGACCTGGCCGCGATGGACGCGTTGCAGCGTAGCCGGTGGCGGGGCAATATTCGCGAGCTTCGAAACACCGTGGAACGGCTGCTGATCATGACTCCGGCCGACGTGGTGCGGGTCGAGGATCTGCCGGTGGAGATTCGCAGCGTGGAAACGCCGGCGCGACCGTCACCAGACGTGGAGTCGTCTGCGGGACACGGCGAGACGACGGTGCCCGGCGGGGGAACGTTGCGGGAGTTCAAGGACCAGGCCGAGCGAGCCTACCTGGTGCAGAAGCTCCGCGAGAACGACTGGAACATTTCTCGCACCGCCGAGATCATCGACACGCCGCGCAGCAATCTCTACAAGAAGCTCGAGCAGTACGGCATCAAGCAGGAAGTCGACGGGGCATAGTTCACGCGGCGGCTGAAGCCGCCGCTCTACGCGTTTGGTCATGTGGCGACGTTCGGACCCCCGTAGAGCGCACGCTTCAGCGTGCGCGGCGAACTTGGGAGTTGGGAGTTGAAACTCGAGAGTGAGCGATAATGGTGTTGTCGCAGCCAGCCAGACGACCGCCGGCCTTCGCACCTGGTGCTTCGGCCAGGCAGGCTTTTCGGAGCTTGCCGCGCAGAAGCCCAAAGGGCGTCGGCGGGAGGAAAGTCCGAACTCCGAAGGGCAGTGCGCCGGGTAACGCCCGGGCAGGGTAACTTGACGGATAGTGGCACAGAAAATATACCGCCCGCCTTCGCGCCTTTGGCGCTACGGCGCGGCAGGCCCTCGACAAGGTTGTGCAGAATGTCCAGGGCTTGCCGCGCCGTAGTCCGAAGGACGAAGGCGGGTAAGGGTGAAATGGTGCGGTAAGAGCGCACCGCGCCGACGGCAACGCCGGTGGCAGGCAAAACCCCGCACGGAGCAAGACCAAATAGGGTGGCGTTGGTTCTCGGGCGCGCAAGCGTTCGAGGGCCTGACGGACGGCCCGTCCGAGGCCACCGGGTAGGTCGCCCGAGCCAGTGAGTGATTACTGGCCTAGAGGAATGGTCGTCGCCCTGAGCGAGCCGCCTTCTCAAGAAGGTGACGCGTCGAAGGGGACAGAATTCGGCTTATCGGCTGGCTGCGACTCTTTTTTAACTCCCAAGGATCCAACTCCCAACTCCCAAAAGCCCAACTCCCAACTCTCCAAGGCCCGGATCCCGAGTCCGGGATCCCGAGTCCCGGATCCCGGGTCCCGAGTCCCGGCGCGGTACAATGCCCTCCATGTCTCGCTGGGCCATCCTCGCGATTCTCGCGGTTATTGGAGCCGCCTCTGCCGGCCTCGCCCAGGCTCCGAGAGGCCAGGGCGTTCCCGGCGGGCGCCCGGGGGCAGATCGCGCACCGGAGTTTCCGGTCCCGGACATCCGCGAGTACAAGCCGGTGTCGACCCTCGTCGTGCCGCAGCATCCCGTGCCTCGCGCGAAGTTTCCGGCCATCGATTTCCACGGACATCCGCCCCAACTGACCTCAGCAGATGCTCTGAGCGCGGTAGTTACGGCCATGGACGCGCTAAATGTGCGACGCATGGTCGTCAACAGCAATCGGCGCGGCGACGAGCTGAAGACGTGGATGGAGGTGGCCAACGCGACGCCCTACAAGGACCGGTTCATCTTCTTCACGAGCGTCGGTTTCGGGCAGGCGGTCACGCCGGGGTTTGGCCGCCGAGCGGCCGACGAGCTCGAAGCCGATGTCAAGGCCGGCGCCAGGGGCATCGCGGAGATCCAGAAGGGCTTTGGCCTCAGCGTGAAGAAGGCCGATGGCTCGCGGCTGATGCTCGACGACCCCGAACTCGACCCGCTCTGGGAAGCCGCGGCTCGTCTGAACGTCCCGGTGTTCATTCACACGGCCGATCCGCAGAAGTTCTGGGATCCCATCGACTACACGAACGAGCGCTGGCTGGAACTAGCGCTGTTTCGCGACAGACGGTACCAGGATCCGAGCTACCCGCGATTCGAGACCTTGATGGCCGAGCGGGATCGCCTGTTCAGGAAACACCGGAAGACGACGTTCGTGGCGGCCCACCTGGGGTGGCACGGCAACGACCTGGCGCGGCTTGGCCGCATGTTCGATGCGATGCCGAACCTCTACAGCGAAATCGGGGCGGTGCTCTACGACATCGGTCGGCAGCCGCGGGCTGCCCACGCCTTCTTCGTGAAGTACCAAGACCGGTTGCTCTTCGGCAAGGACAACTACCAGCCGGACGAGTATCCGTACTACTGGCGGGTGCTCGAAACGAGCGACGAATACTTCGACTACTACCGCGACTACCATGCCTTCTGGAAGTTGTACGGCCTGGCGCTTCCAGACGAAGTGCTCAAGAAGCTCTATTATCAGAATGCGCTGAGGCTCATTCCAGGGCTGCCTCGCGCCGGCTTCCCGGAGTAGTTCCCGACGTGGCTCAGTATCTCGTGACGGGCGGCGCGGGCTTTATCGGATCCCACCTGTGCGAAGAGCTGGTTCGCCGCGGCGAGCGCGTTCGCGCGGTGGACAGCCTTATCACCGGCAAGCGCCAGAACCTGGCGCACCTGCCGCAGGTCGAATTCATGGAGGGCGACCTCGCCGAGATCGAGGTCGCCAGGCGAGCCGTGCAGGGAGTCGACTACGTCCTCCATCAGGCGGCCATTCCCTCCGTGCCGCGGTCGGTCGAGGATCCGATCACCTCGAATCGCGCGAACGTCGACGCGTCGCTGAACGTCCTGGTGGCGGCCAGAGACGCCGGCGTCCGCCGTGTGGTGTACGCGGGATCCTCGTCGGCCTACGGCAATGCGCCGACGCTTCCGAAGGTCGAAACGATGGCGACCTCGCCGCGCTCACCCTACGCGCTGCAGAAGCTCGTCGTCGAGCAGTACTGTCAGTTGTTCACCAGCCTCTACGGCCTCGATACGGTCACCATCCGCTACTTCAACGTGTTCGGACCCAGGCAGGACCCCTCATCGCCCTACTCAGGCGTGATCTCGCTGTTCATCAGCGCGCTCTGCGAGGGACGCCGGCCGACCATCTACGGAGACGGCGGACAGACCAGGGACTTCACCTATGTGTCCAACGTCGTGGACGGTGTGTTGCGCGCGTGCGGGACGGCCGGCGCCCGTGGCGAAGTCATCAACGTGGCCACGGGTGGACGAATCTCGCTGAAGGAGCTGTTTGCCTCGGTGAAGGGCCTCGTTGGTGCCACGGTCGAGCCGATCTACGCCGACTCGCGCCCCGGCGACGTCCGGGACTCGCAGGCCGACATCAGTAAAGCGCAGCGCCTGCTCGGATACCAGCCGATCGTCGGCTTCGAGGAAGGGCTTGGCCGGACGGTGGCCTGGTACCGCCAGGTGGTGGCTCAGTAGCAGGCATTGGGAGTTGGAACAAGCGTCAACGTTGGGCGTTGGAGGTTGGGCGGATGTTTTCTCGAGCCGCCAGTGTTGGAACTTCGGCGGCTGGCCGTCCGTCTGAACCGGCGAGGAGACGCCCCCCGTGACTCGACTTATCGCGGCTTTGTTCCTGCTGGCGTCCTGCCTGGCTGTGTCCCCCGTGGCTGCGCAAGACGCCAGTCAGGAGTCCCCCGCGGATCGTCGTCGAATCGAGCGCGAGGAGCGCCAGGAGCGCCGGGAAGAGCGGCGAGAGGAACGGCGCCTTCGTCGTCTCGAGCGCCGCGAGCGCATGGATCAAATGCGGGAACGCTTCCGCCGCGATGGCGTCCGCCTGCGCGTGTTTGACAGTTACACCCTGCCCGAAGGCGACACCGCGTCCGAGCCAGTCGTCGTGATTGGTGGATCCGCTGACATCGACGGCCACGCCGAGGACGACGTGGTGGTGATTGGCGGAAACCTGCGCCTGGGACCGAAGGCCGTGGTGGACGGTGATGTGGTCGCCGTTGGCGGCGAACTGACAATGGATCCGGCCGCCGTCGTGAAGGGCACGGTTGACGAGGCGACCGTGCCGTGGCCCAGCCTGGAGTTCGTTCCCGACTGGGATCCTGGCCGCTGGTGGACGGCACTGGTTGTCGGCGGCACCGTGTTCCGGCTGTTCTTCACACTGGCGATCGCGGTGTTGCTGACCCTGGTCGCGCCAGGATGGATTGGCACCATCGCAGGGCGTCCCGCGGGCACCTCCGGCCTGCTGGGCTTCGCCGTTGAAGTGCTCCTGGTCCCTGCGCTGGTCGTGCTGACCGTCGTCCTCCTCGTGACCATCGTCGGGATTCCGTTGCTCGCGGCGATTCCGTTCCTGCTGGCGGCGCTTGCGGTGGTGTGGGTGGCGGGTTTTACGGGTGTGGCGGTTCGGCTGGGTGGAGCCCTGCGCGGCGGACGTTCGGGATCGAGCGCCTCTGTGTTCGATCTGCTGATTGGTTTCGCGGCGATCGTGGGGGTGACGATTGTGGCCCACGTGTTCGCGGCGGGGCTTGATTGGTTGAGCCCCATCTCCTGGCCAGTCCGAGCTGCCGGTATGGCGATCGAGTACATCGCCTGGACCATCGGCCTTGGCGCGGCGCTCACGAGCCTGTTCGCGGCCCCGCGCGTCACGCCTCCGCCGGTTCCGGTGTGATCACGTCACTGCTGTGAGAGTCCTCCGCGGACCTGGATGCTAGCGGCGCTGGTCGCCACCACACGGCCCTTCTGCTTCAACCGGAAAGCGACGCGGAACGAGCCGGGTTGCCGGAACACGTGCTCAGTCGAGAAGCGCCGCCGAACGACGCTCTTGCCTGGTTGATACGGGTCGCAATCTTCAGAACTCGCCGAGACCGTTCCGTCGCCCCAGTCCCACTCAATGGTTGGACAGTAGAAATCCTCGTAGTCATCGTCGCCGTCCTTAACATCGACGACGAGCCTGACACGAAGCGGCGAGAAGCCCAGCGGTGGCGTGACCCTCAGTGATAAACTGGGCTTCTTCGCCTCGGTCCCCGACTGCGCGGTGGGCACTCCGCCAGCCACGACCATGACGAGGAACACGGCGAGAAGCGCACACCACACGCGTCGTGAGTCAGCCATAAGATTTCCTGGAGCAGGCTAGTTCGATTCTAAGCGTGAACGTAGGGAGCGACAAGCGCGTACAGGACTGCCGGAGGCCGCCAAGGACGGAGACGTTGACTCGATGCACAGTGCCTTTAGAACGCCCGCTCTGACCCTGACCGCGCGACCTACCAGGGAAATCGACGTGGATTTGCTGGTCATTCCTGTCTTCCGTGACGACGAGCTGGCCGATGAGCCGGAACTCGATCGTGCCTCAGGGGGCGAATTCACGCGCGCCCGTGAGCGGGGCGCGTTCAGTGGAAAAGCGTACGAGACGCTCGTCACGAGTACCACGTCCGCTGGCTGGAAGACGCCGCGCGCGGCACTGATTGGCGCCGGCCCCCGCGCGGAGTTCACGGCGGACGTGATGAGGCGCATTGCGATTGTCGGCGGGCTCGTCGCTCGCGAGCGGCGCCTGGTCCGCGTGGCGGTGCTCGGTCGAGCGGACGCGCTCACGCCGATGGTGGCCGCGCAGGTGATGGCGGAAGGCGCGTCGCTCTCGAACTACGACGGCGGCTCCTGGAAGACGACCGGTCAGCCAGTGAGCTGGCTCGAGAGTGTGGAGCTGCGGATCGCTGGCGCGCCCGCCGGGTCGCTCGAGGCCGTTGAGCGGGGGCGCACGCTTGGCGAGTGTACCAACCAGGCCCGGGCGATGGCCAACGCGCCCGGCAACGAGCTGACGCCGCGAATGTTCGCTGAACGGGCGACCACAATTGCGACGACCGCGGGTCTGGCTGTCGAGGTCCTCGACGAACAACAGATGGCCGCGCTCAAGATGGGCTTGCTGCTCGGCGTGGCCCGCGGCAGCCAGGAGCCACCGCGGCTCATCGTGCTACGACACGAGCCCCCCCAGGCCCCGCCGGGCGTCGTCCTTGGCCTGGTCGGCAAGGGAATCACGTTCGACACTGGTGGGATCTCGATCAAGCCGGCGGACCACATGGAGAGAATGAAGGACGACATGTCGGGTGGCGCCGCTGTCATTTGCGCGATGGCGGCGATCGCACGCCTTGGCGTCCCGGTCCGCTGCGTCGGGATCGTGCCGATGACCGAGAACATGCCGGGGGGACGCGCCCTGAAACCCGGCGACGTGCTCACAAGTGCGTCGGGCAAGACCGTGGAGATTCTCAACACGGACGCTGAGGGTCGGCTCGTCCTCGGTGATGGCGTCTGGTACGCACGCGAGCGTGGAGCCACCCACCTGGTCGATGTGGCGACGCTGACCGGCGCCTGTGTCGTGGCGTTGGGCAAGACGACCAGCGGGTTGTTCGGCACTCCTTCTGCCTGGGTCGAACACGTGCGCAGAGCGAGCGAACGAGCGGGCGACCGCTCGTGGCCGATGCCGGTCTTCGACGACTACAAGGAGTTGTTCAAGAGCGACATTGCCGACTTCACCAACACCGGCGGACGTGCGGGCGGCGCCATTACGGGCGCCCTCTTCATCAAGGAGTTCACGGGCGACCTGCCGTGGGTGCACATGGATATCGCCGGGACCGCCTGGGCGGAAGAGGCGACGCCGTACCAACCGAAGGGCGCCACCGGCGTTGGGGTACGGACGCTTGTCGAACTGGCGTCCGACGCGGCGTCGTGGATGGGAACCGCAACCCGAAGCTGATGCCCGCATTGTTGTTCCTTCAGCAGAACCCGATCATCGTTGATGTCGGCGAGCGGGCCGACCCGACCGCCGACATCAGTCTCGAGTTCGTCGTCGGGATGTTCTCGCTGGCGGGCGTCTTGCTGCTGGCGGCCACCCTCGGGAGTGTTATCGTCGCCGTCGTGGTCATCCTGTACAAGCGGCGACGCGCCGCGCTCGACACGTCGGAGACCTCGACGAGTCATACGAGGTTGAAGATTTGAGGGTGAGAGGGAGTTGGGAGTTGATTAAGGAGGATTGCTGATGCGACGACGTGTGGGAATCGGTGTGTTGGTGGGTTGTCTCGCGGCGTCCTTGTCGGCACAGGTGCCGGAAGGCTGGAGGATGCGCGTTGACCGCAGTCAGAACGCCCAGGATCCGGACGGTCGGCCGGATCTGACGTTCATGGCGATGGGAAAGGGTTTTCATGTCACGGGTGGCCCGGCCGGAACGTTCTGGAACCCCGTGAACACCGCGACGGGCAACTACGTGCTGAAGGCCAGTTTCACGCTGAACAAGCCCAGCGGCCATCCCAACTACTACGGGCTCGTGTTCGGCGGCGGTGACCTCGAGGGCACAGGGCAGGCGTACGTCTATTTCGTTGTCGCGCAGGATGGTACGTTCCTGATTCGGCAGCGCACGGGCGCGTCGGTTTCCGACGTCAAGGCCCGGGCTGCGCACGCCGCGATCCGTCAGCCGGACGGCGCGGGGCGGTCGTCGAACGCGCTCGAAGTCCGCGTGTCCGGCGACGCCGTGTCGTATGTCGTCAACGGCACGATCGTGCACAGCGCGCCCAAGGGCACGCTCAAGACCGACGGCCTCGTCGGCTTCCGCGTGAATCATGAGCTCGACGTGGCGGTCGAAGGGTTTGGAGTGCAGCGCTCATAGAGGTCCGTGTGCTGATGGCTCGTCGTCCCGCCGTTGCGGTGTCGCTGACGCTCCTGCTGCTGGGGGCGGCCGTCGCTGCGCACGGCGAGGACTGGCCACAGTTCCGTGGGCCGACGGGCCAGGGGCACTCGATCGAGACCGGCCTGCCGACGAGTTGGGACGAGTCGCAGAACGTTGTCTGGAAGATTCCCGTGGCCGGCGGCTGGTCGTCGCCCGTGGTGGCTGACGGCCGTGTCTGGGTGACGACCGTTGTGGAAACGCGCGAGGCGAGGGGTGCTCGGACAAGCGCCTCGCTTCGCGTGGCCTCGTTTGACGTGGCCACCGGACGGGAACTGGTCAACGTCGAGGTCTTCCGCGTCGAGAACGCCGGCGCCATCAACATCAAGAACAGCCGGGCCTCTCCCACGCCGATTGTCGATGGCGATCGCGTGTACGTCCACTTCGGCGCCGACGGGACGGCCGCCCTGTCGTCGACCGGCGAGATTCTCTGGACCATCCGCCTGCGCTACGACTCGCAGCACGGTAACGGCGGCTCCCCGGTTCTCTATCGCGATCTGTTGATCGTGAACTGCGACGGCTGGGGCGACGAGGCGTACGTCGTGGCGATCGACACGAGCACCGGCAAGACGCGGTGGAAGACCCCGCGTCGCCGGCCGTGGAGCCACGCGTATTCGACGCCGCTCGTGATCCGGGTCGGTGACGAGGACCAGGTTGTGTCGATTGGCGCCTACCGTACCGCGGCGTATGAGCCACTGACTGGCCGCGAGATTTGGCGTGTGAGCTATGACGAGGGGTTCTCCAACGTGCCTCGTCCGGTGTTCGGCCACGGCCTCGTGTACATCGCCACCGGATTCCAGGTGCCGTCGCTCATCGCGGTCCGCGCCGATGGGCGTGGCGACGTGACGCGCACGCACGTCGGGTGGACGCTCACGCGAGGGGCGCCCTACACGCCCTCGCCGCTGCTCGTCGGGGACGAGCTGTACTACCTGAGCGACACCGGCGTGCTCTCGTGTGTGGACGCGAAGTCTGGGCAGATGCGGTGGCAGCAGCGGGTTGGGGGGAACTACTCGGCCTCGCCCGTGTTCGCTGGCGGGCGTATCTACGTCCTCAGCGAGGAGGGCGTGACCACGGTGCTGGCGCCGGGCAAGGAGTTCATGAAACTGGCGACCAGTCGGCTCGATGGCACGACGCTGGCGTCGATGGCGGTGTCGGGCGGCTCGCTCTTTATCCGCAGCGATACCCATTTGTACCGGATCGGGGATCGGGGATCGGGGATTGGGGATCGGGGATTGGGGATCGGGGATTGGGGATCGGGAAGCGGGAAGCGGGAAGCGGGAAGCGGGAAGCGCTAGCCCTCGTAGAGCGCGGGCTTCAGCCCGCGCGGCGCAAGCGTCAGCTTGAGCGTTGGCGCAGCGTCAGCGGTTGGGAGTCGGGCGTTGAAGCAGAGGATGCAGCGTTGCGACGCGGTGCATGTACCCGCCGGCGCTCGCGAACCGCTCCGAGGCGGCGGCTTTGAGATGGGTGAGTGCAGCGCCTGTGTTGCCGGTCGCCTCGTAGTACAGGCCCACGTACAGCTCGGCGAAGAACTGCGCCGAAGGGCCCTGGCCGCCGGCGGCCACGACGGCCTCGGGCGCGAGATCGCCCCGGAACATCTGGTAGATCTCCCGCATCGGTGAGCGCTGGTCTGGTCCGACCGGCAGGAGCGCCTCGCGTGCGCGAGCGGGCGAGGCGCTGTGCGCGACGCAGAGAAAATGCCACGCCGGGTTCTCCACGTCGTTGGGATTGACCGCTCTGTGCGATTCGAACTGTTTCCGACAGTCCTCGTACCGGCCGACGTAGTAGAGCGCAATCCCGCGCTGCCAGAGTTGCGGCGCCGCGCTCGGTGCGAGGGCGACCACCCGGTCGAAGCCTGCTACCGACTCCCTGACGCGGCCCGAAAGAAAGTCGTCGATCGCGCGGTCGAGGACGGCCCGGGCATCCTCTGCCGGCCGCTGCAGCGGCGGGACGGCCGCGAGCGGCACGATGGCCGCGAGCGCCAGGAGTGAGAAGCCGGTCCGTTTCATGCGCACCGCCTCATCGCCGCAGGTCCAGACAGACCAGCGTGTTCTCGTTGCGGACGTACAAGAACCCGTCGGCAATCGCCGGGTAAGGCCTCACGACGCCAGACAGAACCTGGGCGCGCGCAATCGGTTTGAATGCCTGGGGAGAGGCAGGCGCCAGAATCAGCTCGCCACCCTCGCGCACGATGAGCAGCCGGTCGCCTGCGAGCAGGACGGAGCCCGCACGGAACTGGTTCTGGCTCCATTTGACCATCCCAGTTCGGAAGTCTACGGCGCGGAAACTTGGGCCGAACTCCTGGCGTCCGTGAAAGCCGTACAGGTGGCCATCGTGGTACACGCTCGTCGCGTAGTGGTTTGACAGGACCTCGTTCGAGGTCCACTGGTCCGCCAACTGCGAGCCCTCCACGCGCAGCACCCCAGCGCCGGGTCCGTATTCGGCTGACACGAAGACCGAATCGCCGACGACGATCGGCGTCGCCGCGTTCACCGATGCCGCCTGCCGGGCGCGCCATCGCCGCTGGAACTGCACGGCGCCGGTTGCCGGATCGACACCGACCAGGCTGTCGCGCGTGAGAAACACCCCCGACCGACGGCCGCCAATCGTGGCCCCCACCCCCGACGAGTAGCTCGCATCGTCGTCGGTGGCCGTCCACAGCACCTTGCCGGTCTTGGCATCGAAGGCGACGAGCCCGGCCTTGTCCCCGCCGATGTTGGCGATCACGCGTCCGCCTTCGACGAGTGGCGAACCTCCAGCACCGAAGAACGCCTTCGGGACGCCAAAGCGCTTCACCGTGTCCTCGCTCCAGACGCGCGTCCCCTTCGCGAAGTCGATCGCGTGGAGCTGACTCTGTGCGCCGAAGGTGTAGATGATGCCGTCGGCAACGACGGGCACGGCGCGCGGGCCTTCGTCGAAACCGAAATCGTCCCGGTAGTTGGTAGGGTAGGCGTAGCGCCAGATGGGGTTCCCCGTGGCCGCGTCGAGCGCTTCGACGACTTCTTCGTTTCCCACCCTGTGGAACAGGATGAGGCGGCCTCCGACGACGGCAGGGCCCGCAAACCCCTGCCCGACCTGCTTGCGCCAGACGACCTTGGGACCTGAGGGTCCCCAGGTTTCAGACAGGGGCGGGCCCGCGTAGGTGCCGTTCCGCGTCGGGCCCAGGAACTGCGGCCAGTCGGCCGCTGCCGGCACGCCGGTCGCCGTCGCGATCGCCATGACCGCGGTCGCGATTGGCAAAAGGAAGACGCGCGCCGCCGCCCGCGGCGTCACTTGACCTGGAATCCCTCGCGCGGATCGAGGCGCTTGCCGTCGGCCTTGACGGCGAATTCCCAGATGGCCGCCGGCCGGCCGTCCTTCATCGGCCGCCCGGTGATCGTGAGCTTGGTGCCCACCGGCAGTTCGCTCGGGCGGATGCCGGCGCGCTGCAGCGTGCTCGGCCCTTCAGCCTCGAAGCCCCACGTCGTCACCTTGCCGCTCTTGTCCGTGACGTCGACCAGCAGCCACGAGTGCGGGTTGGTGAACTGGAATTCCTTGACGACTCCCTCGACGGTGATCGTCTTCTTCTCCTCGAACATCGCGGCCGAATGATGTGCGAACGCGGGGCACGTCGAGATGACGAGGGCCCCGGCGACCAGTAGCTCAATGCAGGCTCTACCAACTGTCTGCCTCACGGCTTGCCTCCCTGTCTATCGTCTGTTCCGGTAAAGGTGAAATCTTGAAACTGGGTCGAGCCCGTCTGGGTCTGGAACACGCTGTTGTTCTGGTTTTCTCCGCAATGCCAGTAGCGAATACGCAGGTTCGGATCGCTGAGTCTCGAGTAGGACTGCTTCACGTACCAGGGCTCCGCCAGGGCTGGGGGATCGTAGACCCACACGTCAGCCGTCAACAGGTTGTCGCCCGCCTTCTGCCAGATCTCCACAGTCTCCACCTGATCGGTGTAGTCCGGGTGCGAGCGTTGGTAGATGCCGGCCTGCAGTTGGTTCGTGTGAATCACGAGCTTGTCGCCGTCCCAGAAACCGATCGAATCCCCGTTGTAGAGCGGATACCGGTCTTCCTCAGGTGGGTGACCGCGGCCGTCGGTGTAAATCCGGCGGATGTCGTTCACCATCTCGTTGACGAGCCACGTCTGGTCCGGCGTGACGATGAACTCGCGTAGGAACGGTTCGGTGAGCCAGCGGGGATGTCCAGGGGGCGCGCAGGTCGAGATGGGATCCCACTCGACGGCCTGCTTCACGGCCTCGATCCGCTTCAGCATCTTGTCGTGATACTCCGGGGTCAACTTCGCCGGGGGAAGCCCGCCCGGAGCCTGATCCGCGTCGAAGGCGAAGCCGTTGACCGAGGCCCGCGTGTAGACGCCGGTCCAGTCGGGGAGGCCGCTCGGGTTGAGCCGCGTGCCGCCGCCCGCCTCCTGCTTGAGCGCGTCGTAGAGCTCGGCCGCGGTCTTGTGCGCCAGTCCGAGCGCGATGTTCCGCTCCTTGGTGTGATCCGGGATCTTTGACTCGGCCGGTCCCGGCGTGGGCGCGACCGACGTCCCGCATGCCGACAGCAGCACTGTCAGTGCCGCAAGCGTTACTGCTCCTATCCCGCGTCCGTTCATCTGAGAACCCCCCGCATCCCCGCACGCTTCCGGCCCCGTGCGCGGCGGTGTATCGTACGATTGCCTGCCCGCGCCGGTGAGAAGTACGGCAAGTGAAAGGATACGCCCAAATTCATGCCTCAGGCCAGCCCTGCTCAATCGCCGCGATTTCGTCACCAGCCGCCACCCCGAGCGCTGCAGTGGGTGCTCGGGCTCGGGATGTACGGAGTGATGCGGCCACTGGTCCGGGGGTTCGAAGCGGCCGGCCGCGCCGACCGCATGCTGGCGTTCATGGGCGAGCAGTCGCGCCGCCAGCAAGAGCAGAAGAATCCCTTCCGTGGCTACGCGCCCGGACCCCAGGACGTGTTCGTGATGACCTACGCCAAGAGCGGCACGAACTGGATGCTGCAGATCGCGCAGCAACTGATCCACCACGCGAAGGCCGACTTCGATCATATCCATGACGTTGTGCCGTGGCCGGACACTGAGGCGATGCCGGCTTTCCTGCGCCGCTACGCGATTCCACTCACTCAGGCGACCGACTGGGAGCGCGCACCCGAGCGGAAGCGGGTGATCAAGACGCACTTCAACTGGGAGTTGCTGCCCTACTCACCGGAGGCTCGCTACATCGCGGTCGTCCGCGACCCGAAGGACGTGTTCGTTTCCAACTACTTCTTCGTGCGCGACGGCGTGTATGGCGCGGCCATGCCCACGCCGGCTACCTGGTACCGGTCGTTCCTCTCGAAGAACTTCGTGCTCGGCGGCTCGTGGGCCGTCAACGCGGCTGGCTACTGGGCCGAGCGGCACCGGCCCAACGTCCTCATCCTGTCATTCAAATCGATGAAGCACGACCTGCGCAGTGCCGTCAGACGGGTGGCCGCGTTTCTCGAGATCACGGCAGACGAGGCGGTGATTGACGAGGTGTGCCGGCTCTCCACGTTCGACTACATGAAGCGCATCGACCACAAGTTCCACATGGGTAAAATGATTCCCTGGCGCAAGGAAGGCGCCATGATGCGCAAGGGGACGCAAGGGGGCTCCTCAGAACTGCTGAGCCCTGTGCAGCAGCGAGAGATCGACGCTCACTTTCAGGCCGAGTTGAAGGCGCTTGGCTCGGACCTTCCGTACCACGACTTCTGCGACCTCGCGCCATAGAGTTGACGGAGGCCGCACACTCTGACCGCCCATGGCCATCAAGGCGTACTTGCTCTCCCTGCCGGAGCGTCTTATCAGGTCGGTCGTTGGACTCGGCGCGGGTGTGGTCAGGGAAGTGGGCGAGGTCGCGATCCCGGATGGGGTGCGCGGCGGCCGGTTGTATCAGAACCTGGTCGACACGACGCTGCGGTTCCTCATCGAGCAGGTCGGCGGCGTGGAAGGCGTCTATCGCGACGACTCGAAGCTCGCCGACGATTTCCTGGTTCGGCGCACCGCCGGCAACGCCATCGAAGTCCTGGGCATCATCGCTTTCCGCGCGTCCCCGGTGTGGGTGCTCGCGGCGCTGTCAGACGTGTGCGGTATGGGCCGGTCCCTGATTCCGGAGATTTCTGCCGCCCTCAAGGCACAGGGGCTGCTCGAACGGGACACCGAGTTCATGACCGTCGACGAGCTTCTGGACGGTCTCGAACGAACCTCGGGGAGACTGGCCCACACGATCAACACCCCACCCCTCGACGTGGCAGGCCTCCGAGAAGAGTGGCAGGCGATTCGCGAGGAGGCGCGACACCTTGGGCCCAATCGTCTGCCGTCGCGTGAGACACTGGTGGGCCTGTGGACCGAGCTGCAGGCAGAGGCGGTCCGCCAGGATCGGTCTATCTACGAGACGTCATCGATGATTGCTGTATCGGCCGCCAAAGCGCTGCCTGAAGGGGCGCGCTGGCTCGGCGCATCCGCCTTGGTGGGCGCCACGCGGGCGGGGCAGATTCTTGCGGGGTCGCTGCTCGAGCACTATCGGACGACCCTCGGCGAGGTGCGGGAGGTGGGGTACGCTGCCTTTGCCGCGCGGCAACTGCGCCCCTACGTTCAGGCCGCGTGGGGGCAGTTTGCGCCGGAGCGCACCACGCTCACCGAACGCCTCATCGAGAAGAAGTGAGGAGACTACACGTGAATCGACGATGGTCGGTGACGTTGCTGGCGTCGGTGGTGACTGTCGGTGTGGCCGTGATGTTCGCGCAAGGCCCGCCAGCGGCGTCCTCGGCGCCATCGCCCCAGATCGCCGTCCCGGGCGAGCTCCTTATCGAGCCGCCCACGCTCATCAACCTCGGCTTCGAGTGGTTCCTCCAGGGGGACGCGAACCGAAACGCCCTCGTCCAGGTGTCGTACCGACGGGCCGGGACGGGCGAATGGCGCGAGGCGCTTCCACTGCTTCGGCTTCAGGGTGAGCGCATCTACGCCGAGTCGCGCGTGGACGTGATCGCGCCCAACATGTTCGCTGGCAGCATCCTGGATCTCGAGCCGGACACGGCCTACGAGGCGCGGTTCGTCATGTCGGATCCGGACGGGGTGCAGGGACCGGCGGAGCGCACGGTTCTGGTGCGCACGAGGGCAGAACCGCAGCCGTATCCAGGAGGGCGCGTGTTTCACGTGTACCCCCACGGGTACTCGGGCGCCAAGATCGAGCCGGCGTTCGAGGGATTGATGTGCGCGTACAACTACTGGTGCGCAGGCACGGACTGGGCGACCTCGGGCCGGCCGCGCGTGCGCGCGGGGGACACCATCCTGGTGCACGCCGGCGTCTATCGCTACAACCGCTACGAGTACACGAACAACGCCCAAGTCAACCGGACCGTACCGCTCGACGGGACCTACTATCTGACCGCGGACGGGACCGCCGAGATGCCGATCGCGATCAGGGCGGCCGGCGACGGAGACGTGGTCTTCGACGGTAACGGCGCCTTTGCCCTATTCGACGTCAAGGCCGCCGACTACACCTACTTCGAGGGTCTGACGTTCAGGAACACCGAGGTGGCCATCGCGGCCGGGACGCAGTTCATTGCTGGGGCCAAGGGGCTGACGGTGAAGCGGAGCCGGTTCGAGAACGTGGCCGCTGGTGTCTTCACGAACTACTCGGGCTCGAGTCACTTCTACATTGCGGACAACATGTTCATCGGCCGGAACGACCCGAAGCACCTGATCGGCTGGGCGGGTGATCTGTGGACGAAGTTCGACGGGGTGGACGGGCAGGTGTTTCCCCCGCGCATGGCGTCCTACGTGGCGGTGAAGCTGTACGGTCCCGGGCACGTCGTCGCCTACAATTACATCGCGGATTTTCACGATGGCATCAACGTGGAAACCTACGGCAATCCCGACGGGTCGGTCGCCTCGGGTCCGGGGATTCTCGACGGCCCGAAGTACCCCACGCGCGATCACTGGGACCGCCGGCCGGTGGCGATCGACTTCTACAACAACTACATCACCAACTCCCACGACAACCCGATCGAAGCCGACGGCAGCATGCACAACATTCGCATCATGCGAAACATGCTCATCAACCACCCGTCGCACGCCTTCTGCAACCAACCCACGCTGGGCGGGCCGGTGTACTGGATTCGGAACATCGCGTACAACCTGCCGGCCGGATCCACCCGACTGACGGCCGGCGCGGCCGGTGTGCTCTTCTACAACAACACGATCCTGTCGGAGACGACCGTGGCCGCCGCGTCGAACATTCATTGGCGCAACAACCTGATGCTCGGTCAGAACGCGGCGCCAGCTATCTTCAGCGTCGGCACGTTCACGAGCTACACTTCCTCCGACTACAACGGTTTTCGGGTGAATCCAGGCGTCGCGTCGTCGTTCGAGTGGAATTCGCCGCCCTCTGGTGTGACAGCGGACTTCACCGGTCCCGACCACGTCGCGAAACTGGAGAGCCGGCGGTTTGAGTCCCTCTCCGACTACGCTGGCGCGACGGGGCAGGATCGACACAGCGTGCTCGTTGACTACGACATCTTCGTCAACGTGCGTCGGCTCGACGCCCAGGACGCCGCGACCGTTCAGCGGCTCTACGCGGCAGAGAACTTGGATTTCGGGCTCAGAGCCGGGTCAGCGGCGATCGATCGAGGGCTGGCACTCCCGACCGTGACCGATGGCTTCACTGGCCGCGCCCCGGATCTGGGCGCGCTCGAAGCCGGGCGGCCGGTTCCGCACGTCGGCCCGCGGCGGTGACGCGCGTCGTTTTCACGAACCGCGGAGGCGCGGAGACGCGGAGAAAGAAGATTCTGAAGAGGGGCAGATCCTATTGCCGGCTTCATCGGCCGAGTACGACATCGATGCCGTGAAGGACTTGCGCGAACGGCTTGGATGCGAGTCGACCAACCCGTTCCGTGAGAAATGACCGATCAAGCGTGATGAGCTGCGAGGCGTTCGCCACCGAGTCTTTCGGTAAGCCCGTAGCCTTGGCTGCCAGCAACGTGTTGCCCGGCGCGCCTGCCCAAATCAGGTTGCTGGTGAGAGGTGCGCACACCACTGTCGCGATTCGACTCCGATTCAAATGGTTTCCCTGAACCACCACCACCGGCCGCCTGAAGCCAGGACCAGACCCGGCCGGCTCCGGCAGGTCCGCCCACCAGACGTCACCTTGCGCGACGTCTACCACTCAGTGCTCCTCAGCACACGCCGCGCCGCGCCCGCGACAAACGGATCGGAAGACGGCTCGCCGAGCCGCTCGACCACAGCGTTCATGTTTTCGGTCACCTCGTCCGGGGCATGTCGCGCCAGGTACTCGGACAGGGCCTCCGCATACAACTGGCTCCGGGACTTCCGCGTCCGCTTCGCGTACCGCTCCGCGCCGCGATACACGTCGTCTGGCAACGAAATAGCCGTTTTCATACCGTTAGTATAACCCGAACGGCCCTCAGGCGAAGGGCCCGGAACCGGTCCTCGTGGAGCCGGCCGTGTCAGTGGGATCCGGGCGTTGCCTCAGTCTCCACGAGCACCGCTCCAGTCGACATCGGTTGGACGGCCCCTTGATGGATGGACAGATGTCCTGCGGCGCTGAGATCCGAGGTAGCACTATTGTGCTACCATTCAGGCATGACGAAAGACGTCACCCTGCGCCAGGCCGGCGGCTCCCTGAGTGCCACCTTGCCCAAGGACATGGCTGACCGGCTCCGGCTCGAGGCCGGCGACCGCGTCCTTGCCGTGGAAACCGACCGGGGAATCTTGCTGACGCCGTATGACCCCGAAGCCGAACGCGCGTTGAAGGTCGCCGCCAAGGCCGCCAAGAAGTACCGTAACGCGCTTCGACAACTCGCGAAGTGAGTCGTGGCCAAACGCCGACCTGAGCCCAGGTGGCTCACCCGTGTCGTCGTTGATGCGATTCACAACGACCAACTTCGCGAGCATGGTGGCCTTCCCGGCGTTCGGGACGAGAACGTCCTTGAATCGGCCCTGGCGCGACCCAAGCAGAAGTGGCACTACGCGGACGAGACGGATGTGCCGAGGCTGGCGGCGGCCTACGCCTTTGGCTTGGTGAAGAACCATCCGTATCGCGATGGCAACAAGCGCATCGGATTCCTGACGATGGTGACGTTCCTTGGAATGCACGGCTACGAGTTGGAAGCCGCTGATGCCGAAGTGGTGACAGAGTTCCTGGCACTGGCCGCCGGGAGCGTGTCAGAGGAGGCGCTTGCCGATTGGATTGTTCAACACAGCGCCAAGCGGCGCTGAGGCCATAAGTGTTCACGAACCGCGGAGGCGCAGAGCCGCGGAGACCAGAAGACAGGGCACTGAGCCGTCCAGAGCCGAGCGCCCGGAACTCAGCCCTTCCCGGGCCTCGCCGCTGCCTCCACGAGCACCGCTCCCGTCGACATCGGCTGGACGGCTCGTTGATAAATGGAGAGATACCCGGACGAGCGGGGCAGTGGTACAACGCCGCGCCGTGCGCGGCGCGCGTCGAGCTCGACATGCGGAACGTCGAGGTCGAGCGTGCGCGCATCCACATCGATGAGGATGCGGTCGCGGTTCTCAACGAGTGCGAGTGGTCCACCCACGGCCGACTCGGGTGATACCTCGGCCACAGTCATCCCCTTGTTGCACAGGCCGGACAACTGGCCATCCGAGACAAAAGCCACGTCGTTCTCGAGGCCGGCGGCATAGATGGCAAACACGACGCGCGAGGCCGATCCGGCCATCCCTGGGCCACCCTTCGGTCCGCACCCGCGGAGCACGAGCACGTGCCCAGCCTGCAAATCTCCCTGCTGAACAGCCGCCATCGCCCCGGGCACGTCATCGAAGACGAGCGCGGTGCCCTCGAAGCGGCCGTCCTTGCCCGGGCGCTGGAGACCCGGCCTGACGATGGCGCTCTCGGGGGCGAGCGAGCCACGGAGCACGACGATCGACGCGTGTCGGGAGAACGGCCGGCCGAGCGGCCGGATCACGTCGGTGTTGTGCACAATGACGCCAGCGAGGTTGTCGCGGAGCGTCCGTCCGGTGACCGTGAGCGCATCGAGGTCGAGGAGCGACTCGAGTTGCTTGAGCAGGGCGCGGGCGCCACCGGCCGTCTCAAAGGCGTCGATCGTGTCCGTGCCGTTCGGCGCCACAGCGCTCAGCACGGGCACCTTCTCTCCAAGCTCGTTGAAGAGCGAAAAGACGTCGACGTCGACTCCGGCTTCCTCGGCTGTCGCCTGCAGGTGCTTGACGCAGTTGATTGAGCCACTCACCGCGAGCACTGACGCGGCCGCATTACGAAAGGCGCCCGGCGTCAGGATTTGCCGCGGTGTCAGATCTGCCAGCACCATTTCCACGATGCGCCGGCCGGACTCGCGCGCGAGGTCGAACATCTTCGGGCTGTTGGCGAGCACCGGGGCCGCCCCGGGCAGCGTCATCCCAAGCGCCTCACAGACGATGTGCATGGAGTTGGCCGTGCCCATGCCGGCGCACACGCCCGGCCCGGTGATGGCATGGTCGCACATCCCGGCGAGCGTGTCCTTCGAGAGCTTGCCGAACATGGCCTGGACCGAGCCGATGAACACATCCTCGATGTCCACGTGCTTGCCCTGGAAGTGGCCGCTTGGCTGATAGCCGCAGATGACCAGGATCGTCGGGATGTTGAAGCGCCCGGCTGCCATCAAGTGCGCCGGAGGCGTCTTGTCGCAGGACGACAGACAGATCATGCCGTCGAGCTGCGCGCCTTCGATCGCGATCTCCATGTCGTTGACGATGAGATCGCGGCTGGCGAGCATGTAGCCGCCGCCCTTGCCGGCGCTGATGATGAAATCGCTCGGGGCGGCCGTCCGGATCTCGAAGGGCAGTCCGCCAGCGTCTCGCACCGCGTCCTTGACCACCGCGGCGATGCCGTCCAGGTGGCTGAAGCAGATGGCGAGCTCCGAGGAGCTGTTCACGACGGCGATCTTGGGCTTGAGCATGTCCGCATCGCTGAGGCCGAGCGCCTTCCACTGCGCGCGGCGCACGGCTTCGCGCGGGGAGCCGGGCTCGAAGTTACTTCGCAGGCTTCTTGTCATCACCACCTCAATCCGACGTAATCTATCGCGAACTCAGACTCAGGGCGTACGGCTCATGGCTCAGGGCTCCCTGATCCCTGATCCCCGATCCCTGATCCCTGATTCCCGATCCCCGATCCGAAGGGAGGCCTTTTGCCGGCGACCCAGCCCACATCGTCCCTCGTCGAGCGTGACAGCCTGCTGACCAGGCCCTGGTACGGATACTACGTCCTTGGTGCGCTGACGCTCTGCTACGTGGTCAACGTGATGGATCGCTCACAGATCCTCGCGGCGTCGGTCCAGGCGATCAAGAAGGAATTCGGCGCCTCGGACTTTCAGATGGGCATGCTCAGTGGGCTTCCGTTTGCCGTGTTCTACTCGTTGATGGGGATTCCCATCGCCGCCTGGGCCGATCGGTCCAGTCGGCGCAACGTGCTGGCGCTGGCGGTCGCGACGTGGAGTGGGATGACCGCGCTCTTTGGGATGGCCATCAACTTCACCACGCTGTTCCTGGCGCGAATCGGCACGGCGGTTGGCGAGGCGGGCGGGAGCCCGCCGTCCCACTCCCTCATCTCGGACTACTTTCCGAAGAGCCGCCGCGGGACTGCGTTCGCGATCTACGCCCTGGCGGTGCCCATTGGCACCTCGATCGGCGCCGCCATTGGTGGATGGGGCAATCAGAACCTCGGCTGGCGGAACACGTTCATCGCGGTTGGTCTGCCCGGTATCGTGCTCGCTGTCATCGTGTACCTCACGGTGAAGGAACCGCCTCGAGGGATGTCCGACGCCGTCCGGCCAGCGAAGGATCAGAAGACCCCAAGCATGTTGGAGGTGCTGACGTTCCTGTGGCTCCGGCCTTCGTTTCGGCACCTGAGCCTGGCGGCGGCGCTGCACTCGGTGGTCTGGTATGCCAGCGGCGCGTTCAACAACGCGTTCCTCCAGCGGTCGCACGCGATGACCGTGTCGGAGGCCGGTTACTGGATTTCGATTCTGTCGCTCATCGCCGGCATCGGCACCTTCCTCGGCGGGTACTTCTCGGACCGTCTCAGTACGCGCCTGAACGACCGTCGCTACTACATGTGGGTGCCCGGCGTGGCCACGATGTTGTGCGTTCCGTTTCAGTTTCTTGCTTATCTCTCGCCGAGTCTCACTGTGGCGCTGCCCTCGTTTGTGGGCCTGATGCTGATGGCGGCGGTGTTCTTCGGGCCTTCGTTCGCGATGACGCAGGCGCTGGCCACGCTCAGGATGCGGTCGGTGGCCACCTCGGTGCTGCTCTTCATCCAGACGCTCATCGGCAATGGACTCGGACCCGCGGCAACAGGCTACATCAGCGATGTGCTTGGGCCGTCTTTTCAAACCGACTCGCTCAGGTACGCCCTGGTCATCATCGGCGTCGTCAATTTCTGGGCGGCGCTGCACTACTTGCTGGGTGCACGAACGCTGCGGCAGGATCTCGAACGGACCGAAGCGCTGGCAGGTACTTAGACAACTCCTTGGGAGTTGGGACCTTGGGCGTTGGGAGTTGAAAGTGATTCTGACTGACACCGAGAAGGCGATGCTCGACGGCGAGGGTGGCAAAGCGCGCCAGAAGGCGATGGCGCTGCTCGTTCGCTACGCTGAGGCGCTTGGGGCGGAGCGCTTCGTGGACACCCGGAACGTGGCGGGGGTGCCAGGCTCGGCAAGTCCGTTCCTGCAGAACTACTACGCGGGGAAGGACGCCGACGGCCTCGATGCGATCTTTTCCTACTTCGATCTCGACTCGGATGAGCTGGTCGAGATTCCTGCAGCCCTTGTGCCGACCTATCACCTGCAGGGCGGCGCGGACCCGCGCCACTGGCAGACGCTCGGTGTGAAGGTGGAGGTGTTCCGGAGCTACCAGGAGCGCGAGGCGTTCGCGGCCAGCCATGATGTCGGCATCCTGAAGACGTGCACGCCGTACCTGGCTGGCAACGTGCCGGCCAAGGGCGAGCATTGCGCCTGGATGGAATCCTCGGCCGTCATCTTCGCCAACTCCGTCCTGGGCGCACGAACCAACACCGAGGGGCGTGAGAGCACCAGCGCGGCGATGCTGACGGGCAAGATCCCCGATTGGGGCCTGCACCGCGCCGAGTGCCGCTACGGCACCCACCGCATCGACGTGCAGGTGCCGGTCGAGTCCGTGATGGACTGGGGCATGCTGGGCTACTTCGTGGGCGACATGGTGCAAGAACGAATCCCTGTCATTGCCGGCCCGTTCGCTCGGCCCGAAATCGTACGCCTGAAGCATTTCGGGGCGGCCGCCTCGAGCTCAGGCGGCGTGGAGATGTATCACCTCGTGGGCGTCACGCCCGAAGCGCCCTCGATCGAAGACGCGTTCGGGCCCAACACGCCGCAAGCCACCTTCGTCTACGGGAAGGCCGAGCAGCAGCGTGTGTACGACCAGCTGAACGCCAACGCGAGCGATCCGAACGTCGATTTCGTGATGCTGGGGTGCCCCCACGCGGCGCTCGATCAACTCAGGGAGGCGGCAACCTTGCTCGCCGGAACACGCGTGAGCAGCAACTGCCATCTGTGGATCTTCACGTCCCGGGCCGTGGACGCCGAGGCGCGGCGCCTGGGATACGTGAAGACCATCACCGACGCCGGCGGAGTCGTGCTGACCGACACCTGTTCTGCGTTTGCCCAGGCACTTCCGCCGGGCACCAAGGTGGCCGCGCTCGATTCGGCCAAGCAGGCGCACTACCTGCCCGCGATTCTTGGTGTGCAGGCGTGGTTCGGGTCTACGCGCGACTGTATCGAGGCCGCGCGAACCGGCCGCTGGAGCGTGGATCGACCATGAAGGCCACAAGCACGTCGGTGACCATCGTCTTGCGCGGACGCGGCGTGGTGGGCGGGCGCGCGGAGGGTGAGGCGCTCGTCACGCGTCAGACGATTCCCGGCTGGGGCGGCGTGAACCCGCAGCAAGGCGCCATCACTGAAACGCGGCACGAACTCAGGGGCCAGAGCTTCAAGGACAAGGTGCTCGTGTTCCGCGGCGCGAAGGGATCCTCGGGGTGGTCGGCGATGTACCATACGGCGCGGCTCGCCGGGACGGCGCCTCGTGCCCTCGTGTTCAACGAGATGACCACGAAGGTGGCGCTCGGCGCGGTGGTGATGCGCGTGCCGAGCGTGACCGATCTGGACCAGGACCCGCTCGAGGTGATCGAAACCGGCGACTGGGTGAGGGTGGATGGGGACCTGGGGGTGGTAGAGATTGTGAAGAAAGTGGAGAAGTAGGAAGGTCGAAGTTCGAAGTAAGGGCGAAGTGCGAGGTGGGGACGTGCGAAATCAGAGCTCTTCGTAGAGCGGGGGCTTCAGCCCCCGCGTGGCGCGCCGCGACGCGCGTCGGTCTACAGTACGCGCCAGTAGCGGATGACGACCCCGTTCGGGTGGCGCTCGCCGGTGGCGATGAAGATCGACCGCATCAGCCACTGCAGCTCTGGGGCAGAGGCTTCGAATTTCGGTACCGTGCGGAAGTAGATCAGCGATTGGTCCACGGCTTCGCCAGCGTTGAGCCGTTTGATGATGTCTGGCGGTGCGTGCCGGATGCCGATGTTCGAGACGTAGATGAGCTGTCCGGCATCCGTCCGCAACGTATAGCGGGCATCCACCTCGGTGAAGCCGTCCGCGCGGATGATTTGCCAGTCTGCCCCGCCTGGAAGCAGCGTGCCTTTGAGCGTGGGGCCCTCGAATGTGCCGCCCCGGACGTCGATGATGCGTCGCGTGCCCGCGGGGATCTGACCGACGATGGTCGGGTCGGCGACCTCGGCTCGGACCTCGAATGCGAACTCGAGGCGGGGGGGCGCCGGCGCTTGCTGGGCAGCGGTGGCGATCCTGAAAGCCAGGACGCCGATGAAGGTGAAACCGACCTGTCGTGTCACGGGACTCTCCTTGTAGAGCGGGGTTCAGCCCCCGCGTGACGCGGGCGTCCGACCCGTAGAGCGGGGGCTTCAGCCCCCGCGTGACGCTGAGGCCTGCGCTCTACTACGGCAAAGCGTGACGCGGGCGTCCGACCCGTAGAGCGGGGGCTTCAGCCCCCGCGTGACGCGCACCCGCATAGGCAAAGCAGGTACAGGATACTCAAGAACGCGGTAGCATCGAGGCCGCAGGGAGGGACAACGTGATGCAGACGTCAAGACCGCGAGTGGGATGGGCGCTTGGAATCCTGGTGTGGCTGGCGGGCTGCAGCGCCGCGCCCTCCGAGTCCCCGGCCGCGTCTCAGTCGACGGTGGCGCTGACCGGAGCGCGTCTCATCGACGGCACGGGTCAGCCGCCGATTGAACCTGCGACGCTCATCATCACCGACGGACGCGTCGCCGCCGTCGGTGGTGCAGGCACGGTGACAGTCCCCGCTGGCGCCAGGACGGTCGATGTCGCCGGCAAGACCATCGTGCCGGGCCTCATCAACGCCCATGCGCATCTGAATAACGTCGACCCGGCGCTCGCGCCGCGCGATCAAATTCTCTCGCAACTTCGTCTCTACGCCCGATACGGCATCACGACGGCCTACAGCCTTGGTGACGATGGGAGCGCCAGCTTCGACGTGCGTCACGAGCAGTCGAGCGCGGCGCCTGGCGGAGCCCGGATGTTCATGTCTGGTGTCGGCGTCACGCCCAAGACGGTCGCCGAGGCGGAGTCCACCATCGACGGTCACGTCAAGCTCGGCGTCGACATCATCAAGACGCGGCTCGAGGGTGGACCAAACGACATGAAACCCGAGGTCTACCGCGCCCTCATCGCGCGGGCGCACGAACGGAAGCTGAGGGTGGCGGCGCATATCTTCTACACGGCTGATGCCAACGGGCTCGTCGACGCTGGCTTGGATGTGATCGCGCACAGCGTGCGCGATCGCGACGTGGACGCCGCGTTCATTGAACGGCTCAAGAGCCGCGGCGTGGGGTACATTCCGACGCTGACGCGCGACCTGTCGGTCTTCGTGTATGAGACACGGCCGGCGTTTTTCGACGATCCGTTCTTCCTTCGAGGCCTGGATGCGTACCGAGGCCAGATGGAGCAGCTGGGTAGTCCCGAGCTGCAGGAGCGCACACGGAAGAGCGAACAGGCGCAGTCGATCAAGAAGGCCCTCGTGCAGGCCAACCGCAATCTGAAACTCCTATCCGATGGCGGCGTCGCGATCGCCCTCGGCACCGACAGCGGCACGAGCCTGGGGCGCTGGCAGGGATTCTTCGAGCACCAGGAGCTGGCCATGATGGTCGAAGCGGGCATGACGCCAATGCAGGCGCTCGTGGCGGCCACCGGCGGCGCCGCCCGTGTCATGCGTCTGGACGAGGTCGGTACGCTGGCGCCCGGCAAGTGGGCC
>Ga0209640_10000312_pt1 | contig 36972 bp, 32 predicted proteins | sample RifCSP10_1_FD_184018 | JGI IMG/M metagenome (GOLD analysis project Ga0209640, IMG submission 184018) | Soil microbial communities from Rifle, Colorado - Rifle CSP2_sed 10_1 (SPAdes) (version 2) | ecosystem: Environmental > Terrestrial > Deep subsurface > Rock core/Sediment | place: Rifle... | reverse complement strand
CGCGCCGGCGGGCGTCGCCGACGTCCGCATCGGGCTCGTGGGACGGCTGCTTCCTGCCCTGGGAGATACTCTCGGCCTGCCCGCCACCGTGCCGACCTTCGTCGCCGAACTCGCCCTCGACCCATTGGTCGGACTCCGGCGAATCTCTCTCAAAGCGGTAGCGCCACCGCGGTTTCCGTTGGTCGAGCGAGATATCTCGGTGCTCCTCGACGAGTCAACCCCGGCCGGCGCGGTCCGGGAATCGCTGCACGCCCTGGCCATCCCGATTCTCGCCGGTGTCCGCGAGTTCGACCGCTACCAGGGCGCCGGTGTGCCGGACGGAAAGGTGAGCCTGTCGATTCGCCTCACATTCCTCTCGCCGGACCGAACCCTCACCGACGCCGAGGTCCAGGGCGCCGTCGACGCACTGCTGCGGGTTCTCGCACACCGCCACGGCGCGACCCAGCGGTAGATCTCAGGTTCTCAGGTGCTCGGGTGCCGACTCACCGTGCCGATGAGGGCGGTTGGGTGGAACCTGAGCACCCGCGCACCAGAGAACCCGTGTGGTGCTCGATCGACTGAGTGCTTGCCACTCTGCGTTGTTCGTGGCACCATCTTGCGGGCGTAGCACACATAGAAGGATCGCACCTGGATGGCAAAGCAGGCGGTAGCAGCACGGACCGATCTCGACCCGATCGATCGACTCGAAGAAAAAGTGCGGATGCTCGTCGACCTCGTGTCGCAACTTCGGGCGGAGCACGCGCAGTCGGCGGAGGAAAACACCCGGCTGATGCGCGAGCTCGCTCAGATGCGCGGGCGCCTGGCGGACACCGAATCCAGCAGCAGCGAGCTGCGCGCCCTCCGGGAAGAGCGCGACCTGATGCGCTCCAGGGTCGCCGACATGTTGCACCAGCTTGAGTCCATCTAATGGACCATATCAACTGGCCGTGCGGGATCCTAACGCACACCACTGGTTCCGGCCTGCGCCCATGAGCAGCGTGATCACGGTGGAAATCGGCGGCCAGCGCTACCCGATTCACAGCGGACTCGACGAACGCTACGTCACCGAGCTCGCCGAGTTCGTCGATCGCAAGATCCGGGCAGCCTCCGATGCCGCGCCAACGAGTGATATGCTCGGGCTGGCGGTCCTCGCCGCCCTCAACATCGCCGACGACTTCTTCCGCGAGCGGGATCGGCAGTCGTCCTCGAACGGACAGATTCAGGAACGCGCGGGCCGGATCGAGCGGATCGTCGATGAGGTGCTCGCGCAGGTCGCGGCCCGGCAGGCTGTGTAGCCCGCCTTGACCCACCTCTGGCCGCACAGTAAGATCGACCCGCTCCTGCTTTGCTCGTGATGGTTTTCGGAGGCTCGTCTGAGCCAACGTTACAACCGAAGTGAGCTGCGAGGTCGCGCGTTGTGCATGCCTCTGTATCGAGGAAGCCTGAAGCGCGGCCAACAACAGCGGCTCCACCTGCTATAGCAGGTTCATTCGACCTCCCCACACGGCAAAGCGGGGCGCTTCATCGCCACCCTGCTGCCCGCTCCTGCATTGCCGACCACGACTGTTTCTGACTGTGGCGAGCACGCGCTCGTCGCCCGCATCACGAAGCGGCTGATTATGCCCGCCGGTGTGGTGATCGGCCCGGGCGACGATGCCGCGGTCATCGAGCCGGTGCGGGGTCAGCTCGACGTGCTCACCACTGATGCACAGGTCGAGGGGGTACACTTCGATCGGCGTTTCGTGCCACCGGACGCGATCGGGCACCGCGCGTTGGCCGTCAATCTGAGCGATCTGGCCGCCATGGGCGCCACGCCGCGGGCGGCGCTACTCTCGCTGGCCTTGCCAGACGCGCTCGAGTTGGCAGCATTCGACGGCTTCCTCGACGGCTTGCTCGGTCTTGCTGACCAGCACGGTGTGGCCCTGATTGGCGGAAACATCACTCGTACCACCGGACCGCTGGTGGTCGATGTGACCGCGGTCGGCGCGGTGCATCGTCGCAGGTTCCTGACCCGGTCCGGCGCCAGGGCGGGCGACGAGGTGTTCGTCACCGGCACCCTCGGCAATGCGGCCGCTGGCCTGCTGCGGCTGCAGGCGTCGCTGGCCGACGCCGACAATGCGGGTACCCACCCTGGGTTTGGGGAGCAGGCTGCGCGGTACCTCCGGCCCGAGCCCCGGGTCCGTGCCGGGAGACTGCTGGCCGGCAACCGGGCAGCGTCGAGCTGCATCGACCTCAGCGACGGGCTCGCTGACGGGGTGCGCCAGATCGCGGCCGCCTCGCGAGTCGGCATCACCCTCGACGGGTCGGCCGTGCCAATCACCGAGGCGCTGCGCGCGTGGGGCGCCGCGGTCGGGCGTGATCCACTGGACCTCGCGCTCAGCGGCGGAGACGACTTCGAGCTGTTGTTCACGATCCGGCCGAAGCGGGCCGGGGCGCTCCGGACCGTACGACGGCAGCTGGGCAGCCTGCCAATCACGCGGATCGGGGTCGTGACCCGAACCCCCGAGCTGCTGCTGCGCCACGAGCGGGGCACGCGGGAACTGCCCGAGGGGTACGAGCACTTTCGGTAACGTGAGGAGCGTCGCGATACACGAGCATGCGCAGATCTCTCTGGCGGTCGACGTGGGTCAAACTGCTGGCGCTGGTCGTTGCGGTGGTCGTCTTCGTCCTCATGTACGAGACCCAGACGTTCGATTCGCGTGAAGCCCCGCTGTCCGCTCAGGACGCCGTGGCCGAACCCGGCGAGCAGCTGTCGTTCCGCGCAACGGCCTACTGCAAGGGCACGACGACGGCGTCCGGCGTCCAGGTGCGCTCTGGAATCGTGGCAGCCGATCCCGAACTGCTTCCCGTCGGCAGCGTCATCAGCCTGGTCGCTGGTGACGACCGCTACGACGGCGTTTACACGGTGCTCGACACCGGGCCCAGGGTGCAGGGCCGGCTCCTCGATCTGTATATCTGGAGCTGCTTCGAGGCGCTGCGTTTCGGCCGCAGGGCCGTGCAGGTCACCGTGCTGCGACTTGGGTGGGATCCGAAGGCCAGCGCCCCGGGTCTGGCTGACCGCCTCTTCAAAGAACGGGAGGCCGCGCAAGCGGCTCCGCCGGAGGCTCCGGCGCCAGCGGAGGGGCCAATCGAGACCGGGGAACCCGTTGAGGACCCGCCAGTGGACGTCGCGGCGGACGCCGACCCGGCCAGCACGCCGACCACGCCCGGCACTCCTGACTAAAGGATCCTCACGTCCCGGCCGATACACGACGCATGCGAAATCGACTTGTGGCTACCTTTCTGTTCAGCGTGCTCGTGGCCACTCGGGCTGAAGCGCAGTTCAATGTCCCGGCCCCGGCCCCTGGCGAGAACTTTCACGTCGAAGTCGGACTGATGTTCTGGGCCCCAACGCCGGAGCTCAAACTCCAGACGGGCGCGCTCAGCGGCCTCGGGCAAGTCGATCTCGTACAGGAGTTCGGGTTCGAGAACACGCGGTTCATGGAATTCAGAGCCGTGATAAAACCGGGGCGTAAGCACAAGATCCGCATCGCCCATGTGCCGTTCGAATACGGCCGGCAAGTGCCCCTGCAGCGCCCGATTGTCTTCGGGGGGCTGACACTGCCCGCGGGCGTCCCGGTCGCCTCGAACGTGAAGTGGGACCTCTGGCGGTTTGGCTGGGAGTGGGACTTCGTGGCGGCCGACCGCGGCCTGTTCGGCCTCATCACCGAAATCAAGCGCAACCAGGTTACCGCGGACATCGGCACGCCGCTCCTCGGCACCGAGGCCATCGATGTCACGGCACCCATTCTGGCCCTCGGCGCCATCGCCCGGATCTACCCTCATCGCAACTTCTCGGTCACCGTTGAGTTCACCGGCTTCAAGGTGTTCGGCTTCATTCGCACGGTCAGCGAGGCCTTCGTCGACGACCTGGAAGCGAAGACGTACGACGTTGACCTCTACGGCACGTACAACTTCGGCAGCCACGTCGGGATTCAGGGCGGCTATCGTTCGGTGACTGCTGAATATCTGATCGAGGACAATTCCGGGGACATGAAAATGAAGGGGTGGTACTTCGGGGGGTTGGCCCGGTTCTAGGGAGTTGGGAGTTTCCTGCCGACCACCAACAACGAGCTTCCAAAGGGTAACCGGACGCGGTTCGACACCGCCGCTTCCGCGGTCACGACGAGCGTCAGCAGCGCGTTCACCGGCGGCCAGGGCACGGCGATGTCTCTGTCGTGCCGGAACTGGCGAAACGGCCGCAGCAACCGCTGCACGAGCCGACCGGCCATCATCAGCGGAAACAGCGATCCGAACATGAACGAGACGCGCTCGGGGCGAAGGCCCGCCTGCTCGACCAGTCGCGTCGCCATCGCCGGCGTGTAGCGTCTCACCTCGTGCCACGACCTGGAGTGGTCGCCCCGGAGCATCTCCAGCGCGGCCATCGTCAACACCACCGCCCCCCCTGGGCGGACCATCCGGGCCATCTCGCGGACCACAGCCTCGTCCGGCTCGAGGCACTGCAGGACGTCAAACGAGCTTGCGATGTCGAAGGCTTCCGAGGCAAACGGGGCGTGAGCCGCATCGGCGCGCACGACGGTCCCACCGCTCTCGCTCGCCATCGCCGCGCCGGCGGCGCTCACGTCGAAGCCCACGACCCATCCGTACGCACCAAGCAGATCCAGGTTGCGTCCTGTCCCACACCCGCAGTCGACGATGCGCAAGCCGGGGCGGCCGCCGGCAAGCTCGGCCAGAAGGGGCTGGACGTACCGCCGGAAGCCTCGAAACCAGAAGTGGGTTGCCTCCGCGCGACGCGTCAGCTCGAGCGGATCGTCCATCAATCCGCGGCTGCTGACGCCCGCCGGGTGCCCGGTGCCAGGACGCCCGTCCCGTACAGGCGCCGGTAATCCTCGGCGGTGCCGAGAATCCGCTTCACGTAGTTCTGCGTCTCCGGGAAAGGAATGCTGTCGATGAACTCATCGGCGGGCAGCCCCGGCGCATCCTTGAGCCACTGCGCGACTCGCCCCTCACCCGCGTTGTAGCCCGCTAGCGCGTAGTGAGCGCCGCCAAACCTGTCCAGTAGGTCCTTGAAATACCGCGCGCCAATCCTCACGTTGGTCTCCGGCTGCAGCAGCGAGGCCGTCGTGAAGGGGCGGATCCCGAGCTTCAGCGCGTACCGGCGGCCCGTGCTCGGGATGATCTGCATGAGCCCCCGGGCGCTTGCCGATGACCGGATCTCGGCCGTGAAGGTGGACTCCTGCGCCACGAGCGCCGCCATCAGGTACGGGTCGAGCCCGTGAGTGGTGGCGTATTTCTCGATGAGATCCCAGTAGTCGAGCGGATAGATGATCCGCAACACGTCCCCAGGGAGGTCCTCGCCGCTGGCAGTGAGAAACTGCGGGTACGCCCGCCGCATGGTCGTGATCGCCCCCCGCAGGGCCGCGAAGCGCTCCTCCGCGCGAAGCCCTTGCGCCTGCTGGTGCCAAATCCACGCGAGCGTGGCTTCGAGCCGCGGCGAGTCACCCCAGATGCGTTGCGCGTACCGAACTTCCCGCGCCGCCTCGTCGAACAGATCCACTTCCAGCAGAGCTCGCACAACAGCCTCATTGGGCGGCGCCTCGAGCGACACCGGTAGGTTCACGACGATCCCGCGACTCGCAGGAACCGGCGGGAGGGACGTCGACGCCAGGATCTTCGAGGCGAGCCGGCCGTAGTACGAGCTCCCGTAGTCGGCGACGGTGAGCTGATACAGCGCGCTCGCTTCGCGGTCCCCTAGCTGCTCGCGGGCCCGCCCGGACCAGTACAGCCAGGCAGGCCGGTGATCAGCGCGCGGGAATGCCACCGCTGCGGACTCGAAATGCTCCGCCGCTTCCGCGAGCCGCCCGCCGCGATACGCCGTCCAGCCCACCTTCCAGGCCGCGCGTTCCGAGTGGGGATGCCGCGGGAAGCGCAAGACCAGTTCCCGGAAGACGCGATCAGCCGACTCATCGTCATCTGCGCTGATGTAGTACACGGCGAGACCGTTGAGCGCCTCCGCCGCCCACTCGCTCTGCGGATGATCGGCAACGAGCTTCGCCACGAGCGCCAGATAACCCGCGCGGTCGCCGAGGCGGCGTGTGGCATTGAGGAAGTAGAATCGCGCTTCGGCTTCCCTGGACGAACCCACCACGTACGGCCGCAGGCCGTTCTGCGCCGCGCGGTGCCGCCCGAGGTGAAAGTCGCACTCAGCCAGGCGAATCGACGCAAGTTCTCTGTCGTCGCCACTGGCCGCGCGGGCGACCGCGTCGAAGGCCAACCGCGCATCGGCCCACCGCCTGGCCCCGAACAGGCGTTCGGCACGTGCCAACACCTCGTTGACTAGCGGGGGCGGGATGGACGCCCCGACCTCGAGCCGGTCGAGGGCGGCTTTCGCATCGCCGGCCTGGCTACTGAGAGGAAAGCTGAAGTACACCCTGCGGTGTGCCTCGATCGCGTGCTCCTGGTGGAAGGCCGCCTCCTCTGCGCGAGCCAGCTTGAACACCACGTCCTCGGGGTCAAGGAGCGACTCCGCCGCCAGTTCGCGCAGGATCCGTTCAGCGCGCTGCGCATCACCGCGCCCCAGCGCGACCTCGGCCAGCTTCACGCGCGCGACCTCGCTCAGATAACCCTGCGGCCTGTCCTGCGCCAGTCCAGCAAACACGGCGTCAGCTTCCTCGAGGCGCGACAACCCGAGAAGCGCGAGGCCCTGGTAATACTTCGCGTAGCCAGACAACACCGACTTCGCCAGTTCTGGATTGCTCACGAGCGCAAGCGCCGCGGCGAAATCACCAGAAGCGATCGCCACCACCCCACGCGCCAGGCCCTGCGCCTCCGGACGCGCGGGCTGCACGCCAGGCCGGCCAGGGACGAACCAGTACTGCGACACCTCCTCGGGAAGCGCCGCGTGCGGAGTCGGCGCAAGAACAACGCGGGCGCCCTGGATCGACGACGGCTCCCGTCGCTGCGCGCCCATGACACTGGGCAGCGCCACAAGGGCCAACACGAGTATCCCGCCGACAGCGCCGCGACTCATCGCGCGCCCTGCCTCGTCTGGCTGCCCGGCGGGGAGTGCGCGTCGCGCAGACTTCCCCGGAGCGCCCAGAGCGTCGCCGCCTGCCGGAGGGTCATCCCTTCGAGTACTCGCCCAGCGTGTGTAGTCATCGCATCGATCGGCGCCGGTCGTCTCGCCTCTGTCGATCCATCGGTTTGCGCCGCATCGGCATACAGCACCGCCACCACGGTCCCCCCGACGATAACGGGCTTGGCCGTCGCGTCGCTCCAGGTGGCCGGGTCGGCCGCGTCAGGACCCGAAGCGCGCCACAGATGAAGCCTGTCACCTTTGACGAGAAACAGCGCGCCGCGAGTGCTCTCGAGACACGCCATGCCGGCCAGCGCATCGAAAACATCTCCGAGCGATGATGCCTCGTCCAGCGCTCGCAGGCCGGCGCGGAAAGCCTCGGCGTGCGCCAACGCGTCCTCGGCCACGCGCCGCGTCACGGCCAGTTCGCTTCTAACCTCGTCGATCTCCTGCCTCGACTTGTCGATCTGCCACTCGGCCTGCGCCCAGGCCTCGGCAGTCGCGCGCTCGGCCGCCTCCGCCGCCGTCCGCGCCAGCGCGTCGGAGACGGTGCGCAGGATGTCGGCCGCAGACGCATTCAGGTCGGCTTCGAGCCGCCCGCCGAGCGACACGAGGACACGGTCGAGCGCCGCTCGCACCGCCTCGTCCAGAGCAGACACAATTGCGATGATTATACGGCCGGGACCGGGCCGCGTCGGGCTGGGCGACTAACGGAAGACCTGATTGAGTCGTGTATCGCTGACGAATCGGACCTGCCGGACTTTCCATTGACCGTCACCGCCAAGCACCAGCACCTGAGACACTGGCGACACCCGTGGTCCGGGAGCCGCCTCGGACTGTTCCGTCATGACCGCCGTCAGCACGGCCGTGTCCGCGGCGATCTGCACGCTGACGCGATCGAGCGTCCGTGTCACGTTGTCCACCCCGGGCGGCAACCGCTCTTCGCTCCGCCGTTCATCGGTGAGCAGCATATTGTCGGTCGCAAGCGCCGCCATCGTCGCGCGGTCCTGCCGGTGGTACGCATCGAGCCAGCGGCGCGCCGCGGCAACCACGGCGGTGGCCGGTGACGCCGTCGCCGGGGCCGTCGCCTCCGGGCGCGCAGCCGGAGCAGGGGGCGGGACTTCCCTCGCGACCTGCAGCGGCGCAGGTGCGACATCCGCCGGCGCGGTGACAACCCCCACGGGCGGCGCCGGTGCAGGTGACGGTAGTCTCGGCGCCGGCTGCGCGCTGGCCGTCTGGGCTTGCGGCAGCCTCGCGTCCGGCTGCGCGCTGACAGTCGGCGGCGGCGGAGCCCCTTGAGCCGGCCCGGGAGGCTCGGTCGCAGGCACCAGCGGTCGACGCGGCGTCGGAGCCCTGGCTCCTTCCGCGACGAACCGTCGCGTCATGACCTGGCCAGTGCGCCCGAGCGGCTCCTTCTCTCCCTGATTGACGGACACGAGGAGCGCGCCGCCATCACCCACTCGGAGCGCAATCGACTCGTCGGCCACCACTTCCAGCGTTTGGCCCGCCACGAGCGTCCGGCCGAGGTCCGATTGCCCGTCGACAGTTGTGCGAACCCACACGTCGCGAACCGCCTCGGCCACGACGGAGAGGTTGCGCGCAGCCGTCGTGGAACTCACGTTGGCTGGCGCGGGCGCAGCGACCGCGCCACTCGGCGGAGCCCCGTCGGCCGCCGCCACGGCTTCAGCAGATCCGCTCGACGCGGCCGCCGCGGTGACCTCAGCCGGTGGCTCGGGGCTAGCTGGCTTCCGCAGCCACCATAACGTGACCAACGCCACGACGATTCCGATCGCCGTCAGAAAGCTCACGTACGTCCGAAACGATCGACTCGACGGAACCCGCACCGCCTCGCTCGGAAACGGCGACGAGAGCAGCGCCCGGGCAGCCCCGTCAGACAGGGCCGACGTTTCGTAAAACGGCGGCCTGGCAAAACTGGTGTCGGCTGCCGCCGCGGTAGGACTCGACCGGGTCAGAGGCGTGGAGGACCAGGGAACGTCGATCGTGGGCTCGGCGACGGTCTGGGCCACGGGCGACGACGGGACTGCCGGCGCGGCCGTGGCCACCGGCACGGACGTAACCGCAGCGGCAGGTCTGGTCGTCACCGCGGCGGCCGGCACGGGTTCAAGCGGCAGTGCCCGTACCTCATCGGCGAGTGCCGCCATGTCGGCGTGCACTTCGCTCAGGATGTCATCCACCGCGCTTTCGGGAACCAACGCCGGCTGGGGCGCCGCGCCGAGAGACGCCCGGTCGGCCTGACCTGTGACCACGCCGGCCTTCTCGAGCAGCGCCGCGGCGTCAGGTTTCCCGGGCGCCTCGCCAAGCGCCGCCTGCACCTGGGCCGACAGCACCATGAGCTCGCGCCGCGCATCCATGACGACCTGCTGGACGTTCCGCCGCGCGCGAGCCACGATGTCGGTCGCTTCCCGCTCGGCCGATCCCCGGACCTGGTCCCGCATCCGGGCCAGTTCGTCCGCCTGCGCAATCCATGCGTCGCGACGCGATCGATAGCGCTCGATCAGGTCGGGGACGGGCGCGATTTCAGCTCCAGAAGATGGCCTCTGGTCCGTCTCTCCAGCCATCGGACTCACTTCCCTTCGGCGGGTGCCGGACGGCACCGCCCATTACAGTCCTGTCATTTTGCTCCGCTGCCCGGTGAATGTCGAGGGTCAATCAGGGTAGGCAGTTCGGCGCCAGCTTCTGCACGAACTCGACCCGCAGGGTCGGCGCATTGACGGCTCCGTCGTCGGCCGACTTCACCGCCGACGGCTCCACGGCCCCAGACACCTCGACCTTCGCACCGACGAATACCGACAGGGCACTGTCTAGCGCCGCGAGCCGGTATGTCGGGCTCGTCGCGGCCGCTGCAACGGTCGACGTCCCTGCACCCGGAGGTACGCGTTTCTCGCGCGTGGCGCTGGTGAGCACGTAGCGGGAATCGCTCGGCGTGTTCGAGTCTGCCGCCGCCGGGCCTGTTTCCACACGCTGGACGCAGCCAACGAGCGTGATTCGATCGGCCAGCTTGGGCGGATCGGGCTGGGGTGTTCCCGGTGTGGGGTTACCCGTGAGGGGAAGGGGCGGCGGCGCCTGTGCCCACAGATCAGCCGGCCACACGCTGACCAGCGTAATCGCGACCGCAGCGCAGACGCTCTTCTTGATCATGGCCACCCTCTCTCTTCGTCCCAAATCAACGTCCCAAATCAATTGACACTCACCGGCCAGCCAGCTACCTTACCAACGGTTCCCTCGTCGGAGCAATCCCTCCGGGCGGAGCCAGACGAGGAGTGTTGCACATGTGGATGTGGCGATATAGCTCGGCGGCTCTGCTCCTGGGTGTCACTGCCATCGTCGCAACGAACAGCACAATCACTGCGCAGGACGCCGCTCCACCAACATTCTCGAAGGATGTGCTGCCGATCCTCCAGAAGAGCTGCCAATCGTGCCACCGTCCTGGCCAGATCGGGCCATTCTCGATGTTGTCCTACGAGAGCACCCGACCGTGGGCGAGAAGCATCAAGTCCCGGGTCGTGAGCCGGCAGATGCCACCGTGGTTCGCCGATCCGCACAGTGGAGCGTTCGCCAACGATCGGTCGCTCAACCAGGCAGACGTCGATACGGTTGCAAAGTGGGTTGACGCGGGTGCGCCTCAGGGCGACCAGAGAGATGCTCCACCGCCCGTCGAGTGGCCAGCCGACGGTTGGCAGATCAAGCCGGATCTCGTCGTCAGAGGACCTGAGTTCCGCGTTCCTGCGCGTCCGGCGAAGAACGTGATCGAGTGGGCCAACATCACCGTCCCAAGCGGCTTCACCGAGGACACCTGGATCACGTCGCTCGAGATCAAGCCAAGCGATCTGACCGTCACGCATCACCTCTGTATCTCGTTCGCACCGCACCGGCCGAACGTCCGCTACTACGAATGGACCTGGCAGGAATCACCGCGTGACGAGGAAGGCGTCGCCACCGATCGTGGTGCGACGTCGGGCGGCGCCGGCGCGATCCGCAGGGCGCCTGGCGCCACGACCGGCGGCGGCTTCGCCTGCTACGTACCTGGCGTCCAGGCCGACGACTATCGGCCGCTCCACGCCGCCAAGCTCATTCCGGCCAACGCCGACATCTCCTTTCAGGTGCATTACACGCCGTCTGGCAAGGAGGTCGTGGACCGGCCGCTGATTGGCTTCACCGTGGCGGACAAGGCGCCGGAGAAGCAGTGGATCTCCTACGTGATGTCGGGCGCCGGACCGACGTTCGCGATTCCACCCAACGAGGCCAACTATGCGAGCCCGCCGGCGGAGGCCGAGTTCACCGCCGACGCGTGGCTGGTGCAGATGATGCCGCACATGCATCTGCGTGGGAAGGACATGACGTATCGACTCACCTATCCCGACGGGCGGAGCGAGGTGGTGCTGAACGTGCCGAAGTACGACTTCAACTGGCAGATCGTGTATCAGCCGGCCAAACCCATCTTCATGCCGAAGGGCACCAGGCTCCGGGTAGACGCCCGTTACGACAACTCGGCAGGGAACAAGTTCAATCCGAACCCGGACAGCACCGTCTACCCCGGCCGCATGACCTGGGAGGAGATGATGGCGCCCTTCTTCTCGGTCGTCGTGGACGGCAAAGACGATCCAGGAAAGGTGCTGAAGCTGCGCGGCCTGACCGTGGCCGGCGACGGCGCCTGACCTGACCCTCGGAGCGCCGGAAGCCGGCTACGCGCAACCGGGCGCGATCGATTTCAGCGTCTTCACGTTGAGCGTCGGCCCGTTCTCGGCGGGCCCATCGATCGGGTCCTTCGCGGCAGCCGACGCCTGCCAGTCGGATCGTCCAACGACCTGGACCTTTTCGCCGACGCGCGGTCCCAGGTTTCCTCCGCCCTGCAGGGCCCACTTCTTCGGCGGTGCGTCGGTCTGGCCCGCATCAGCCGGCACCGGCTTCCCGTCAATCGCGACGAGCTTCACCTCGTCCAGCTGATATGCCGCGTACCCGCTTCGCAGCAGGCACCCCGAGACGGTGAATTCGCGCATGCCGTCGTTTGGCTGCACCGCTCCATCCTGCGCGGCGCAGGTGAGGGCTGACTCCACCAGGACCAACGTGGCGAAGCCCACGATGACGAATCGTGTCATTGATGCCCTTCCCTGCCGCGAAGATGCTCGCGCTCGCAGTGTATCGCGGTGACTGGCAGCGTTCAACGTCCTCGATCTCAGGTGATACACCGGCGAGGACTGCGCGCGACCCAGGAGCGCGCCTGATCGGCGCCAAGTGGCGCGGGGTTGCTCCATCCGCCGGACGTCACCCGCGGATCCGGAAGTTGCGCATCATCCCCATGTCTTCGTGTTCGAGGACATGGCAATGGTACAGATACAGGCCTGGATGCCTGGAGAAGGTGATCTGCGTGCGGACGGTTTCTCCTGGCAGCACGACCACCGTGTCGGTCCAGCCCGTGTCGTGAATCCCTTCGCGAAGGGCGTTCGGCGCGCCGCCCCTCCGCGACAGGACGCGGAACTGCGGACTAGGTCCGTCGAACGACGTCGAGTGCCGGCTGCACGCGCCCGCTCACCAACATCCGGTCGCCCACCCAGCCGTTCATGGTCTCCATCATCTGGGCCATGCCACCGCCCATGCCCATGCCGCCCATGCCCATCCGCCGACCGCGTCCGCGACCCGTCGCGTCCGCCAGTGTGCCTCCGTAGACAAACTGGTTACGAGAGTCGAAGCGGCGATCCTGCAGCACCGAGAGCAGTTCGCCGGAGCCCGAGGGCAGACCGAGTGCGTCCTCCTCTCGGTCCGACACCAGGAGCAGCCCGGCGAGTCCCTGGTACACCTGAGCGGCTGTTCGCAAGTGCGGATGCGGGTGATACCAGTAGGTGCCTGCGCGGTTGGTGACCGCGAAGTCGTAGACGTACTCGACGCCGTGGCCGATGGCGAGTCGTGGATGACCGTCGGCCGCTTCCGGCACGTCGAGTCCGTGCCAGTGGACGATCGAGGGCTCACCGAGTGTCGAGCACGGCGAAGGAGATGGCGTCGCACAACGTCCAGTCCTTATCGACGTGCCGCGCGAGGATCTCTTTGGCGCGTCGCTCCTCGGCGGGCAGCACCGAGACGACCGGAAGGCCGCCCGTCAGCAACCACTGACGCGCCACGGTCCGCCCGAGCTTCCTGAGCAGGAGGGCATGCGCTTCGGCTTCGATGTAGTTCGTGATGAAACTCGGCCGCTGCTCCGAGGCGATGCCGTGGGCGACCTTCACCGCGCATGATCGGCGTCGTCGGCATCGAGGAGCGCAAGGATGGCGCTCGAGTCCCAGAGGACGCCGCGGGTCACTGATCGAGGATCCCGTGCTTGTCGCGCGCCCCAGGAACGTTGCCGCCGCCCCGCCCGACGCCGACGAGACGGAAGATGGGGTGGTCGTCGGTCAGCGCCGGAACGTCCGCGGAGCGCGGACGCCGCGTGCGACTGCGCGTGGCGTCGGCTGGCACAAGGCGACGACCGCCGCGGCGAATGCTCGGCAGCTCGCCGCGCTGGATGAGGCGCCACACCGTCGACCGTGACACGCCGAGCGCGCGCCCTGCTGCTTCAACGGTGATCAGGTTCTGCGGCACGAACGCATCGTATCACCGTTCGTCTCACTGTCTCATCGTCTCACACGACGAGAATCGCCGGGAGTGGTGTCCCCAGTCGTAGAGACAATCGTGGAAACGGATTCGGCCCAGTAGTATGAGGGCGTGTGGATCAAATACTTACAGGAATAACACGAATCAGTTTAGTGGAGGCGGCGGGAGTCGAGCCCGGCCAGACGGGCCGAGGGCCCGGCTGCCGCGACTGATTACGGCGCCGACAGCAATTCGAACGAAGTGAGAATTGGTGGAGGCGGCGGGAGTCGAACCCGCGTCCGAAAGCACGTCGTCGTAGGACTCTACATGCGTGTCCGCTTCTGGGTTCTCATGCCCGACGTGAGGAAGCGGCGAAAAACCGCCAGGCACCAGGCCCGGTACATCTCACTGCCGAACGCCGAGTCGCCGTTCGGAAGCCAGCCTGTTTAATGGCGTTCGACCCCCAACCACCAGGCGAGGCCGGGGCGAACGCTCACAGCGTATTAGGCTGCGAGAGCGTACTGATTGTCCGCAGTTAACGGATGTCCCATCGGATTTACGAGTCAATGGAGCTCGGCATGCATCCCGCGATCTCCTGCCCCCGTCGAAGCCAATGTCGCCCCCGTCGGAGTGAGTCGCTCGGCGCGCCCAGCAGGCACGCTCGAACTCCTATTGTACGGCCTCTGGGCCATTCCCGTCGAACGCCCGAGTCCCGGATCCCGAGTCCCGGATCCCGTCTACCTCCTACGCCGCCCCACCCACTGCCATCCATCTGCCGGCCGCTCGATGCGCTTGAGGTGCACCCGGTTCTCGCTGGCCGTCCGTCCTGGGCTGCCGGTGAGGATGAGCCGGTCGCCGGCCTTGAGCGTGTCCTTGGTGATGCCGTCGCGTGCGAGGCGATTCGGATTCGCCCACTCGGCCGCAAACTCCTGAACCGCGCCGTCGGCGCCGGCCACCGAGACGTGCACCCAGGCGTGCGGCGCACGATAGTCGAAGGTCACGAGCGTTCCTTCGATCGTCACCGACTCCTCCTCGAGGTAGTGTGCGGCAAACGAGTGGTGGCCGCGCACAGCCGAACTGGAGACAAAGACCAGCACGATCGCCAGGGACAACATTCTCACCACGACGTCCTCCTTCCCCTCCAGGTTCGAGGTTGCGTCGAGGGTAGCACAGCCCCGGGATTTGCGGCGTGTCTCGGTGAGTGCGATCATGATGGGACGTGCGGGCAATGACTTCGCTGGTCGCGCTCCTGGTGCTCCTGCCGGCGGGGCCGCCGCAGGCTCAGGACGTGACGCCGGCGACGCCATTGACGCTCGTCTCGCCCGACGGTCGCCGGCCGGTGCCGACCACGATCGTGAGCGGCCGTGAGCTCATCGCCCTCACTGACATCGCGAGCCTCTTCCGCGTCCTGGTCCGGGAGGACGCGCTGGCAGGCGGCGTCACCCTGTCCTACCGCGGGCGGACGATCGTCGCGTCCGCGGATCGACCGATGGTGTCGGTCGACGGGCGCGTCGTGACACTCCCCTCCCCCGTCGTGCGATCGGGAGGCCGATGGCTCGTCCCGATAGAATTTCTGTCGAGCGCCCTGGCGCCCATCTACGACCAGCGCATCGAGTGGCGGCGCACGTCTCGCCTGCTGCTGCTCGGCGACGTCAGGTTCCCCCGCGTGTCCGCGACGGTCGAGGCACCCGGACCGCCCACCCGCGCCACCATCACCATCACGCCCGCCACCTCAGTGACGGTGACCGCCGAACCGGGACGCCTCCTGGTGCGGATCGACGCCGACGCGCTCGACTTGGCCGTGCCGCCGGCCGGAGCAGGCCTCATCGATCGCCTTGTGGCCGGCGACCAGCCGAACGTTCTCTCTGTTGGCCTGACGCCAGGAGCGGGCACGCCGCGCGCCACGGTGACCACGGCCAACAACTCGACTCGCATCCAAGTCGAAGTCCCCCCCGAGTCCCGAGTCCCAGGTCCCGAATCCCGAGTCTCCGGTTCCGAGCCCCGAGTCCCGACTCCCGAGTCCCGACTCCCGAGTCCCGACTCCCGCGCCTGGCACACGATCGCGATCGATCCGGGCCACGGTGGAAACGACGTGGGTGTGCGCAGTGCCGGAGGCGCCGAAGAGAAGGCGTTGACGCTCGACGTGGCGCGCCGGTTGCGGACGCTGGTTGAAACGCGCCTGGGCCTTCGCGTCGTGCTGACACGAAACGACGACCGGGCGCCCAGCCTGGACGAGCGCGCCGCCGTGGCCAACAACGGAAAGGCCAACCTGCTGCTCAGCCTGCATGTCAACGGCTCGAGCGCCCCATCCCAGGCGGGCGCCGAGGTCTACCTGCTCCAACCCGATCGCGAGGTCGAGGCGGTCGCCCGACCGGCTTCGGCTGAAGCCGTCGCCCTTCCCGTGCTCGGCGGCGGAGTGCGCAGGCTCGATCTCATCCCGTGGGACCTCGCGCAAGCCCGGCACCTGGACGACTCGGCCAGGCTCGCCGACGTCCTGGTGGAGGAGCTGCAGCGACTACAGGTCCCCATGGGCAAGCGGCCACTACGGCGGGCGCCCATGCGCCTGCTGGCGGCCGCCAACATGCCCGCCGCACTCATCGAAATGGCGTACCTGACCAACCCGGCTCAGCACGACGGTCTGACGAACGACGAGTTCAAAACCAGAGTGGCGCAGGGTATCTTCAGCGCCATCGTACGCTTCCGCGCCTGGTCAGAGGAGCACGCACCATGAGTATGAGAGGCTGGTGGCTGTTGTTCTGCGGTGGGCTCTCGGTTCTGGCCTTCATCGCGTGGACCATCGCGCGCACGGATCGGTCGGCAACGTCGGAGTCAACCGACTCGTCAGTCGCAACCGCGACTGCCGCGGCCGGAGAGACCGCCCACATCGCCGCGACCGTGTTCTTCGGATCGCCCGACGGCCAGGCCCTGATCCCGGTGCGCAGGGACGTGCCGCTGGCCGGGAACATTGTCGAGCAGGGCCGCCAGATCCTGACCGCGCAACTCAGCGAAGCGGCGCCGCCCCCGTATCTGGGGCTCATTCCCGCCGGCACCACGCTTCGCGCGTTCTACCTGACCGAGCGCGGCGACGCGTTTGTCGATCTGAGCCCGGAGGTCGTGAGCAGCCATCCAGGAGGATCGCTCGGCGAACTGCTCACCGTCTACGCCCTGGTCCACGCCGTGACGGCGAACCTGCCCGCGGCCAAGCGCGTCCAGATCCTCGTCGACGGGAAGGAAGTGGACACGATCGCCGGGCACGTGGATCTTCGCCGCCCGCTCACGCCGGATGCGTCACTGGTCAGGCAGAGTGGTAGTAAGTGACACTGGTAATGCAAAATTCAAGATGCACAATTCAAAACAGTTTCTCTTTCTTCACTTTTGCATTTTGACTTTTGCATTTTGAACTACAGTTGTTCTCCCCATGAGAACAGACGGACGACTCGCCGAACAACTCCGCCCGACGCGCATCCTCCTGAACTACCTGATTCACGCCGAGGGATCCGTCCTCGTTGAAGCGGGCAGCACGAAGGTCATCTGCACGGCCAGCGTGGAGGACCGAGTCCCGCCGTTCCGCCGTAATACGGGGAAGGGCTGGGTGACCGCTGAATACGGGATGCTGCCGCGCGCCACCACCACCCGCACGCAGCGCGAAGCCACCGCCGGCAGAGTGGGCGGCCGCACCCAGGAGATCCAGCGCCTTATCGGACGCTCCCTGCGCGCGGTCACGAAGCTCGAAGATCTCGGCGAGCGGACCATCACGCTCGACTGCGACGTGATTCAAGCGGACGGCGGCACCCGAACGGCCTCGATCTCTGGCGCCTTTGTGGCCCTCGTGCTTGCGGTCGCCAAGCTACGCGAACGGGACGTCATCAAGACGATGCCCGTCACCGATTTCGTGGCGGCGACAAGCGTCGGACTCGTTGGAGGAGAGCCGATGCTGGACCTCGCCTACGAGGAAGATTCGCGCGCCGACGTCGACATGAACGTGGTCAAGACAGGCTCCGGTCTCTACATCGAGCTCCAGGGCACGGCCGAAACGCTTCCGTTCGGACGCGAAGCACTCGGTCGCATGCTCGATCTCGCCGACGCGGGCGTCAGGCAGCTCATTGCGCTTCAGCGAGGGCTCGTGGGGCAACACCTGAACGCGAAGTAGGCGCTCGGGATCCGGGACTCGGGATCCGGGACTCGGGACTCGGGACTCGAAGTCAACTACCAACTGCCAACTACCAACCACCCACCGGCTGTGAAGCTGCTCCTCGCGACGACCAATCAAGGCAAGCTCGGCGAGATACGGGCGCTGCTCGCCGGATGCGCGGTTGAGCTCGTCACGTTGAACGACCTTCCGCCCATCGTCGAGCCCGAGGAGGCCGGCGACACCTTTGAGGAGAACGCGCGGCTGAAGGCGCTGTACTACGCTGCGCGTTCGGGCCTTCGCGCCGTCGCCGAGGATTCGGGCCTCGTCATCGACGCGCTCGACGGCGAGCCCGGCGTGCGGTCGGCGAGGTACGTGCGGCCTGACGCTTCCTACGCGGAGCGCTTCGCATCCATCTTCAGTCGTTTGGACGCACGCGCCGACCGGCCGCGAACCGCGCGCTTCGTGTGCGCGCTGGCTGTGGCTGACGGGACTCGAGTCATGTTCGAAACCACAGGCACCGTTGAGGGGATCGTCGCCAGCGCGCCGAGCGGAGCGGGCGGGTTCGGTTACGACCCGATCTTCCACTACCCGCCCTACGGGGCGACCCTGGCCGAGGTCAGCGACGAAGCCAAGCGCGCCGTGTCACACCGCGGCCAGGCGTTTCACCGCTTGGCGGCCTGGCTCGAGCGCTCCCCAGCCACCAACCACCAACCCATCAACCAACCCACCACCACCAACCACTAACCGCTAATCACCAACCGCTCCCGAGCCTCCCATTCTTCTCTTCCAGTTAAGAACCCCTTACAACTTCAGACACGCCGATCACAGTTCTGATCGGTCACCGAGGGGCATCTCCGCGCCGTCACGAGCGAACATGCGTAGACTGGCGGCCCCAGAGTGCCACCCGGGTTGGCTTCACCGTTGCTGAGCAAACGAGCGCACCCACGCACGGTCGTGTGTCGTCGGAGACATGCTGAGCCCCACTGCCCCTTCGCCCGCCATTTTCGGCACCCTCGTCAATCGCCTGCTGTCGATTCCCTCCCACCTGCGCCTGGACGACGCCCCGAGCCCAGCAGCCGCGCGTCAGCCTCTGCCCGCAACGCTCTTTGTGGCCTCGGTCATTGCCGCCGCGGGCGCCGTCTTGGTGCTGTGGGGACCTCGGCGCATTCCCAGCCCTGGACAGTTCGCCGTGTTGCTGCTGGCCTCGGCGCTCGCGTCGAGCCTTCGTCTCAAGCTCCCGCACGGCACGAGCTCGTCTAACCTGTCGGTCTCCTACAGCGTTGATTTCGCGGCCCTGCTCCTCCTGGGCACCGAGTCGACGATGCTCATTGCGGGCGCGAGCGCGTGGGCGCAGTCCACCTTCGGCGCCGATCGACGGAACCCAGCCTTCCGGACGATCTTCAACGCGGCCGCGCTCATTGTGACCGTCCAGGCCGCCGGCTCCACGTTCCGCTACCTCGGCGGTCAACCTGGCTCCCTCGACTTCCTGACGATCGCGACGCCCCTTGTCGCCACCGCACTGGTCTACTACCTCGTCAACACGTCGATCGTGGCCGTGGCGGTCGGCCTGGCCAATCGCGTGCCGAGTTGGACCATCTGGCAATCGAACTTCCTCTGGACCGCTCCCAGCTACTTCGTCGGCGCCGGGGCGGCCGTTGCGGGTGTCGCACTCTGGCAGACGCGGCAGTGGTCGCTCGTGCCGCTGGCCGCCGCGCCCGTCTATCTGACATTTCGTTCCTATCAGATGTATGCGGACCGCATCGCCTCGGAAGGGCGTCACAAGGAGGAGGTGCTGCGACTGCATGCCGGCACGGTCACGGCGCTCGAGGCGGCTCGGCGATCGGAAGAGCGCTACGCGCTGGCCGCCGCAGGCTCGAACGACGGGTTGTGGGATTGGGACGTCCCCACCGGTACGCTGTACTGCTCTGAACGGTGGGCACAAACCGCCGGGTTGTCGCCCGGAAACAGCGTGTCGACGATCGATGAGTGGCTGGCACTGGCCGAAGACGAGGACCGACCGGCACTTCAGCAGGCCCTCGCGGCACATCTGACCGCGCAGAGCGCCCGCTTCGAGCACGAGTACCGCTTGCGGCATACCGACGGCACCGCCCGGTGGATGCTCTGCCAAGGCATCGCCGTTCGCGACAGCTCCGGTCGAGCCATCCGCATGGCCGGCTCTCAGACCGACATCACCGAGCAGCGCCGCATCCGCGACCGACTGGCTCAAGCGGCGCAACACGATCCGCTCACGGGCCTTCCGAACCGCACGCTGTTCCGCGAGTTGCTGCAACGCGCGATCTCACAGGGCGTGCGCAAGCCGACGCCGGGCTACGCCGTCATCTTTCTCGATCTGGACGACTTCAAACTCGTCAACGACACGCACGGCCACGTTGTCGGCGACCGGTTTCTGAAGGAGATCGCAGACCGCCTCCAGACTCAGATCCGGCCCGGTGACACCCTGGCGAGGCTCGGCGGAGATGAGTTCGCGGTGTTGGCCGGGGACTTCACGTCGGCCGACGACATCTGCGCGGTCGCCGAACGGATCCTGCGCGTGCTCTCGGAGCCCATCCGGATCAATACCCAGGAACTGGTCGGCTCCGCGAGCATCGGCATCGTCGTGGGCACTCCGCAATGCCAGTCGGTCGATGCACTGCTCAGGGACGCCGACATCGCGATGTACCGGGCCAAGGCGGCGGGTCGAGGCCGGTACGAGCTGTTCGACCCGGCGATGCACGCCGCCGCGACCAAGCGGCTGACCCTCGAAGGCGAACTGCGCCGGGCCGTCGAACGAAAACGCTTCACCCTCTTTTATCAGCCCATCGTCCAGCTTCCCTCTTCGCGCATCAGTGGCCTCGAGGCGCTCGTGCGATGGGTGCGCGACGATGGCCACCTCGACGCGCCGGCAGAGTTCATCCCCATCGCGGAGGAAACCGGCCTCATCGCTCCCCTGACCTACCAGGTGTTGCGCAAGGCGTGCGGGCAGATGGCGGCTTGGCAGCGACTCTTCTCGCGTCCGCTCGACCTGTCAGTCAACATCTCGCCACGGCTCTTCACCCGACCGGAGTTTCTGGACGAAGTCGAAGAAGCCGTTGCCGAGAGCGGGCTGCTTCCAGGATCGCTGCGGCTCGAGATTCCCGAAAGCGTGCTCATCGACCACTCGGACGTGATCGCTCGGCACTTCGACCGCCTTCGCACGATCAAGGTGGCGGTCCACCTGGACAACTTCGGTAGCGGTTATGCCTCGCTCAGCTACCTACAGCGGTATCCGGTGGACGCGCTCAAGCTGGACAAGTCCTTCGTCACGCGTATGAACACCGTGGGCGGCGCCATCGTGAAGCTGGCGCGGGAGCTCGGCATGGGACTCATCGCAGAGGGTGTCGAGACAGCGGCTCACGCCGATGAACTCCGCGCCCTCAACTGCCCTCATGCACAGGGGTATCTATTCTCCAAGCCGCTCTCCGCACACGAGGTGGAGTCTGTGTTGGCCAAGGAACAGGTCGAGGCTCTGGTCGCGACGCCCTGACTACAGCTTCCTGAGCCTGACCCGGCGCACGGCGTGGTCGCGGCCTTTCTCGAGAATGAGATGCGCGCGCTCGCGCGTGGGCAGGATGTTCTCCCGCAGGTTCACCAAGTTGATCGAGCGCCAGAGGTTCCGTGCGGTCTCGACCGCTTCCTCTGGCGCGAGCGTCGCGTAGCGATGGAAGTAGGAAGAGGTCTGCTGGAACACCGTCTCCCGCAGAGCCTGAAACCGCTCGACGTACCATTGCTCGATGTCGGCCTCGGCGGCATCGACGTAGAGCGAAAAGTCGAAGAAGTCCGAGACGAACATCGACACCGGTTTCCCCGGACGTCCCCCGCCGGTCTGCAGCACGTTCAAACCTTCGACGATCACAATGGCCGGGCGGCGCACGACCTGGTGTTCGCCAGGAACGATGTCATAGAGGAGGTGGGAATACACCGGCGCCAACGCCTCCGGCACACCGGACTTCACCTCCCCCATGAACCGAATCAGCCGACGCACGTCGTAGCTCTCTGGAAAGCCCTTGCGGTGCATGATGCCCCGCGCCTCGAGCACCGATTGCGGCAGCAAGAACCCATCGGTCGTGACGAGGTCCACTTGTGGATGACTCGGCCACCGTGACAGCAGCGCCTGCAGCACGCGCGCGATCGTGCTCTTGCCGACCGCCACGCTGCCGGCCACGCCAATCACGAACGGCACGAGCGGATCCCCTGAACCCAGAAACGTTGCGGCCGCACGCCGGAGGTTCGCCGTGGCGCCGACCCAGAGATTCAACAGACGCGACAGCGGCAGGTAGATGTCGGCAACTTCATCGAGCGACATGCGCTCGTTGATGCTGACGAGGCCCCGCAGCTGGGGCTCGGTGAGGGGCAGCGGCGTGGACGCACGAAGGTGTGCCCACTCGGCACGGGTGAACTCGACGAACCGCGAAGCGGCCACCTCTTCGCCGGGTGAGCTCATTGGCAGCCATTTTAGCCGGCTCAGGGCTCAGGGGAGGCTCAGGGCCCAAGGCTCAGGGCTCACGGCTCAGGACTCAAGGCTCACGGCTCACGGCTCACGGCTCACGGCTCACGGCTCACGGCTCAGGCGGCTTTGGGAGTTGGGCGTTTTGGTCGTTGGGCGAGCCGGTGGTCGTCACCGAGAGAGGACGCGAACCCGAACCGTGAGCCCTGAGCCCTGAGCCTTGAGCCCCTCCTAAGCCCTGAGCCCAAAGCCCTGAGCCACCTGGCGCGTGGCGTGATGTTTGCTCAGGCTACACTCACTCCCGTGCGATGCTGGCTCCCCGCCGTCCTCGTTCTGGCAACAGGCACCCTCGCCCACGCGGCGCCGGGCGATGAGCCGAGTCCTCCGTCCTCCGTCCAGGTCTCACAGGCGGAGCCGGACTTCCTCTTCGGCCGACCGCGCGGATCGGTGGGCATCCGGGGTAGCTGGGTGTTCAACCGGGCTGGTAGCGACTGGTACTCGTTCGTCACCGACGAGCTGACGATCGAGGACGGGGCCTTTGGCGGCCCGGCCTTCGGCGTGGACGTGGCGGTCTCCGTCTCGCCCAGGATCGATGCGCTGGTGACGTTTGAGTACAGCCAGTCCACGGTCGCCTCGGAGTATCGCGACTTCGTCGACAACGACCGGTTGCCCATCACGCAGGAGACGAGGCTCCGCGGTGCGAACATCAGCGGCAACCTCAAGTTCGCGCTAACCGAACGCGGGCGCGAACTCGGACGCCTCGCGTGGGTGCCGCGAACGCTGGTCCCTTACGTCGGCGCAGGGGCTGGTGCCTACTGGTTCGACCTCAACCAGGCAGGGGACTTCGTCGACTTCTCCGACCTATCGGTGTTCAGCGACGTCTTCGCGTCCGACGGGTGGACGCCGAGTGCCCAGGTGTTCGGCGGAGCCGACATCAAGCTCCATCGCCGGGTGTTCCTGAGCGTCGACGTGCGCTACCTGTGGGCCGCCGGCGACCTGGGGCCGGAGTGGATCGACTTCGAGCCAATCGATTTGGCAGGCATGCGGATTGGGGCGGGAATACACGTACAGTTCTAACGAGGTTCACGGGTTCTCTGGTGCTCAGGTGCACGGGCACGGGTTCACAGGTGCACGGGTTCTCGGGTGCTCAGGTGCACGGGCACGGGTTCACAGGTGCACGGGTTCTCGGGTGCTCAGGTGCACGGGCACGGGTTCACAGGTGCACGGGTGCAGTGGCCAAGAGCGAACCAGCACCCAAGCACCAGAGAACCCGAGCACGAGAGAACCGAGACCTGGAGGTAACGACGATGAAGCTTCTTCTTGCTGCCCTGCTGTTCTTGCCTGCCGCCGCCGGCGCGCAGGAGACGACCGATCCACGGTGGACTCCGTGGCTGGGATGTTGGGAAATCGTCCTGGAGAGCGCGCGCGAGGCAGCCGCCGTCACGCCACCGAGACGCGGCGCACCAGCACAGCCACCCCGCTCGACCCAGCGCCCGCAGATCTGTGTCGAGCCCGCGCCTGAGGGCACGACGTTCCGCACGCGCGTGGGCGCGCAAACGCCAATCGAACAACGGGTCATCGCCGACGGAACCGACCGCCCGATCGTGGACGAGGATTGCCGTGGAACCGAGCGCACCGAATGGTCCCGCGACGGATTGAGCCTGTTCGCGCGCGCCGACATGTCCTGCGCGAGCGACAAGGCAAATCGTCGTGTCTCCGGCCTATCCATCCTCGGGCCAAATGAGACGTGGATCGACATCCGGGCGGTGGACATCAGCGGGCAGGAGACCGTGCGGGTCCGGCGCTACAGGCGTGTGGCCGGCAGTCCTCGACCCGCGCGCGGACGGGCACAGGCACTCTCGCTCGAGGACGTGCAGGAAGCCAGCTCCAAGGTGTCGGCCCGTGCCCTGGAGGCCGCACTGGTCGAAACCGGATCGACCTTCGACTTGTCCAGCAAACGCCTGATCGCCCTGGACGAGGCCGGCGTGCCCGCGCAGATCATCGATCTGATCGTCGCGCTGTCCTACCCGGACCGCTTCGTGGTCGAGCGCCCGCGCGCGGGCTACCGCGCGGCAGCGGTACCGATATTCGATGATCCCTTCTTCCTGGGGTGGTCATTCGGCTATCCCATGTGGTCCGACATCGACGGGTTCTATTCCCCGTTTTATGGCAGCTACTGGCCCTCCTACTACTCTCCTTTCGGGTACTCGTATCTTCGCGGCTACGACCCGCGGTATTTCGGCGGCGGGTCCGTCATCGTGATTGGCGAGGGAGGCGGCTCGGCCCCGGCGGATCGGCCGAGCGGAGCGGGTCGCGTCGTGGATGGCCTCGGCTACACACGCATCCGGCCCCGTGAAGCAGAGGTCGCGCCGAGCGGCCGTCCGGGCACCCGGTCCACCAGTTCTGGGTCCTCCGGCGACGCTTCGTCTAGCGGCGGCTCGTCGTCTTCGTCTGGCGGTGGCAGCGTGTCGACGCAAGGTTCTTCCAGCGGCGGGTCCGGCGACGGCGGCGGCAGAACGGCTCAACCGCGGTAAGACCCGGACAAGATGGGTTCTCCAGGTTCTCGGGTTTGCAGGTGCACGGGTGCAGGTTCTCGGGTCCTGAGTTGATGGTTCGTGGCTGGTGGGTCACGTAGCGCCAGTCACGTAGCGCGCAGGCTTCAGCCTGCGCCGCGGGGGCTGAAAAGCCCCCCGCGCTACGAGCCAGCTACAATACGCGGATGACTCATCTCGGATGGACGATTCGTGTGCGCGCACTAGCCGTAGCAGGCGCGTGCATGGTGGCCGTTGCGATCGGCAGCGCGCAGCAAGAACCTGGACGAGGCGGCGCCGGAGCTGCTCCGGGGCAGGGCGCTGGCCGTGGCGCAGGGCGCGGCGTGCGTCCCGAATGCGTGAGCCCGAAGATTCCGGCGGCCGAGTGCAACGTCGGAGCCGCCCCCATTCCGTGGGCGTCCCCACCCCTTGGCGATGGCCCCTTCCTCACCGAATCGGCTCTGCCGCAGCACCGTAACCTGCGCGTCGTGGTGATGGCCCGCCTTCAGCAACCATGGTCGATCGCGTTCCTGCCCGACGGCGGAATCCTCGTGACCGAGCGCGGCGGCCGGCTTCGTATCATCCGGAACGGCGTGCTCGACCCCACGCCCGTCGCCGGCGTACCGCAGGTGCATGCCGCCGGGCTCCAGGGCCTCATGGACGTGGTGCTGCACCCGCGCTTCGCGGAGAACCGCTTGGTGTACCTCGCGTACCACAAGCCCGCCCCGGTTCCCGGCGCGACCACCCCGCAGGGCAACCCCGTCGTCGAAGGCGCCACGACGCTGGCGCGCGGCGTCTGGAACGGCACGGCGTTGACCGACGTGCGCGACATCTTCGAGTCCGGCGCCACGCGCACCGAGTCGTCCCGAATTGGGTTTGGTCGCGACGGCCTGCTCTACATGTCGATCAGCGCCTCAGGCACGGGGCCAGACGTCTTCCGCTCCGCCGATCCAAACGACTACGCGGGCAAGACGGTCAGGCTGCGGGACGATGGGACGATCCCGCCGGATAACCCGTTTGTGAACAAGCCCGGCTACAAGCCCGGCATCTACACGCTTGGACACCGCAACGGGCACTCGATGTCGCTCAACCCGGAGACCGGCGAGTTCTGGATGACCGAGCAGGGACCGAACGGCGGCGACGAAATCAACATCCTCAAGCCGGGCGCCAACTACGGTTGGCCGTACGTGAGCCACGGACGCAACTACATGGGCCCGAAGATTTCCGCGAGCCCCTATCAGGAGGGCACCGAGCAGCCGGTAGTCGTGTGGGTCCCCTCGATCGCCGTGACCGGCGGCACCTTCTACACGGGCGACGTGTTCTCCGGGTGGAAGCGAAGCTACTTCGTCGGCGGCCTCCGCGAGGGCGAGACACCTCGGACAGGTGTGCTGCATCGAATCGAGTTCAACGACGAGTGGGAAGAACTCCGCCGCGAGCCGCTCTTGCGTGAGTTCAAGCAACGGATTCGAGACGTCCGCCAGGGACCAGACGGCCTGCTCTACGTCGTCACCGGCGAAGCCCAGGGGGCGTTGCTGCGTATCGAACCAGCAAGCTAAGATCGGTTCACGGGTTCTCGGGTTCTTCTCGAAGTTCCTCTCGTAGCGCGGGGGCTTCAGCCCCCGCCAAACAACGCCAATCCGTGCATTTACGGTCACTCCTGTGCCACCGCCCGATTGCACTATTGTCATTTTCTGAGCCGACCGATAAGCCTCCCGGGACAAGCGACCCGAGGGGCGAATCGATGATGAATGAAACGGTCTACCTGTTCGCGCTGAGCCTGCCGGCCCTGCTGGCCCGGATTGTGGCCGACGGAGGCGGTCCCGTTGTCCTGCCGCCCACCCCGGCACCCTCTCGCGTGGAGGCCGTGTGGAAGTAGACCGCCGCAACACGGCTCGGCGAACAGAAATCGTCCAGGCCGTTCTCGATGAAATCGTGCACGGCGGCGTCTCCGTCGTCACCGTCGACCGCCTCCAGGAATCGGTTCAGGTTCCGAGTGAAGTCGCCAAACGCATCGTGGACCGCCTGGTCAGCGCGGGACTGCTGACCGAAGCCGGTCGCGGCGTCTGGGTGCGCGTGCCCTTATAGCGCACGCCCGCATGGAACTCCTGGTGCTGGGTGTCGTTCTGATCGCGGCCGTGGCCATCGGAGTCGCGCTCGCCAAGGGCGTCCTCGCCCTCGCGCTTCATTTGCTCATCGCGCGCGGCCAGCCAGCCCGCGGACCGTTCCGGGCGCCCGCGTTTCTCGGCGCCCTCATCAATCTCACTGGTCGGTGGCGCTGGCGGGCGGCGAGGACTCAGCTCCCTGCAGCGACCTCGAAATCCAGGTTTTCCGTCAACCGCGTCCCATCGGCCTGAAACGCGCGCTGCAGCCGCCCGATTCGGCGTGTGGCCTCTGCGAGGTCGCGGACCCCGAGGTTGATGTTCAGCAGATCGACATACCACGGCAGTTTGACGCTGCCTGTGACGTAGGTCTCGACGATCTCGCGTGCGATTGGCAGCGTCGTGTTCTTCGAGTTGTCGTGCACGTCGCGGTTCCCCGCCCGCCGGAGCTTCTCGTACTCTTCTGACAACAGCCGCGCGAAGGTGGCGGCGGCGAACACGTCGCCAGCCTTCATGCCGGTTTCCGGGTCATCCGCGGTCAGCCGCGCACCCTTGTGCAGCCACTCCCACAGGATGCTGAGGCGGATCTCGCCGGTCGCCATGTCCTCCATCAGATAGAGGACGTCCTCGTTGCCGAAAAAGTCAGCGGCCTTGAGCGCCGCGGCCTGCATGCCCTGCCCGAACGCATTGCCGTACTGCAGCGCCACGCTGAGCAGGTCGCGAGCGCCACGAATCGTCCGTGGCGCCTCCTCGAGCAGCACCAGGCCATCGGCATCTGCTTGCGCGTAGGAGAGTTGCGGAAACGCCCGTCCAAGCTGATTCGCCTTCCCCGCCCGCTCCCACACCGGCCGAACGATGTGCACCATCTTCCAGTGCGCCACCCACTTGCCGCTCGCGCCTTCCCGCTCCTCACGTTCGGCGCCAGCGACTGCGCGTTCCATTGCGCGCTTCACGCCGTCGGCGGAACCCACCGGGATGTTTGGCTCCATCCCGCCCTGCCACAGCGCGTAGCGGCCCTGGGCGTCGGGTGTGTTGACCGCGCGCCTGACGCGGTCCTCGTAGTTCCGCATGTAGCTGTAGGTCATCGTGATGGCGTCGATGTTGGGATTGATGAACTCCCGGTCCCACGCCATCGCATCGGCCACGCTGTTGATGTAGTCCCAGCGCCCCGTGTTGAAGCCCGCGAAGTGCGCGCCGAGCACCGCGCGAATCTCCATCAACTGAAAGACCGCTTCGAGCTGCTCCACGAGCACGTAGACCTTGATGGTCCCGACCGCCAGCTCCATGTGGCGTTCGAGCGTGCCGAGCATGTCGTTCCAGAGCGCGGCTTCCTCCGCGGTCTGGATCTTCGGCAGGTACAGCACGATCGAGGCGCCCGACTCACGAAGACGCCGCCCGTTGTTGACGAGGTACAGTGTCAGGTCCACGAGCGAGGCTGAAAACCCACGACCGTCCGCGCGCCGCACGTGGCGATCGTCGAGGTGAAGGCCGCGCGGCCGGAAGATCTTCGTCGTGAAGTCGAGCTGAGATCGCCAGTCGGCGATAATCGCGCGCCCGAAGAAGTCCTTCGCCCAGCCGTTCATGTCGGCCGCCACCTGCTCGGCCGCGCTCATGAACACTGGGGCTCGATGGATGGCCAGCTTCAGATTTCGCTGGTTGTCGAGTGACATCGTCCCGAGCTGCCCGAGGGCGTCTTCGCCGTCGAACATCCAGCCGTCCGCGCCCGACAGGAGCGCGTAGGCAATGTTGCGGATGCTCTTCTCAACTGGCGAGTCCGGTCTCGCGGCAGGGCCGGTGCCCTGGATCCACTGCCGCTGCAGGTCCGCCGGAATCTCACTCCCAACGAAGTTGCCCGCGCGGGCATCCTCCACGCGGATGTCGGTCCTCGGAATCACCGAGGCCGGGTCGAGGAACGCGATGCGCTGCTGCGCGCGTGCCCGTGCGGTCCGGCGCGCGATGCGCGCAGCCATCACGGCCTTGCGGTCCTCGTCGAGCGGCGCCAGCACGTGAAGCGCCTCGACCGCCTCTGGCGTGAACACGTCGGCGTAACGCGAGCGAAGGGTCGTCTGGATATCGAGCATAGGCCCCAGATTATCGCTCAGCCGGCGTGTTCGGTTCGGCGCCCAGCCACGTTGACTGGTCGGCGGTCCCTTGAGCCTTGAGCCCTGAGCCTTGAATCTCAGCCTTTGCGCTTTGAGATCAGGCCCTTGGGCGCAATAATCATCGGACCTTTCAATCCAGGGGAGTTCCGCGAATTCGTCTATGAGGTGCCCGAACTGCGGCGGTGAAGCACCGGAGACCGGGGGCCGCTGCCCCTCGTGTCGTGGACTGCTGCCCTCGGTGGCCGCCGGAGTATTGACGCCAGTCCCTGTCGGGGACGCCGAAACCGTCTTCTCGGGGCCGATCCCCCCTGTGGTGGACCCCGACGCGACGCGCGCGGTGCTTCCAGGGACTTCGGACCCTGACGCAACGCGTGCGGTGCTCCCCGGCACTGCCGGTCCTCCCACGTCCACCACGCTGCTCGGCGATACCACGGGCCTGCCCCCCTCGGCCGGTGGCGTCCGGCAGGCCCAGCCCTCGACCGCCGACACCGGTCCGCTGCGGATCAGCCAGCAGTTCAGCGCCCGCTACATCATCGTGCGCCTCCTCGGGATCGGCGGCATGGGCGCGGTCTATCAGGCCTGGGACGCCGAGCTGAGCGTGATGGTGGCCCTCAAGGTGGTGCGGCCGGAGGTCACCAGGGACCCGGCGGCCGCGCGCGAGATCGAACGCCGGTTCAAACAGGAACTGTTGCTGGCCCGCCAGATCACGCACAAGAACGTCGTGCGCATTCACGACCTCGGCGAGATCGACGGCATCAAGTACATCACGATGCCGTACATCGAGGGCGAGGACCTCGCGGGCCTCCTCAAGACATCCGGCAAGCTCCCGGTCGCGACCGTGATGCCCATCGCCAGGCAGGTCGCCGCAGGCTTGCAGGCCGCCCACGGGGCAGGCGTCGTGCACCGGGATCTCAAGCCTGCCAACATCATGCTCGAGAAGGGCGCCGAGGCCATCATCATGGACTTCGGCATCGCGCGCACGGCCGCGCGCACCGAAACCAAGGTGACCGCAGCGCCCGGCACAGCACCGCTGCAGGCACTCGAGGAAGAAATGACGCGCGCCGCGGCGACCATCGCCGGCGCCATCGTCGGCACGGTAGCCTACATGGCGCCAGAGCAGGCGAGGGGCCAGGACGTCGACCAGCGCGCCGACATCTACGCGTTCGGGCTGATCCTCTACGACCTGCTGGCCGGGCGAGGGCACCGCAGCAAGCAGGCCGAGAGTCCGATTGCCGAGCTGCAAGCGCGTCTGGAGAAGGCCCCGCCGTCCGTCAAGTCCGTCGTGTCCGAGGTGCCGCAGGCGCTCGACGAACTGGTCGGTCGATGCGTTCAGCCGGACGCCGCGAAGCGCTATCAGACGACGGAGGAACTCGTCGCCGCGATCGAGCGACTCAGAGACGACGGCACGCTTCGGCCCATCAAGCGCGTGGTCGGGATGAAGCTGGCAGCGGCCGCGGTCGTCCTGCTCGTCAGCCTTGGAGCCGGCGTGGTGTGGTACCAGCGCCAGTTCATCCCGCCGCCCGTCCATGACCCGGTGTCGGTGGTGATTGCGGATTTCCAGAACAATACCAAGGACCCGGCGTTCGACGGGACGCTGGAGCCGATGCTACGACGCGCCCTCGAAGGGGCCGGGTTCATCACTGCGTACGACCGCGACGGCATCAGGCGCACGCTCGGCGTGCCGCCGCCCGATCGGCTCGATGAAGCTGCGGCGCGTAGTCTGGCCGTTGGTCAGGGGCTCGGGGTGGTGCTTGCCGGCTCGATCGAGCCGCAAGGGAGCGGCTATCGAATTTCCGTCAAGGCGACGCAGGCCGTCACCGGCGAGGTGATCACGACCAACCAGGCGAGAGCCTCCGGCAAGGACCAGGTCCTCGATGTGGCCACGAGGCTCGTCACGAGGGTTCGCAGCGCACTCGGCGACGAGGCATCCTCGTCTGCACAGATGTTCGCCATGGCCAGCCTGTCCGCCACCTCGCTCGACGTGGTCCAGTACTGGGTGGCGGGACGAGACGCCGCGTCCAGGAATGACTACGACGAGGCGCTGCGGAACTACTCGAAATCGGTGGAGCTGGATCCGAAGTTCGGCCTGGGCTACCAAGGCATGGCCAACGTGTCGGCAAATCAGGCAAACCAGCAGGACGCCGAGAAGTACGTGACCGAAGCGCTCCGTTACGTTGACGGGATGACGGAACGTGAGCGCTATACGACCCGCGGTGGGTTCTACCGGCTGACTGGCGACTATCGCCAGTGCGTGAAGGAATACAGCGACCTGCTGGCCTCGTACCCGGCAGACGTCGCCGCGCACAACAATCTCGCGATCTGCTGGGCGAATCTCCGAGACTTCGCCATGGCGTTCGACGAAGTGCAGAAGGTGGTGACCATCCTGCCCAATCGCGCCATGTACCGAGTCAATCTGGCGAGTTACGCGAATTTCGCCTCGGACTTTCAGACGGCTGAACAAGAGGCGAAAAAGATCGAAAAGCCGGACGTCAACGCGTTGATGGTCGTGGCTTTCGCTCAATTGGGGCAGGGGCAATCGGCTCAGGCGATGCAAACCTACCAGGACATCGCCAAGATCAGTACCTACGGCGCGTCCCTTGCGACGTCCGGTCTTGGCGATCTCGCCAATCTGGAAGGCCGCTTCTCGGACGCCGCGCGCATCCTCGAGCAGGGCGCGGCTCAGGATCTGGCCGACAAGCAGCCGGATTGGGCCGCCGCGAAGTACGCCGCCCTCGCCCATACAGAACTCTCACGCGGCCAGCCTCGTGCGGCGATTGCCGCCGGCGAGAGAGCGCTGATGCATGGGAACGGCCTGAATATCAAGTTCATGGTGACTCGGGCGTTCGTTGCAGCGGGCGGAGTCGACAAGGCCCGCCCCCTCATCACCGACATGGCCGCTGAGATTCTGGCCGAGCCCCAGGCCTACGCGAAGATTGTTGAGGGTGAGATCGCGCTCAAGAACGGGGACCCGCGCCAGGCGATCAAGATCTTCACGGAGGCGAACACGCTGCTCGACACCTGGCTCGGCCACTTCAATCTCGGGCGGGCGTATTTGGAGGCGGGCCAGTTCCCGCAGGCCGACTCCGAGTTTGATCGCTGCCTCAAGCGACGAGGCGAGGCGCTGCAGCTGATCCTGGGCGATGAGCCCACCTACGCCTATGTGCCGCTCGTCTACTACTATCAGGGCCGTGTCCGCGAGGGACTCAAGACCGCGGGCTTTGCCGAATCGTACCGCCAGTATCTCGCCATCCGCGGCAACTCCACGGAAGATCCACTCCTGCCAGAGATCCGCAAGCGCGTCGGCGGCTAAGGGCACTCAACGCCCGACCCAACTCCCAACTGGATTGACCCCTGTAGAGCTGATTACGACGCGAAGCCTGTTCGGTGGCCAGCAGGCTGCGAGATGCCAAGGGGCCTCGGGCCGGCAATCCAAGGCCGAATACCATACTCACTATGGTAGGATTGCACCTATATGGTCAAGATGACGTTCACGCTCGACGACGCGACGGTGGACGCCCTGCGGACGACGGCCGAGCGACTCGCGAAGCCTCAGAGCGCCGTCGTGCGCGAGGCGATTCGCGAGTACGGCGCGCGGGCAGGCCGACTCACCGAGGACGAACGCCGGCGGATGCTGCGGACGATCGATGCCGTTCTGGTGCAGCCGCCATCGAGGACGTCGGCGGCCGTCGATCGCGAACTGCGCGGCATCCGGCAAGCCCGCAGGACGGGCGGGCGCAGATCCGCGTGATTCACCTGGACACGTCTGCGCTTGTCGACGCCCTGACCGGCCCTCGGCGGTCGATGCCAGCCCTGCGGCGTGTCATCGTCGATGGCATCCGCGTGAGCGTCTCCGGGCTGGTGTTGTATGAGTGGCGGCGCGGGCCACGGACCGAGAGTGAGCTCGCCGTCGAGGCGGCCCTCATCGAGCCCGAGTCGATCGTGGCGTTCGGGACGGAGGAGGCGGAAGTCGCGGCGGGCCTGTACAAGCGAGTGAGCCGGGCGAGAGGGCGTGAGCTGGACATTGCGATCGCGGCCTGCGCCATCGTGCACGGGGCGCACCTCTGGACGCTCAATCCTCACGACTTTCGCGACATCCCGGGCGTACTGCTGCACGTCGCCCGACCCTGAGGTCGGCGACTCCTCTGCGCCCAGGCTTCTCACCGCGTGTGTTTGCGATCACACTGGCGCGGGGGCTGAAAGCCCCAGATCTACGGGTTTGCTCTGTTGCAACGCGGAGGCTGAACGGCCCCCGCTTCACGGCTGTTCCTGTCGTAGGGCGCGGGCTTCAGCCCGCGCGCCGACGCAGGGGCTTCGAAGCCCCCGCGTGGCGCGTCTGTAGATATCCAGGCGAGACTCAGTTCGGGGTGATGCTCCAAGTTCCGAGCAACTTGTATCCCTGCCCCTTCTTGACGCTCGCATCGATGTACTGCGGCTGGCCCGAAGGCGGGGTCTTCTGCAGTACGGACCCTGCGACCAAGTAGCAATTGACCTCTGTCGATGAAGGACGTTCGGTCGCGAGATGGCTGGGCACTAATGCCGCGTTGTACCAGGGCCTCGCCGCGGCGCTCGCATTAGCCCCACCTGGAGAGCCCGAGTTAACCTGCACATACAGCTTGACCGCAAGCGCGTCGGCGGCTAGAGGCGTCTGCCCGCCCGGTCCGTGTCGTGGAGCGTGGGCCTCGCGGTTCGGTTCACCCTCACGAACCACGGAGGCGCGAAGAACAAAGAGCCCTCCACGGCCCGATTTGCGGGTTTGCTCGGCCTCGACAAGCCCGGCGCCCTCCTGTGGCGCTGGGGTCCGGGCATCTGGATCAAACAGCGGCCACGGGCGTCATCACTCCGTGGCCGCCGCGAGAGAGTCTTACGGCCCGGTGATGCTCCACGTCTCAAGCACTGCGTAGCCGGCCTTGGTCACGATCTTGTCCACATACTGTGTCGGGCCCGACACCGAACCGTTCATCTGGAGCGCGAACGGTGTGACCATGTAGTAGTTGACAGGGACAGGAGTGGCGCCGCCACGAGTTGCCTCGACACGGCTGTCGGCTGCTGGTAGTGGAATGTTGTACCAGAACCTTGTCGCGCCACTCGCGTTACTCCCTCCTGCAGAGTCGATGTTGAGCCTTGCCGACAGCCTGACGCGCAGCGTGTCTGTTGCCGCAAAGTTCGCGGAACTTTGGGTGGGGAAGACGAAGTCCCTAGAGGTAGCCTTGTTGAATGTGGTGCCGACGCCAAGAGTTATGCCGACAAGTTCTTTCGTAGCCACCACGTCGTTGTTCTTCAGCAGCTCGGCCTTTAAGTCAAAGAGCCGCTTCGCCGAACTGGTCGACAACCACAGGACGGTCTTGTTGAACGTAATCGGTATAGGAAGGACCGTGATCGTCACCGTCACCGAACCCGAATTGACGCCAACACCGTTCAACGGCACGTCCGGAGCAGCCGTCCACGGCCCGTTGTTCGCCTGGTAGGTGAAAGTGTCCGTTGTTCCGACAAAGGTCGGATTGGGTGTGTAGGTGAAAGAGCCATCACTCAACAAGTTCACCGTCCCCTGCGACGTCGCCCCGGAGAAAGCCACTACCCTGAGCGCGGCCGGGTCGCTATCCGCGCCCCCGGCGTCGTTAGCAAGCACGCCCTGCTCAGCGGGAACCACGAGCGGGGTGTCCAGGTAGGTGCTGTACGTGTCTGCCATCAACTCGGTTCCCGCCACTGGCGGATCGTTTTCCGCCGCGATCGTCCTGTAGTTGGATCGAGGGGTCACGGTTTCGTCGTCCAGAACCGCTTCCACGAAGTAGGTGAACTCGACGTTGTTCGGAAGTTCCTCGTCATCCAGAAAGAACGTCACCGAACCGTCCACCATGGCCGGCTCTCCCTCGAGCCCGGGTGTGACCGTATCGCCCAGTACGCGATACACCAGGTAATGGTCGACGTTGCCCGCATTCGGCGCCTCCCAGTCCAGCCAAACCCGGTGCAACGGCTCTAACGGTTCCGATGGTGGTCCCGGTAGACACGCAGACACACCATCGCCGCCAATCACGCATGCGGTCAGCGAATTCGGACCGGGAATGTTCCCGGATTCCACGGCCACTCGCAGGGTCGACTCGGTGAACTCCCAAGCCGTGTCGCCATCGGCCAGGAATGGCGATCCATCGGATAGGAACACCGACCCATCGCCAAGCAGCGTCACCCCGTCGCCAAGCAGCACCGACCCATCGCCAAGGAACTGCGCCCCATCACCAAGGAACTGCAACCCATCACCAAGGAATACCGACCCATCGCCAAGAAGTACCACCCCGTCGCCAAGCAACACCGACCCATCGGCCAGGAGCGGCTTCCCATCGGACAGGAACACCGACCCATCGGACAGCCACACCGCCCCATCGCCCAGGAGCGGCGACCCATCGCCAAGCAACACCGACCCATCGCCAAGAAACACCGACCCGTCGCCAAGAAACACCGACCCGTCGGCGAGCCACACCGTCCCGTCCCCGAGGAAGTGCGTGCCATCGCCAAGCAACACCGATCCATCGGACAGCAATACCGACCCATCGCCCAGCAACACCGCTCCATCACCCAGAAGTCTCACCCCAAGCGGCCCAATCGAAATCCCCGCAAAATTTCGCCTGCTGCCGACCTGGTTCAGACGAAGGTTTGTCCAATCGTCGTATCCCTCGAGGGTTGTCGTGGGCCCGCCGTCGGCGGCGTCAGGCTCGCCGTCGAAGTTGACGTCCTGAGGTAGATTAACGTCGTCAAGATCTCCGTCTGCGTTCCAGTCGATTTTGCTCGGTTGACTTGAGTCCACGCTGCCGTCAATGCGAATTGTGTCCACCGGCGGAAAAAGGGGATCGAATTTCAGGCCATTGCAAAACCTCTTGGCCGGGGTTCTCGTGTCACCCTCGGGCAACGGCGCATACCAACTGGTTCGGTACGGTCCAGGGAGCTCGTAACCGTCGTTCACGCCAGTTTCCACGATTTCCTGGAGTGGTAACTCAGAGTAGCCCAGGTGGGGAACCCCGTCGGCGTCAACCAGCCCGCCCAACTGGAACAGGTAGTTCATCACGCTCAAGTAGTTCGGCTTGCAATTGGGCAGCGGGGCTCCGCCATGCCCGAGGTCGAGGGTATGTCCTAACTCGTGCATCGTCGTGGATGCCACACCGAAGTCGCTCCCCACGAAGTTGATGTTGTCCCAGAGGCCGAGCGTGACGAGGAAGTCACCGCCTGGATACTCGCCGCTGCCTGACACGCCGGCTGGCACGTGGTACAGCTCGTTGCCACCATTGACACAGTCCCCGGCGGCGGTGAACACAGGACCCGCCCCTCCCGAGTCGAGGCACGGAAGGAGAGACTTCGGTGAGCCCTTTGCATGGGCGTAGAGCGCGTAACGGAAGGAATCCTTCCGGTTGGCATCGAAGCGCTGCTGCTTGTACAGCTGGAAGCCACTCTTCCACCTCACCGTGCCCGGGTACTCAGGGAATTGACAACCAACCTCCGGCGTCGCCTCCGGGTCAGGCACGCACGCCGTTTCGTTAATCAACTCTCCGACTCCGCCGCGCGCGAGCGTCTCGTCGGCCAAGCCAACGAGGTACGGATCTGCCTCGAGGGAGGCATAGGGACTTACCTCACCCTCGGGCAGACCAGGGACGAGCAGAGCGTGGTACGCGCTCGGGGACCCCACATCGAAATGCAGGTTGATGAACTTCGCCGCGAACGCCTCGCCCAGCATCCTCAAGACCGCCGGCGTGGGCAGATGATTGTGTCCGACCCCATCCGTCACGCTATCGAGCGTGGTACTCAAAGGAGCAAATTCGGAACCGTACGTCGTCCCCGCCGGCGCCGTCATGGCTCCGATTTCGATGAAGATATCCCTGTTATTCTCGTTCGCACCCATCGCCCTGAGATTTGGCAGCGCCACGCCATTCGGATCCAGGAGCGTCGTGACGTCTTCGTCCTCCCACCTATCCAGCAGGCCGTCGAGGTCGAAATCGTTGACTTCGG
>Ga0209640_10000310_pt1 | contig 37070 bp, 33 predicted proteins | sample RifCSP10_1_FD_184018 | JGI IMG/M metagenome (GOLD analysis project Ga0209640, IMG submission 184018) | Soil microbial communities from Rifle, Colorado - Rifle CSP2_sed 10_1 (SPAdes) (version 2) | ecosystem: Environmental > Terrestrial > Deep subsurface > Rock core/Sediment | place: Rifle... | reverse complement strand
ACGCGGTGTCGTGGTCGGCATGAGCGAGCAGGGGCTGCTCGACAACATCGAGGATGCCGCGCGCGTGGCGCCGTTTCAGCCCTGGGCGCTCGCGCTTTACGAATATCGGCAAAGCAACGGCCTTAAGGACGACCCCGTACGATTCTGCTTGTCGCCGGCCGGTCCGCGCCACCTCCATGCGCCGGGCGGGTTCCGCATCATTCAGGAGCGCAACTACGACCGTGTCTACATTCTGTTCGGCGGCGGGAACCGTAACTGGCGGCTCATTCACATGGACGGACGCGAGCCGCCGAATCCCGAAGAAGTCTCGGGCACCTATTATGGTCACTCGACGGGCGCTTGGGAGGACGATACGCTGGTCGTCGAGTCGAGCGGGTTCAACGCGAGGTTCTGGTTCTCGAACGGCGGCTTGCCCCACACGGAAGCCCTGCGCCTGACGGAACGATTTTCGCGACCGGATTTCGCGACGCTGCGTTACGAAGTCACGGTCGACGACCCGCTGACTTACACGCGCCCATGGACGGCCGAATGGACCGTCGACTGGGTCGAAGGCGGCGAGATCAAGGAACAGTTCTGCGAGCAAACAGGCTGATTTCGGGAGGCACGGTATGTTCTGCAAGGCAATCGCATGGGCTGTCGGTTTCGGAAGCTTGGCGGTCATCGCATCGCCCGCGCTTGCGCACCACTCGTTTCGTTCCCAATACGATGCCGATCAACCCGTGACGTTGACGGGCTACGTGACGAAAATCGACTGGATGAACCCGCACGTGTACTTTTACATCGACGTCGTCGATGCCGAGACCGGAGAAGCCGAGAATTGGGGCTTCGAGATGGGGCCGCCGCACATGCTCGAGCGGCGTGGATGGAAGCGCAACTCGATGCAGATCGGCGATGAGCTCGAGGTCCACGGTACGCGCGCCCGCGACGGGAGCTTCACGGCCAACGCGCGGCGCGTGATGCTCAAAGCCACGGGGGAGGTCTTGGGCGCCGCATCGAGCGAAAGTCAAACGATCACGACCGGCGAACCGGCCCGGTAGAGCGTCCGAGAATAGTGAGCGAGCACGCGAGACGTTGGCGGAGCGCCGTGACGCCGGCCGCCGTGCTCGTCGCGGCGCTCGCAGCGTCGTCGGGGAGCTCGCAGGACACGAATAGCACGGATGTGCGCCCCGCTCCGCGTTGGCCCGACGGCACGTTGAGCTTTACGGGCCCACCCGGCGAGATCGGCAACTGGGACGGCCGGCCCGGTTCGACGCTCGGCGCCAACGTGTTCGAAGACGCGCTCGACGTCAGCGAGTTCAACTTGCCGACGAATCTTCGCATCGACGAGATTCCGTTCAAGCCTTGGGCGCGCGCGCTCTACGACTACCGCCAGGCAACCTTCACGAAGGACGATCCGCACACGCGCTGCAAGCCCTCAGGCGGGGCGCGCATGTTCCACACGCCCTACGGCTTCGAGATTCTTGCGCTGCCCGACACGGCAGAGATCATCTTCTTGAGCGTCGGCGCACCGCATTCGTGGCGCGTCGTGCACATGGACGGTCGAGCGCATCCCAAGAACCCCGAGCCCACATGGTTCGGACACTCGGTCGGGCACTGGGAGGGCGACACGCTCGTCATCGATACGGTCGGCTTCAACGAGGGGTTTTGGATATCGCGCGAGGGTCTGCCGCACACCTCGCAACTGCACACGATCGAGCGCCTGTCGCGTCCAGACTTCGACACGTTGAGATACGAGATCACGATCGACGATCCGGGCGCCTACACCGAGACCTGGTCGGGCGGATGGCTCATTCCGTGGATTCCCGGCAACGAGCCGTTCGACTATCTCTGCCAGGAAAACAACCTCGACGTCGGACGCATGGTCGGCCCACGGGAGTAAGATGTCGATAACACGCGGGGAGATGGCGATATGACCAGCGCGCGTCAAGAGCTCAAAGAGAACTGGCCGATGCTCGCCGTGGCATTCGTGCTCGTCTTCTTAGCCTTCGGCATCCCGACCTATTCGCTGCAGTTCATCTACGGCGCGGCCATGGAGGAATTCGGCTGGTCGAACGCGCAGGTCAATCTGTTGTCGACGGCCAAATTCCTGATCGGCGCCGTGGCCGCGCTCGGCATGGGCATCCTCGTCGACAAGGTCGGCGGACGTTGGGCAGTGCTCGTCGGCACGGCGACCGGCGGCGTCGCCATGGCCCTGTTCCTGTTCGCGACCAACCTGCCCGTGTACTACCTGGCCGGCGCCCTGCTCGGCTTCTCGGCGTCGTCGATCGTCGCCGCCATGAAAGTCATCATCGCGCGCTTATATACGGTGCGTCAGGGTCTCGCGATGGGCATCGTGCTCACGGCGACGAGCACGGGCGGCGTCGTGATGCCGTGGATCTGGGTGCCTGCGCTCGAGGTCATGAACTGGCGGCACATTTTTGCGCTCTTGAGCCTCGGGCCGTTCTTGATCGCCGTGCCGCTGTGGCTCCTGTTCGTCCGCAGCAGCCGGCGCATGGGGCCGGTCATCGATGCGCCGACCGTCGTCAAGAACAACTTGGGCGTGTGGGCGCATTTCAAGATGATCAGCCGCGAGCGCAATTTCTGGCTCATCGCGGCCGGCATCTTCCTCGTCTCGGGCGTCGATCAAGCGCTCATGCAGAATACCGTGCAGTTTTTGCGCGTCGACAAAGGCATGGACATGGGCACGACGATCGCGTGGGCCGCGAGCCTCATCGCGATCGTCGGCGTGCTCGCTAAAATCGGGTCGGGTTGGTTCTACGACCAATACTCGATCCGCGGCATCATGTACTTCTACGTGCTGCTCTCGATCTCGATCTTCCTCGGCCTGCCGGTGGCCGGCGCGGCTTCGTTGCTGCTATTCGTGCTCGTGCGCGGCGTAGCGCACGGCGGCATGATCGTCGACGTGCCGATTCTCACGCGTCACTACTTCGGCATGGAGCGCATAGGCCTCACGATGGGCATCATGTCGGTGTGCGTGAATCTCGGCTTCGCCGCGGGGCCGCCGGTGTTCGGCTGGCTCGCGGACGTGAATGGCGGCAGCTTCACGGTCGGCATGATCGTCTATGGCTGCGTCGCGGCCGTCGCGACGCTCACGCTGTTGCCGGTCAAACCGCGCTACTGGGTCTCGCCGGCCGAGCGCGAGCGGTCGCCGGCGACGGCGACGGCACGCGCCGCCGCAGCGAGCTAGCCGCGAGGATTACCGCCCGACCATGTGATACTGGTCACGATTGTTGTCGTGGCAAAAGTACTCGATGAACTCTTCGTCGGCCGTCCATTCTTTGCTCCACGACGTCGTCCACGGCTTTTCGTACGCGAGCGGGTCGTCGATCGTAATCTCGTACTTGAGCGTATGGCGATCCGGGCGTGAGATACGCTCGATGAGGTGCAGCGCTTCCGTGTGCGGGAAGCCGTCGCGGTGGATCCAAAAGCGCTCGTTGAACCCGACCGTGTCGATGACGAGCGTATCGCCGTCCCAATGACCGACGGAGTGGCCGAAATAAGTGGGATTCAAGTAGTCGCCCTCGGGATGCGGCCGGCCGTCCATGTAGATCTCGCGCCACGGCCGCGTCGAGCCGCCCGACAGAATGAAAATTCTCTTGATCGACGGCATCTGCAGAATCTGCAACCCAAAAGGAACGGCGAACTGCCTCGGACCGCCGGGCGGCACGCAGCGCACGTGCGGGTCGTCGCGCGCGAGCGTCTCTTGACGATAGTCGTATAGGGCCCTCGCCCAAGGCTTGAACGGAATCTCATCGGGCGGCGGATACGCGGCACCGCCGACCATGGGTCCCGATCCCCGATCCCAAAAACCGAGACCGTCCTCGAGCGGGCCGAGATTCGGCGTGCCGTCCGGCAGCCGTGGCGCCGGCGGTGCCGGCTCGCGACTTGCCGTGTCTTGCGCGGCCGCGCCTCCGGCAAAGAGCAGTACAACCAAGAAGGCTGCGCCGAGCTCGAGCGCCGAGTGATGCCGAAATCCCTTTTGCGACATCGGCTTGTTCAGCGGCCGTTGTCTTGACTCAAGCGCTCTTCGTTCGGCGCGCGGCCGAAAAGCTTCTGCCCCGTGCTCGTCAAGACGACCGATTGCGCATTCAGCGACGGGCTGCCGTCGCGGGCCAGGATACCGCCGACCACGACGACGTCGCCGATCTTCATGGAGTTCCGCGTCCAACCCTGACGCATGAGTCCCACGGGCGACGTGAGCTCGCACGCCCAACTGGCGATCTCGCCGGTTTTTTCGTCGGTGACGTCGATGAAGAAGTAGGCGTGCGGGTTCAGCCACTCGATTTTGGTCACGACACCCGTGAACGTCACCTGCTTGTTGCTGTCGTATTGCGCGCTGAAGGCGTGATGCGCAGCCGCGTACTTCGCGAACGAACAGAGGCCGACACACGCGGCGGTGGCGACTAATCGGCTGTATTTCACGATAACCCCTCGCTGCTTGGGAGACCGATATTAACCCCAGGCTATAATGGCGCAAAACAAGACCGGGGGAAGAACCTTGATCATCGACTGTCACGCGCACGTGTCGGCGCCGAAAGCCTATTGGGCGTACAAGGCCGGCCTCGTTTCCCACCGCGGATCGCACGGCCGCGGGGGGCTCCACATGAGCGATGAGGACATCCTGCACGCCTGGAACGCCAAAGAAATGGCGCCGACCGGCCACCTCGATCACATGCGCGCCTGCGGCATCGACCGGCAGTGCATTTCGCCGCGCCCGTTTCAGATGATGCATTCCGAGAAGCCCGCCAAGATCGTCCACTATTGGACCGAGGAGACCAACCAGGTCATCCACCGGAGCTGTAAGCTCATGCCCGACAAGTTCTACGGCGTCGCCGGGCTGCCGCAGGCGGCCGGCGAGCCCATCGAGAATGCGCTCCCCGAGCTCGAGCGCTGCGTCAAGGAGCTCGACTTCAAGGGCTGCGTCATCAACCCGGACCCCTACGAGAACGGCGGCACGAAAGCGCCGCCGCTCGGCGATCGCTATTGGTACCCGCTGTACGAGAAGCTCAGTGAGCTCGACGTGGTCGGGCACATCCACGCGACGGGCTCGCGCGAGCCCGAGCGCGAGCCGTATACGTTGCACTTCATCAACGAAGAGACGACGGCCGTCTACGGCCTCGTGAACTCGGCCGTGCTCGACGACTTTCCCGACTTGAAGATACTCGTCTCGCATGGCGGCGGTGCGATGCCCTTTCAGCTCGGCCGCTTCGATTCGGCCTCCGCGCGGGGCACGCGGGGTCGGTTCCGCGACCGCATGCGCAAGCTCTATTACGATACCGTGCTGTACACGGAAGGCGCGCTCGAATTGCTGATCAAGACCGTTGGAGTCGACCACGTGCTGTACGGCGCCGAGTGTCCCGGCGTCGGGTCGGCGATCAATCCCGACACGGGGCTGACCTTCGACAACATCGTGCCCTACATCAAGGGCTTCGACTGGCTGTCCGATGCGGACAAGGCGAAAATACTCGAGAACAATGCGCGCAAACTGTTCAAGCTGTAGCCGCGCGGGCACCTACTCGCATGGCAGACAAGAACGTTGAGCGTGCGTCGCGGCTCGATACGGCGACGTTGAGCGACGCGCTCGACAAGCTCGGCATTGCGGGTCAGTGTCTCGGCATCAAGCCCCGCGATCACGCCTTCCGCATGACAGGTCGCGCCTACACGGTGCTCTACGGTCCCGTGGATGCGAACGAGCCGGGCACGGTCGGCGACTACATCGATGATCTTGAGCCCGGCACCGTCGTCGTGCTTGCGAACGGCGGGCGCGAGGACGCGACCGTCTGGGGCGATATCCTGACCGGCGTCGCGCACCATATGGGGCTTGCGGGAACCGTCATCGACGGCGCGAACCGCGATACGCACTTGTGCCTCGAGCTTGGCTATCCGATATTCAGCCGCAGCTACTCGATGCGCACGGGCAAGGACCGCGTGCAAGTCGACGCCCTGCAGGTGCCCGTCACCATCGGCCATGCGCGCGTGCAGCCCGGCGATCTCATGCGCGGCGACGCGGACGGCGTCGTGGTGATTCCGCGCGCGCGCGAGGACGAAGTATTATCGGTCGCCGAGACCATCGAAGAAGCGGAACAGCGCATCCGCGATCTGGTCGCGTCGGGCAAGAGCCTCAAGGAGGCGCGCGAGAAAATGCGCTACCACCGGCTGCAGAGCAAGGAAAAGTGACTACCACTCCACTGCTTGCGCGTCTCGCCTCGCTCGACAGCTGCGCGCTGTCGGATGCCTTGGATTCACTCGAGCTGCCGCCCGCAGTCGTCGGGCTCGTGCCGCTTTCCGTCGCGGAACGCATCGCTGGTCCCGTCATCACCGTCAAGCTCGCACCGGGCAGGCCGCCCGGCGGCACCGCGCGGCACCTCGGCACGGCGGCCATCGAAGCCGCGAAACCGGGTGACATCATCGTGCTCGAGCATTCGTCGGGTGTGCAATGCGCGGGCTGGGGCGGCGTGCTATCCGCCGGCGCGCAAGTCAACGGCGTCGCGGGAATCATCATCGACGGCCCGGCACGCGATATCGACGAGGCTCGCGCGCTCGGTTTTCCGGTGTATGGCCGCTCGGCGATCGCGCGGACGGCGCGCGGGCGCGTATACGAAGACCGCTGCAATGCACCCGTAATGATCGGCGGCGTTGCCGTGGCGCCCGGCGATTTTGCGTTGGCGGATGGGAGCGGCGTCGTCTTCATTCCGCGCGCGCGGCTCGAGGAGGTCGTGCGCCGCGGCGAGCACATCGCCGAGCGCGAGCGGCTCATGGTTCACGCGCTGCGCAACGGCGACCGCATCACCGAAGTCGTCGGCCGCGACTACGAGGAGATGCTCGACAAGTCGTCGTGATTTTCTTATGTAGGAGCGAGCTTTGCTCGCGATCTTTCTCCGCAGAAGGATCGCGAGCGAAGCTCGCTCCTACCCTAAGTCCAGGTGACGAAGCCCTGCGCGGTGCCGGTGCCGGCTTCCGTGCGGTAGCACGGCACGTAGTCGATGACGTCGCCGCGAAGCTCCGTTTGAAACAGGCACCCCGAGGCCGATACCCAATTCAAGAGCTCCGAAGTGCCGTCTTTCATGAGCTTGGGATCGATGGCGCGCATGAACCGTTCGTCGCGGCTCTGCACGGCTTGCAGAAGATCCCGATCGAACTCCTCGTTGATGACGAAATGCGTCATTCCTCCGGAGCCGACGACAGCGACGCGCACGTCCTCGTCCCACTCGCCGACGACGCGGTGCACGAGCTTGCCGAGATCGAAGCAGCGCCACGGCCGCGGTTGATTCGGACGAAAGAACGTATTGGTGATGATCGGCAACGTCGGCACGGCGCGGTCTTGCATCACACGCCGCAGAATGTATGCAAACGCGTGCGGTGTGCCCGCATGATGGTGGTCCGGCTCGTGCTCGGGCCATTCGTTCGAAGCCGCGAAGTCCCACCCCGCGTCGATACCGGCCGCGAGCAGCCTCTCAGCGAGATCGGGAAGACCCTTGTACTCGGTGCGCTCCGCGGGCCGGTTGGCCCACTCGGACTCGCGGATTCCCGGCGGAAGTTGCGAGCTCCGGCGCAGAGGTATCGGGCCGTTCCAGAATGTATCGCCGTAGTACACCGTGTAGGCCGGCTGCAACGACGGCAGCATGAGCTCGCGTTGGTCGTTGCCGAAAATCACGCAAGCCTCGGGATTCACCTCGGCCCAGATCTTCGCGACCTTGGCGATCGCGGCTTGGCACGCGACATGATGCCGGGTTCGCGCTTCGAGCGAAGCATGAGCGCCCAAGTTTTCGGCGCTGCGCAGACGCGCGAGCTCGTCGAACGGGTAGGAACGGCCTTTGAACCAGTGATTACGCGCCTTGTCGGCGGGCACGCGCAACATCCACTCTTCAGGCGTGGTGTTGAGTTGCGGACCGTGAGTGGTCCACAAACCAAGGACTATGCGCGCCATCTCATCTGCAGATATCGGTGATGCAGATTGAATCGAGCGTGCGGCCTTCGGGCGGGACCGGCAGGCCGCGCTCTTGCATGAGCTTGCGGATCAGAGCGGCCGTTTCGGGATGCGCGATCGATGATTGCACGCCGACGCGCACGAGCCCGTCGGCGTAGTCGATGGCCTGCCAAGTGACGCCCGCGAGGTTGTGGATGCTGTCACGGCTGCCGATGTCGCGCAGTGATAAGTCGGCGCCGTGATCGACGAGCAGTTGCACGATATCGTTGCGGCCCTTGTGCGCGGCGCCCATCAATGCCGTGCGGTGGTCGACGGTATCTCGCGTGTTGACGTCGGCGCCCAATTCGAGCAAGAGCTCGACCGCTTGATACGTTTCCTCAGGCGACCATTCGTGCGTCACGCCTTCGACCCAGCCTATCCCTGCCGCGACCATGAGCGGCGTGACGTCGTCGAAAGTGGCAATGGACGGGTCGGCGCCGTGCTCGAGCAGGAGCTTTATGAGCGTCAGGTCGCCGGATTGCGCCGCGCGCAGGAACGGCGTCGCGCCTTCTTCGAAGAGCCATTGGTGCGTGAAGATCGTCCGCGTTTCCGTGCTCGAATTCATGCGCACGTTGGGATCCGCGCCACGCTCGAGCAAGAGCTCGATGAACTCGAGGTGATCCATGTCGGGCTTGCGCGTCGGATAGTCGCCGCCCTCGATGTTGCGGTTGTCGGTGGCGATGTAGAGCGGCGACCACATGCCGTTGTTGGCGATCTGCGGGTCGGCGCCGTGGTCGAGCAGGTACTCGCCGAGCACGTAATAGCGATTTTGAGTGGCGGTCAACAGCGGCGTCCAACCGTACTCGGTCGTCTGGTTCACGTCGGCGCCCGCTTCCACGAGAATGCGCACGGACTCGAGGTCGCCTTCGCGCGCCGCGAACACGAGCGGCGTCAGCCCTCCCCATTCCGCCTGGTTCGGCTGCGTCACCTCGCCCGTTCCCGTCGCCTGCTCGCCGGGCTGGACGGGGCCTTGAGCGGACGGCGTCGGATCCGCCGATGGCGGCCGCCGGCGCGCTTCGTCGAAAGCGGTCTCGTCGAAATCGCCGTCATCGTCCACGTCGTCCAAGTTCTCGTCAGTGAATCCCGTATCGTCGCCATCGTCCACGTCCACCGGGATGGCGCGCCCGGCCTGCCCCACGCCGCGATTGAACGCCTCGATGCGCGACTTCGCCGAAGGCGCGAGATACGGGCGCCGTCCGCGCGGAATCGCAGCGGATTTCAAGCTCACGTCTGCGCCGCGATCGACGAGCGCCTCGACGGCCGGGGGATTGCTGTAGGCGGCGGCCCACATGAGCGCCGTGGTGCCGCGCAGGCTCTCGCGCGCATCGATGTCCACGCCGCGATCGAGCAACGCCTCGATGGCTGCGACGCTGCCCGTGCGCGCCGCCATCATGAGCGGCGTCTCGCCGTTGCGTAACGGCACATTGGCGTCCGCGCCCACGTCGAGCAGCATCTCAATCATGGCTGCGTTGCCGTTGACGGCCGCGAGCGACAGCGGCGTCATGCCTTCGCGAGTCGCGACGGTCGGGTCGGCCCCGGCATCGAGCAGCAGGCGCGCGGTGTCGACGTCATCGCGGTAAACGGCCCAATGCAGCGCCGTCGAGCCGTCTGGCTGAGCCGCGTCCACGTCGCCGTCGAGCTCGAGGAGGCTCTGCAGCTTAGTGGCGTCGCCGTACATCGCGGCATCCGCGAGCTCGCTCGCGGCGTTCGCCGCGCCGGCGCCGATGATGCCGGCGGCCAATAGGACAATCGCGGCCAAACGTCTCGATGTCACCTATCTCACTCCGCCGGCTAGATATTCGCGAGCCGGCCCGTGCTGTCGCCGAACTGATCGTAATGGATATCGTACATGTCGAGAATGCTGAGCAGCAGATTGCCCGTCGGCACGGTCTTCGATGCATAGGCCAAATGGCGATTGCCGCGCAACCTTCCGGATGCACCGCCGACGAGCACGTGCGGGACGTCGTAATGCAAGTGCTGGTTCGAGTTCCCCATGTTGGATCCGTACAAGAGCAGCGAGTGATCGAGCAGAGTTCCGTCGCCCTCAGGGATAGCCTCGAGCTTCTCGGCCAAGTACGCGAGCGTCGCGACGTGATAGCGGTTCAAGCCCGCGTATTGCGCGATCCGGCCCGGGTCCTCGGCGTGATGCGATCCGCCGTGGAAGCTGATGTCCGTGCCGCTCTCGGGATACACGCGCCCCGTCAAATCGCGCGCATACAGCACGCTCGCGACGCGCGTGATGTCGCCCTGGAAAGCGAGCGACAGAAGATCGAATTGTAGCTTGATGTGCTCGTCGAACGACTCGGGCACGCCATACGGCACGCTGACATTGGGCATCTCGGTCGAGGCTTTCGCGGCGACGTCGAGCCGGCGCTCGATTTCCCTGACGTCATCGAGGTATTGCTCGAGACGCACGCGGTCGCCATGGCCCACCTTCTGCTCGAGCTTCGCGAGACTCTCGGACACGGAATCCAAAATACTGCGTTGCTGCTCGCGCCTTGCGGCACGCACTTCCGCCGTTCCGCCGTCACCGAACATGCGCTCGAAAACGACTTGCGGGTTGATCTCCATCGGCAACGGACGCGTCGGTCCCGCCCAAGAGATCGTGTTCGTATATACGCAGCTATATCCCTCGCCGCAATTGCTCGAGTTCGCGCCCGGATCCTCGACCGCGAGCTGCAGGGACGGCAGCAGCGTTTCCTGGCCGATGTGCTCGGCGATGACTTGATCGATGGTCTGGCCGGCCTCGATGTCGGCGCCCGTCGTTTTCTTCGGCTTCACAGCGCACAAGTAAGCGGCCGCGACGAAGTGATCCGCGCCGGTCACGCCCGGAGGATTCTCGGCCGACTGCGCCCACAGTCCGCTCGTCAGGACCACGTGCTCGCGGAACCGCTCGAGAGGCTGCCAAATGTGCGGGAACGCGAAATTCCGGTCGGAGGTCTCGGGAATCCAGTAGCCGGGAGCCGCGCCGTGCGGAATGAACATTCCGGCGAACCGTGTCGGCGTGATCGCTTGCGCATGCGCGACCGAAGACAATGCCGGCAGCATCGCATCGAGAAACGGCAAAGCGACGGTCGCGCCGACGCCGCGAAGAAACGTTCTGCGCGGCAGATATCGCTTCGTGATGATCATGACCCGACCGCCTCCTCTAATCCCTGGCTTGCGCGACCACGGTTGCATCGTCGCCGGGCACCGTGCTCATTCTGAACGGCTCGCTCTTGACGACCTCGAGAATGAGAGACTCGAACCGGTAATCGTCCTGTTCCGCTTCGCGAACGATGGACCGCACCACCGGCATGTCGTAGTACTCGACGCCGCGGCCCGTGGCATAGGTCAACAGATTCTCGGTGAGATTACGCACGAACTGGTCGGAATATTTGAGCAAGAACTCGCGCACGTCGGACGGCCCCGAGACCGGCGTGCCGTCGTACATGACGTCCTCGGAGTTGATCGGGCTGCCGTTGTCCGTAACGCGCAGGCGGCCCGTCGCATCGAACGGCTCGAGCGCGAAGCCGAACGGATCCATGAGCTTGTGGCATCCCCGACACGCGGGGTTCTGCCGATGCTGCTCGTACTGCTCCCGAATCGTCGGCTGCCGCGTGTTGCCCGCCGCATCCGCTTCGGTGGGCGCGAGATCCGGCACGTCAGGCGGTGGATCCGGCGGCGGAATGCCGATCAGCGTCGACAGTATCCAGCTGCCGCGCATGACGGGCGCCGTCCGGCCCGGCTGCGACGATACGGTCAGCATGCTGCCTTTGCCGAGCAACCCGCGGCGAACGTCGAGCTCCTCTCCGAGCTCGATGCGCCGGAAGCGACTGCCCTGTATGCCGGGGATGCCGTAATGCTCGGCGAGCCGATCGTTGACGAACGTGTAGTCGGCCGTCAGGAGGTCGAGCACGCTGCGATCCTCGCGCAGAATGCTGTCGAAGAACAACTCGGTCTCGCGGCGAAACGCCTGCCGCAAGTTGTCGTCGAAGTCGGGAAACTGGTCCACGACCGGGGCGTGCCCCTCGAGGTTGCGCAGCGCCAACCATTGCCCCGCGAAATTCTCCGTGAGCGCGGTCGATCGCGGGTCGTCGAGCATTCTCATGACTTGCGCCTCAAGCACGGCGGGCTCGCTGAGACGGCCCTCTTCCGCGAGCGCCAACAGCTCGTCGTCGGGGATGCTGCTCCACAGGAAAAACGACAAACGCGAGGCGAGCTCGAGGTCGCCGAGCATGTAAGGCTCACCCGGCGGAAGGTCGGCCGGCTGGGTCTCGATGCGGTAAATGAATTTCGGATCGGCAAGCATGCGCTGCAACGCCGTCTCGATGCCGCTGTCGAAGCTCCCATTCTCGCGGCCCTGAGCGTAGAACTCCATGAGCGTCGCAATGTCGTCGTCGGTCGCGAAACCGCGATAAGCGCGGCGCGCGAGCTCAGCGAGGATCGTGTGCGCGCAATCCGTCTCTTGCGCCTCGCTTTGCGGCTCGCACGTGAAGATCTCGAGGCGGCTCGGAGTGCTGCTTTCAGGCCCGCTCGCGTCATAGGGACCGTCGATTCGGACGCGGCCGATGTGCGGATAGAACGTAAACCCGGGCAGTCCACCCGTCTCGATGGTGCTGCGCTCGAACGCATTGTTGAGATCGAGCAGAGGCGCAAAGTTCGACGCAAGGAACGTGACGCCGACCTTGTGCGGACCCGACGTCACGGCCAGGCGCAAATCGAGCGTGCGCAGTTGTCCGTTGCCGAAACCGAACCCGCGGCCCATCCCGAACTCTTTGTCCCAGTCGAAGAGCGCAACGCGCTCTCCATCGACGAGCACCTCGAGCTGCTCGCCGCGAACTTCGCCGAACGGCCGGAAATTGCCCATGTTGCCCAAGTTCACGGAGAAGATCTTGACGTCGTACTTGCCGTCGACGGGGAAATAATGGTCGATGAGAATGCCGCCGCGCGTGCCGAACGGCAGCCCTTCGACATGATAGTTTTGCGTCGTGTCTTCGGCGACTCGGTAAAGCGTTTGCGTAGGCGTCGTCACGTCGCCGAGCGCGAGCCGGCTCAACTTACCGGCCGCCGTCAGATACGCCTCGAGCAAGGCCGGCGACAACCCGAGCGTGCCGGCTTGATTGTCGAAGCCGCGGCTCGAATCGTCGGAAGGCAGGAACGTCTTGGCGTCGACCTCGAGCGCGAGCAGATCGCGGATCGCGTTCGCGTACTCGGCGCGATTCAGCCGGTGCAGACCGGGTGGCGGAGGCAGCGGCTCGTGCGCCGCGTCGAGCTCGCTTTCGAGCCACTCGGTGAGCGCAAGGTAGCTGTCATGATCGGGACGCGGCCCATCGGCCGGCGGCATCATGCCGCCGCGGAGCTTGCGCACGACTTTCTCCCACGTCTCGGGACGATCCGCAACGGCGGTCATATCGAGACTCTCGAGCGACAGGTCAGCGATGCGTTCGACGTCGTTGTGGCAGTCGAGGCAGAATCCCCGGACGACCGAGGAATGCTCGGCGACGAGCTCCTCATGAGAGGGTTCGCAGCCCGCCAGCAGTACTGCCGACAACGCCAGCCACGAGACGCTTGTGTCTCTCGCCGCCACTACTTCTCCTGTCCTCGTCTTGCAGTCAAATAGTACCGCGCATAGAGGAATTTCTCTACGCGGTTCATGGTTTTGCGCCGCAGCGCGCCGCGCCGTCGAGGCGCCGTTTCGGTGGTTATTCGCGGCGCCGTCGCCGCTCTTCGAGCAGACTCGGATCGAGGTCCTCGCCGAACAACTCGGCACCGTCCGCCAAGTGCAGGGTCTGCCAATGCAAGAGGAAAGAACCGTCGCGCGACGGGTGCCCCACGATTTTGACATAGTCGCCCGGCTTGACCTCGTCGCCGGTCCAACCCTTGCGCAGTAACACGGTACGCGAGCCCCCTTCCGCCATCCACGCTTGATCCTCGCCGTCTTCACCTTTGACCGTCAAATAGATCCGCGCGTGCGGATTGCCGAGCCGAAACTCTTTGACAACGCCTTCGATGGTTTGCTCCTGGTCGAGCACGTACAGTACCGCCGCCGAGTGGTGTGCTTGCGCGAGTCCCACGCACGCAACCGACGCAGCGAATGCAAGCGTCATGAGTTTCGAATTCATCGTCGTATCCTCAAGGCCGTCCCGGAACGTCCTCGCAACTGTCGACGAGCAGCTCGAGCTCGGGCGTCGCGATCCAAGTTTTCGTGAAGACCACGGGTTCCTTGAGCATGACGGGATCCGTGATCGTGAGCTCGAGATCGAGTTGCCGGCCGCCGTTCGCGAGCGTATAGCGTTCCACACCGCGCAACTGATCGCTGTAACCCCCGCCGCTCATGAATGAATAGAAAATGTCCGGTCCGACGTCGGTAGTCTCGATGACGAGCACGTCGCCTTCGTAGCGACCCACGGAACGCCCGAACAACGTGCCCTTGAGCTCCAGCGGCGGCACGGAGCCATTCATATATATGGTGCGTACGCCGTTCCACTCCTCGTACGCGAACACGAGCGTATCTCCTTCCTCGCGAATCTCGAGCGGCAGCGGATTGGTCGTTTGACGCACGAAGCCGTACGGTTGGCAGTCGAAAACCGTGTCCTCGGCAACGCCGGCTGCAGACTGCAACTTAAGGCCCGCCGGCGTGAACTTGCTCGCGAGATGCGCGCGCACGTGCCCGCGCATCTCGCCGATGAGCTCGTCGACGGGACGCGCGTCGTTGGCTGGATCGTCGAGCAGCGCGCGTAGGTACTCGTAACCCGTCGGCGGACAGCCGACGAAACATGCATAGTCCTCGACCCCCCAGAATTCGTTGTCCTGGGTCGTGAAAACGCCGCTCCAGATGCCTTGGAAGTCGGGGTGGCCCGCCGCCTGGGCTAAAAGCTGCGGCGCCACGAGCGCCAAACCCGAAATCGTCAATGCGGCGAGACGGCGCCGGCACGTTGTTGTTTTCATCTGCCCCTCCTGCCGATCGAGTCTCCCATACGGGGCGCGCGGACCGCAATCGGCGAAACCATTACCGGATCGCGGCCTTAAGGGCAGCCTTAAGGCCGCTCCTACGCAGGGAGGCATCGATACGCGCCGAGCTCGATCTCGGGCCGATAGATCCAATGGCTCCTCAACTCGACAGGGGCGGTGAACGTCGCGGGATCCGACACCGTGAGCTCGTAGTCGAGGCGGTCACCGAGCGCGGTCGGCGTGAACCGCTCGACCATGACCGCGTCGCCGCTTAAGCGGATGCCGACCGTGTCGAAGTGCCCCCAGTCGACGCGTGCCGTCGTCACGACGAGCGTCATTCCCTCGGAGCGTCCCACCGAGTAGCCGAGCAGCGACGGTGCCACATTCGCGGCGTCTCCGGCGCCGCGCAGGTGGATGATGCGCCGCGTGTCGTACTCCTCGAGGCGCAACAGGATGTGATCGCCGTTGTCCACGACAGCGAGCGGGTACGGTTGCTCCATGATGGTCGGCATGCCCTTCGGCGCGCAGTCGTTGGTCGGGTCGTCGGCGACGTGATCGAAAGATGCGAGCGTCGCGCGGGCCGCGACCGTCAACGGGTAGACGCTGAAGTCGAAATCCGCATTGATGTTTTCCGGGAAAAGGAAGCTGCCCGAGCCGCTGCTCCAGGTCCTAAAAATGCCGCTTTCGGGGTCGGACGTATCGCCTTCCGCGGGCGCCAACATCTCGCCGGCCCGTCTCGTCTGCTCGGACCAACGCGGCTGTCCGCCGAGCACGATCTCCTCGCCGTTCGGCAGCAGAATATTGCGCACGAACAAGTTGTTGAGCGAGCGCTTCGACGGGTTGCCCGCAACGCGCAGTTCTGCGCCGACTCCGATGAGGCCCTCGGTAATGCCCCAGCGGCTGATCCCGCTCAAGGACAGGGTCTCGATGTCCCATTCGACGGTTGCGCCGCCCGGCTCCGGCACGGCGAGCGTGAAGCGCACGTGCGGATTCTGCCACTTGAGCTCGGTGACTCGACCTTCGAGCTCCGCCAATTCGCGCGTATCGAACCACGAGGACACGCTGTGATGCGCGAGCGCCGTGTGCGACACGAATAAAGCCGCGAGAGCGGCGCTCAACGTCTTGGCATGCACGGCAAATCCTCGCTCGGGGGGCGGAAAGCACAGCCGCTCCGCCCGGCTGCGCAAGGGCTCACGCGTTATCTATTGCGCCGCGCAAGATACGCGATCCCCCGGCAGATACCGATCGCCGCCAGACTGTTGGCGGCGAAAACCGCCGTCGAAAGAAAAAGGCCGGTCCAAGTCCAATAGCGCAAGGTCGCGAGCGTGACGATCCAGTATGCGACGGGCTGGAGCAAACCGAAGCTCACGACCTTCTCGAGCGGAGCGAGCCACCAAGGCGCCGGGCCATAGTTCGACTCGGCGACCGCAAACGCAACGACGGCCACGAGCCAAAAGCCCACCGTGCTCAAGACGAAGTGACAGGCGACCGCGATACGCCAAAGTTTGCTCGAGCTCTTCACGGGTGCCGGCACCGGTGCACGGCCCGAGTTATGTCAAGACTGTGAGCTGCGTCGCAGTAGGCCGCGGCCCCGCTCGTCATAATCACTGCCAGTTTCGGAGTCATGCTCCTCTCGTTTTCCCCCTGAAGACTCGGCCCGGCAAAGAACTTGTCGGGCTTTTTTTTGCGCGTGCGCATGGTGCCGCGAATCTGCGTCCGCCGTCGCGAGCTGTTTCCAGCGATCTTGCAGAGAAACGCGGGGCCGTTATTCTGCTAGCCTGCTTGCAAGCGCGCGGAGTGAGACATGCCGGAAATACACCTGATAAATGCCAATAAGATTATTTCTCAAGCTATTGATAAAGCACGACAAATGAAAATAAAATCCGTGACCGTCGTCGTACTCGACGACAGCGGTCACGTGAAAGCCGTGCAGCGCGAGGACGGCGCCAGCATGTTCCGCTTCGACGTCGCGATGGGCAAAGCATGGGCAGCGGTCGCCATGGGGGCCTCGAGCCGCGCGCTCGCCAATCGCGCCAAAGGCAACCCGAACTTCTTCGTGACGCTCGCCGCCACCGCGCACGGCAAGTTTCTGCCCCAACCCGGCGGCGTCTTGATCCGCGACGCGGACGGCAACATCTTGGGCGCCGCGGGCGCGAGCGGCGGCACCGGTGACGAAGACGAGGCGATCTGCGCCTACGGCATCGAGCAAGCGGGGTTCAAGGCCGACCTATCCGAATAGACCTCGAGCACCGCTATCGCGTTTTCGCGGTCTGCGCGACCGGCGTTTTCACGACCGTCTTCGATACGAGCTCGTCGATCGTCGCGCTGCCGACGATTGCGCTCGAGTTCGGCACGGATCTGCCGACGGCGCAGTGGGTCATCATCGGCAACGCACTCACCATCGCTGCGCTGCTCGTGCCGATGGGACGACTTTCCGATTTCATCGGACGCAAGCGAATCTACGTGCTCGGCTGCTGTCTGTTCGCGCTCGGGGCTCTCGTGGCCGCCTTCGCACCGTCGATCTATGCGCTCATCGGCGCGCGCGTCTTCGTCGGCGTGGGCTCGGCGATGACTCAGGGGACGGCGATGGCGATCCTCGTCGGCAACTTCGAGACGCACGAGCGCGCGCGCATGCTCGGACTGCAAATGAGCGGTGTCGGCTTGGGCGCAATCGCGGGACCCGCGCTCGGCGGCTTCGTCGTCGGCGCCGTCGGCTGGCGCGCCTTGTTCGTGATCACGGCCTTGGGTATGGCGGTGATCGCCATCTCCGCGCAGCGCGTCTTGCGCCGGCGCACCGAACGACCGCCTCCGGCCGGCCCGGCGTTCGACGTGGCGGGGGCGGCCCTGTTTGCGATCGTGCTCGCGGCCGGGTTGTTGACGTTGACGTTGGGCCCGGGCGCGGGCTGGCTCGCTCCACGCACGCTCGGCGGCATCGCGCTATTCGCCATGACGCTCGCCGTTTTCGTCGTCGTCGAGAAACGTCATCCGGCGCCGATGCTCGATTTTGCGCTGATTCGCAACGGCGCTTTCGCTTTGGGCGCCCTCGGCGCCGTGGTCGTTTTCATGGCGCTTTCGGCGACGCGCTTCCTCGCGCCGTTCTTCCTCCAGGCGGTGCGCGGTTTCGATCCCGCGCAAGTGGGGCTCTTGCTGCTGCCCTCCGCTACCGTCACGGCCGTGGCGGCGCCGTTCGTCGGCCGGTTCGCCGATCGGTTCGGCGTGCGGCTATTCGCCAACATCGGCTTCTCGGTGGCGATCTTGGGCTTGCTCGTATTCACGACGCTCGACCCGGACACCCCCACGTGGCTCATCGTCGTAGGGCTCATGATCCTTGCGCTCGGCATGTCGTCGTTCAGCGCACCGAACTCGGCGTCGATACTCAACTCCGTCGAGCCCGCCTCGCACGGGCTCGCAGCCGGCTTCGTCAACTTGTGCCGCAACACGGGCAACGTCATCGGCATTGCTTTCGGCACGGCCATCGTCACGCTCATGATGGCTCGGGAAGGATTTCCGCCGTCGTTGGCCGCGGTCGACCCTACAGCGGGCGAAGGCGTGTTCGCGGCGTTCACATACGGCGTCCGAGTCGCGTCGACGCTGTTGCTCTCGCTCGCGCTGCCGGTCCTCGGCATCCTCGTGATCGCGATGCGGCGACGCGCACCGTGAACTGCGTCGTTTGCCGCCAAAGCCGCTTGCGAGTACGGTAAACCAAGTCCGCACCCGATGGGGTCCGTTGAGGGCCGGCAAGATGAGCAAGACCGCGCTGATCGTCGACGATTCCCCCGTCGCCCGGCACGCTTTGGGTCGATTGCTCGCCGAGCACGAGCTCGCCGCCGACACGGCACCGTCGGCCGAAGCCGCGCTCGACTATCTGCGGCAGCGGCGCCCAGACGTCATTTTCATGGATCACTTGATGCCGGGCATGGACGGCTTCGAGGCCCTCGAGGCCATCAAAGCCAACCCCGCCACGGCCACGATTCCCGTCATGATGTATACGTCGCAGGAAGGCGAGCTCTACGTCGGGCAAGCACGCGCGCTCGGCGCTTTCGGTGTGCTCCCCAAAGACCTGAAGCCCGTGGAAGTCGCGCGGGTGCTCAAGGCCCTGCACCTGATCCCCGGTCCGCCCGAACCCGACCAAGGCGCGCGCCCGCCGCCGAAGAGCGCCGCGGAGGCCGCCGACAGTCATCGCGTTAAGGAGCTGCTCGAAGAGCTCTTTTACCAGCAACGCTCGGCGCTGCGCGAAGAGATACGCGAAGGCTATCAGCGTGCGCTCGCATCGACACAAGCGCCGCCGCCCGCGGCGGGCGCTGCGATCTCGGGCGTGCCGCCGAAGCTGCTCGGCGTATCGGGCCTCGTGGCCGGCGCACTCGTGCTGGTCGCGGTGACGTTTGCGTATCTCTACTTCAATGCCAATCGTCTCTTGCAGGATGCGACCGAACGCTCGTCGGAGCTCATCGCGAGCTCCGCCGAGCTCAATGCCGCAAGCGCGCAAGTGCTGAGCGCCCAGCCCGTGCGCGCCACGGGTAACGGGGGTCTCCTCGATGCCGTCGAATGGGCGATGAATCTCGCGGGCGGCTATGCCTTCGATGAAGTCCCGCTCGACGACAATCGCGCGCAGGTGATCGGCCGCCTCGTTCAGTATCTCGACGACGCGGGCTTCAGCGGCACGATCGCCATCGAAGTGCACGTGGGCCAGTTCTGCATGAATTTCGACGCGGACGGCGTGCCCATGCTTGCACCTCCCAATCAGCCGGCCGGCGATTGTCTGCAAATCGGCTGGTCGCCCGCGGAAGCCACCGCCATGGGTCGGCGGCAAACGCTCGCATTCGCCAATACCGTCGCCACCGCGACGACCGATACAGGGATTCGCGTTGCAACCGTTTCGGCCGGCTCCGACCGGCCGGCGATCGAGTATCCGCTGTTGAACGCTTATCTCACGGCCGACGAATGGAATGAGATCGCTGCCGCGAACCACCGCGTCGACGTGCGCCTCGTTCCGGACGCGGACAGCTACCTATCGAGCAGCGAGGCTGCGCCGTAAGCCACTCGGCGATGTCGGCGCCTCCGCAAGCAAGGCGCTCAGCTCGGAAAGGCACGAGCCGCAGCTCGTACCGGCCCGAAGCGCCGCGCCGATCTCGCGCGTCGACGTCAAGCGCTGCGACTGAATCGCTTCGACGAGCGTCGCGCGCCCCACCGAGAAGCACGAGCAGATGATCGCGCCGCGATCCGCATCCACGCTCCCGAGGCTGCCCGAGAGAATGCCGAGCCGGGCGGAAGCCGGGATCGCTCCGCCGCGAAAAAGCTCCGCCAAGGCGTCGCGCGCGCCCATCACGGGTCGCGATCCAATGAGCACGCACGCGACGAGCCGGCCGTCACGCAGCGCCGCACCGCGATACCGGCCGGCCGCGGCGTCCGCGACCTCGATCCAGTCGCAATCCGTGCCGCAGATCGCGCGGCTCCATTGGCGCCATGTGCCGGGCACCGCGTCGCCGGCGAGCACATACGCCCAGTAGCCGTCGGCTTTGGCGGCGACGCAATAGCTCACGTCCGCGATCTCGAGCCGCTGCCGAGATGCCAAGAAACCGTGCCAACACGGCGCAAAACGTTTGAGACCCACGGCCGCGCACTTGAGCTCCGGCTGTCCGGAGATGGAATCGGTGACGGCATCGATGAGCGTGCCGACACGGCCTTCGCTCGCAAACTGAGCGTTCCAATGCATCGGGGCGAACAGCTCGCCGGCACGGACGTCGCCCGTGACCTGCACGCGCGCGAGCATGCGCCCGGTCCGCGCGGTGAGCTCACCGAGATCGCCGTCCGTGATGCCGAGCCGCGCGGCATCGTCCGGGTGCACTTGCACGAACGGCTCTGTGTCGCGCTGGGAGAGCTTTGCGGACAGGCCCGTGCGCGTCAACGTATGCCAATGATCGCGAACGCGTCCCGTATTCAAGAGCAGCGGATACTGAGCGGTCGCAACCGCGGCCGGCGGCCGGCTCGTTACGGCCACGAATCGCGCTTTGCCGCTCGGCGTGCAAAAGGTGCCCGCCGCGAGGGCCGCGGCGGCATTCAGATCCGGCGATGCCGAAACCGGCCACTGCACGGGATCGAGCGTCTCGTATTCGAGATCGCTCAAAGTCGCGAGCGCGCCGAGATCGAAGTCGCGCGTGCCGCCGTTCTCGAACGCCGACAGGCGCGCGTGCTCGCGGAAAATGTCGGCCGGACCCCGATAAGCGAACGCGTCCGTGAAACCCATGCGCTGCGCGACGCGGCTCACGATCCACCAGTCCGGACGGCTTGCGCCGGGCGGCGGTAGGAACGCGCGCTGCCGCGAGATCCGTCTTTCCGAGTTCGTGACCGTGCCCGACTTCTCGCCCCAAGCCGCCGCGGGTAGCAACACGTCGGCGCATTCGGTCGTATCCGTGCGCCGCACGCAATCGGAAACGACGACGAGGTCGCACCTCTCGAGCGCGCGCCGCACTTTGTCGGCATCCGGCATGCTGACGACCGGATTCGTCGACATGATCCACACGGCGCGGATGCTTCCGGAATCGATCGCGTCGAAGAGCTCGACGGCCTTGAGGCCCGGCCGCGTCGCAACGTGTGGCGCGTTCCAGAAGCGGCGCACGCGGTCGGTCGCTTCGGGCGTGAAATCCATGTGGGCGGCAAGCTGATTGGCGAGCCCGCCGACTTCGCGGCCGCCCATGGCGTTCGGTTGCCCCGTGAGCGAGAAAGGCCCCGCGCCCGGACGGCCGATGCGTCCCGTCGCGAGATGCACGTTGATGATGGCGTTGACCTTGTCGGTGCCCGAGGAGGATTGATTCACGCCTTGCGAGAACAGCGTGACGGCTCGAGGCGTCGCCGCGAACGACGCATAGAGCTCCGCGACGGCACCGGCCGGGATGCCGCAACCCGCGGCGACGGCATCGATCGACGGCGCATCCGCGCGCGCCGCCGCGAGCGCCGCGGCGGCGTTCTCCGTGTGCGCCGCAACGAACCGTGCATCCATGGCGCCGGTCGCCTGCAAATAGGCGAGCAGGCCGTTGAAGAGCATGACGTCCGTTCCGGGCCGAATCGGCAGATGCAGATCCGCGGCGTCGCAGGTGGCCGTGCGGCGCGGGTCGATAACGATGACGCGCGCCCCGCGCTCGGCCTTTGCAGCGACGATCCGCTGGAAGAGCACCGGATGACACCACGCCGTATTCGAGCCGACGAGCACGACGAGATCGGCCGCGTCGACGTCGTCATAGGAGCAAGGCACGAGATCCGCGCCGAAGGCCCGTTTGTGTCCGGCCACGGCCGACGCCATGCAAAGTCGCGAGTTCGTGTCGATGTTCGCGCTGCCCAAGAAGCCTTTCATGAGCTTGTTCGCGACGTAGTAGTCTTCGGTCAAGAGCTGTCCCGAGACGTAGAACGCGAGTGCCTCGGGACCGTGCTCGGCGAGCGTGCGCGTGAACCCGCGCGCCACGGTATCGAGCGCAGTCTCGAAACTCGACGGCCGGCCGCCGATTTCCGCTTGCAACAACCGGCCGTCGAGGTCGAGCGTCTCGGCGAGCGCGGCGCCTTTCGAGCAGAGGCGGCCGAAATTCGCCGGATGCACGGGATCGCCTTCGATGCGAACCCCCGTGCCGCCGCGCGCGACGGTCAGGCCGCAGCCGACGCCGCAGTAGGGACACGTGGTTCTGATCTCCATCACGACCGCCCGTAGGAGCGAGCTCCGCTCGCGATTCGTCTCGACGATTCCGCGAACGGCGGCGCCGCGACGGGGCTCGCCGCCGCGGACGGAACTTCAATCAGCACGCGCTCGTCCTCGACGCGGACCGCGAATGTTTCGACCGCGCCCTCATCGGGCGCCCGCGCGGTCCCGCTCCCCAGCTCGATGACCCAATCGTGCAGCGGACACGTGACGCATTCGCCGTGCACGATGCCTTGCGACAACGGACCGCCGCGGTGCGGACAACGATCGCGCAACGCGAAGACACGATCGGCGCTCGTCCGAAACACCGCGATCGGGCCCGCGGGCGTCTTAACCACGCGCGCGCCGCGCCGCGGAATGGCACTCAAGCTCCCGACGTCGAGCCAGGTCACGTCGTGCCCTCCGCGGTCGCTTGAGACTCGAGCTCCGTTTCCGAGCTCAACGTCGCGAACTCCTCGGCATCTTTGCCGCGCGCCCGTTCCGCCCACGGATCGACTTGCGCGTACCTCTGCGACTCGAGGAAGCGCGCGTGCAGCGCCTCGCGGCTTTGCGCGTCGTCGACGATGCGCCCCTTGACGTAGGCGAGCCCCACGCGCTCGATCCACGGTGCCGTGCGCTCGAGATAGCGCGCCTCCTCGCGGTAGAGCTGCAAGTAGGCGCCGCAATACTCGAGCACTTGGTCCTCCGTCTCGACCTTGCATAGAAAATCGGTGCCGCGCACCTTGATGCCGCCGTTGCCGCCGACGTGGAGCTCGTAGCCCGACTCGACGCACACCACGCCCAAGTCCTTGATCGTGGCCTCCGCACAATTGCGCGGACAGCCGGAAACCGCGAGCTTGACCTTGTGCGGGTGCCATGAGCCCCACGTCATGCGCTCGATCTTGATCCCGAGACCCGTCGAGTCCTGCGTGCCGAATCGGCACCATTCCCGGCCGACGCAGGTTTTGACGGTGCGCAGCGCCTTGCCGTACGCGTGCCCGGAAACGAATCCGGCGGCGCTCAAGTCGCCCCAAATCTTCGGCAGGTCTTCTTTCTTGACGCCGAGCAAATCGAGCCGTTGTCCGCCCGTGAACTTGACCGTCGGCACGCGGTACTTCTCCGCGACTTCCGCGATCGCGCGAAGCTCTTTGGGCGACGTGACGCCGCCCCAGATGCGCGGCACGACCGAATACGTGCCGTCGCGCTGAATGTTGCCGTGCGCCCGCTCGTTGATGAACCGCGATTGCTTGTCGTCGACGTACTCGCCGGGCCACGCACACAGCAAGTAGAAGTTGAGCGCCGGCCGGCACTTGTGACAACCATCGGGTGCCTTCCATTCGAGAAATTGCATGGCGTCGGAGATCGTCTTCAACGCATATTGCCGAATCGCCGCACGCACCTCCTCGTGCGTATGAATCGTGCACGGGCACATGGGCTTCTTCGCCGGCGCCGTCGAATAGTCACCGCCGAGCGTATTGGCGAGCAGCTGCTCGACGAGCCCCGTGCAGGACCCGCACGACGACGATGCCTTCGTGTGCGCGCGTACTTCCTCGAGCGTGAAGAGCTTCTTGGCCGTGATCGCGCGCACGATGTCGCCTTTGCAGACACCGTTGCAGCCGCAGATCTCGGCTCGGTCCGGAAGGCTCGTAACGGCATCGACGCCACCCGTACCCGAATCCCCGACGTGCGCTTGCCCGAACAGCAACGTCTCGCGGAGCTCCGCAACGTCCGTGCCGTCGCGGAGCAGCTGGAAATACCAGGCGCCGTCGACGGTGTCGCCGTAGAGCACGGCGCCGTGGATGCGGTTGTCCTTGACGACGAGCTTCTTGTAGACGCCGCGCGCCTCGTCGTGGAATGTCAGCTCTTCGGTCGCATCGGCGCCGACGAAGTCGCCCGCGGAGAAAACGTCGATGCCGGTGACTTTGAGCTTCGTCGAGGTTTTCGAGCCCCCATAGCGCGCGATGCCGAGCTCCGCGAGATGGTTCGCGACCACGCGCGCCTGCTCGAACAACGGCGCGACGAGGCCGTAACAGGCGCCGCGATGCTGCACGCACTCGCCGACGGCGTAGATGCAGGGATCGAAAGTTTGCAGCGTGTCATCGACGAGCACGCCGCGCTCGCACGCGAGCCCGCTCGCCTTCGCGACGGCGATGTTGGGGCGTATGCCGACGGCCATGACGACGAGATCGGCCGGAATCTCCGTGCCGTCCTTGAATGTCACGCTCGCGACGCGTTCCGTGCCGTTGATGGCCAAAGTCTCCGCCGGCATCAGGAACTTGAGCCCGCGCGCCTCGAGCGAGCTCTTGAGCAGCGCTGCCGCCGTCGCGTCGAGCTGGCGCTCCATGAGCGTTGCGAGCAGATGCACGACGGTCACGTCCATGCCGCGCCGCTGCAACCCGTAAGCCGCTTCGAGACCGAGCAGGCCGCCGCCGATGACGACGGCATGGCGAAAGCCCGCGGCCGCTTCGACCATGCGCTCGACGTCGGCGATGTCGCGATAGCCGACGACGCCCGGCAAATCAGCGCCGGGAACCGGCAGCACGATCGGATTCGAGCCCGTCGCCAGAATGACGCGGTCGTAGGGCGTCTCGAAGCCGTCTGCGCAGACGATACGGCGGCGCGCCCTGTCGAGACGCGCGACGGAGCGTCCGGCGTGGAGCGTGATGCCGCGCTCCGCGTACCACTGGCGCGGATTCAGCATGATCTCGTCGACGGATTTCTCGGCGGCCAGCAGCGGCGAGAGCAGAATGCGGTTGTAGTTGCCATGCGGCTCGGCGCCGAAGACGACGATGTCGTACTTGTCGGGCGCAAGCTCGAGCAGCTCCTCGATCGCGCGCATGCCGGCCATGCCGTTGCCGACGAGCGCGAGCCGGGGGCGACGGGTTGTGGGAGCGAGCTCCGCTCGCGACGAAGAATCGCGAGCAAAGCTCGCTCCTACAGGTTGTTGATCGCGAGCGGAGCTCGCTCCTACAGTGACAATTCGCTCAGAACGCATAGTCCAGCGCGAGCCAGAACTTGTCGGTGTCGGTGAAGAGCTCGTCCGCCTCGTAAGTCGCGTACTTGAGCGTGAACGTGAGCCGCTCCGTGCGCGCGACGAGCTGAAGATCGACCTCGTCGCCGTAGTGCGCGGAGCCCAAGTCGGCGCTGAGCTCGTGCAGCACGGCGAGCGCCGCGAGGCCGCTGAAGGGTCCGACGGCGCCCGTCTGGTAAGCGAGCGTCAAGTAGCCGTTCTCGATGCCGTTCGCGGGCGTCGCGAGAAACTTGTCGGCCCAGCCTTGGAAAGCGTGCAGCGTCGCAAGCGGTGTCTGGAAGCTCGTCGTGCCGTTGCCCGAGAGGAGCTCGTAACCGAGCGACGCCGTGAGCTTTGCGATCTTGAGCCCGCCTTCGAGGAGATAGCTCTGCTCGCTGACGATCGATGGATTGCCGCCGGCGTCCTCTTGCGCCGCGTAGCCGAGCGTATAGAGGCCCGTCAGCGAGCCCAAAGGCTTCGAGCCCGCGAGGCGCACGCCTACCGTGTTGCTCGACGCGGCCGGCGCATCCTCGAGATCGAGCAGGTAATCGAAGAACGTCAACGTTCCCCACGGCTTCGACAGCGAGAAGTTCGTGAGCGCGACGTCGCCGTGCCAGTTACCGACCGGCGAGTCGGGGCCGAAGATGCGGTTGACCTGATCGGCGTACGTGACATCGATTTTGACGATCGCCCCCGCGCGCACGGCGCGCAGCGCATCGTAGGTCTGCTCATGCTGGCGCCAGCCGACGTTGCCGACGAACCGATGGTCGTCGAGCACGATGCGCTGGCGCCCCAGCGTCAGCGTCGTCTTCGGCAGCGAGTTGTTGATCAATGCGAAACGGTTGACGGCCGCGAAGTCGGTCGGATCAGCAACGACGGGATAGGTGACGTTGCCGTTGAGCGTGCTGTTGTAGTCGTCGACAAAGTCCTCGACGATCACGGCCTCGGCTTGCAGCGACGTCGCATGGAATGCGCCCGTCGTGAACCCGGCGCGCACGCGCGAAGTGACGGCATCGGCCGTGTCCGCAATGCCGGTCTGATCGACGGATTCGTGGCGGACCCGCAAATCCATGTTGAACTTCGATTCGCGAACGGCATCGCCGAAGCCCTGCGCGGCCGCCGCCCCCGACAGCCCGTTTGCCAGCAACGCCATGACCACGATAGATGTCTTCTTCATAAAACTCTCCCTGTAGTGAGCACTAAGCCGCCTGCGCCGCCGCCGGCAACGCACCATCACAACCTTCGAGGAACTCGAGCAGCTCCTGCCGGTACCGGTAGTAATCGGGATGCTCGAGCAGTACCTTGCGACTGCGCGGGCGCGGCAAGTCGACGGTCATGACCTTGCCCACTTTCGCGTTCGGGCCGTTGGTCATCATGACGACCCGGTCGGCCAGCAGGATCGCCTCGTCGACGTCATGCGTCACGCAGATCGCGGTCACGTGCGTGCGCAGCCACACTTCCATGAGCAATTCCTGGAGCTCCCAGCGAGTCAGCGAGTCGAGCATTCCGAAAGGCTCGTCGAGCAGCAGGAGCTTCGGACTCAGCGCGAACGCCCGCGCAATGCCGACGCGCTGGCGCATGCCGCTCGACAGGTCGCTCGCGAGTTTGTCCTTGTCGGAGCTCAAGCCGACACGCGACAAGTAGTAGTGGACGACGTCCGAGCGTTCCGCGGGCGTGGCATGCGGATAGACGCGGTCTACGCCGAGCGCGACGTTCTCCGCGGCCGTGAGCCACGGAAACAAGCTCGGCGCTTGGAACACGACGGCGCGCTCCGGTCCGGCCGCTACGACCTCGCGCCCGTCGACGACGATGCCGCCGCTCGAGACTTCCGTGAGCCCGGCCGCCATCGAGAGAACCGTGGATTTCCCGCAGCCGGAATGCCCGATCAACGACACGAACTCGCCTTTGTTGATACGCAGATCGAACCCGTCGACGACGGTGAGCGGCCCGTTGCGCGTCGGATAGATCTTTGTCGTGCGGAAAAACTCGACGAAATGCCGCGTGGGCCAGCTCGCCGCGGCTTCGAGGTACGCTCGCGGCGGGGCTTTGGCCGCCCGTGGCACGACGTTCGGCAGCAACCGCTCGCGCTCGGGCTCACGCGCTCGCCGGCTGCGGCCGGCTTCGAGCAGGCAACGCGTGACGGCGCTGCGCAAGCGGCGAAACTCGGCGTTGTCGTTGACCTCCCGCCGGTCGCGCGGCCGCGGAATATTGACGTGAAACTGGGGCCCGAGGGATGCGGCAGGGCCTAAATCGAGCGGAATGATCCGGTCCGCGAGCAGGATGGCCTCGTCGACGTCGTTTGTGATCATGACGACGGTTTGTTTGCCGCGCGCCCACAGCGCTTCGATCTCGTCCTGGAGCTTCGCGCGAGTCAGGGCATCGAGCGCCGACAGCGGCTCGTCGAGCAGGAGCATCTGCGGCGACGTCGCGAGCGCCCGCGCGACCGCGACGCGTTGCCGCATGCCGCCCGAGAGCTCCGCGGGCCGGCGATCCTTCGCGTGCCCGAGACCGACCATGTCGACGTATTGGGCCGTGATCGCGCGCCGCTCTCGAGCCGGGCGGGCGCGGAACACGGCGTCGACGGCCAACGCGACGTTCGCCTCGACGGAGAGCCACGGCATCAGCGAGTAGCTCTGAAACACGACACCGCGTTCCGCGCTCGGGCCGGTGACGGGCACGCCTTTGAACGTGATGGCGCCGGTCGTCGGTGCTTCGAGCCCCGCGAGCAGCGACATCAGCGTCGTCTTACCGGAGCCCGAGAAGCCGACGATCGCGAGAAACTCCCCTTCTTCGATCGCGAGCTCGATGTCGCGCAACACGCAGATCTCGTCGGCGTGCCGCGCGTATGACTTCCCGACTCCCTTGAGCTCCATGATCGCCATCGCGACGCTCCGTTAGCGTGAAGCCGAATGCGTGAAAGCCGTTTGCAGCGCGAGCATGAGCCGATCGAGCAGAAAGCCGATCAGGCCGATCGTGAAGACGGCGACGAGAATGCGCGCGAGCGACTCCGACGAGCCGTTCTGAAACTCGTCCCAGACGAACTTACCGAGTCCGGGATTCTGCGCGAGCATCTCGGCGGCGATCAGAACCATCCAACCGACGCCGAGCGAGAGCCGCATACCCGTGAAAATGAGCGGCAGCGCGGACGGCAATACGATCTTGCGGACTGTCGTGAACCAACCGAGCTGAAGCACCCGGCTGACGTTCATGAGGTCCTTGTCGATGGTCGCCACGCCGAGCGCGGTGTTGATGAGCGCGGGCCAGAGCGAGCACAGCATGACCGTGATCGCCGAATTCAGGAACGCCTTCTCGAACATGGGATCGGTGCTCACGTACGTCGCGCTGACGACCATCGTCACGATCGGCAGCCACGCGAGCGGCGACACGGGCTTGAAAATCTGAATCAACGGGTTCAGGGCCGCGTTGAAACCCCGCGACAGCCCACCGACGATGCCGAGCGGCACGGCGATCAGCGTCGCGAGCACAAAGCCCGTGAACACGGTTTTCAGGCTCGTGCCAATCTGGTCGAAGTACGTGGGTCTGCCCGTGTACTGGCGCACGCGGACCTCGGCGGTCGGATCCGCGGCGGCGCGCTCGCCGTTGCGCGCGTCCTGCCGCGCGTAGAATAGGGCTTCCTTGGCGCGCTCGGCGCCGTGCTCGACGACGAGATTGCGCGCTTCGTTCCAGACCGCGGCGGGGCCCGGCATCGCACCGAGACTCGTATCGATGCGCGCCGCCACTTGCCCCCAGAGCCCGATGAAGAGCACTACCGCGAGCAACGGAATGCCGAGCAGTTGCCAGAGCTCCTTGGCCTGCTCCGCCGGGTCTTTGCCCGTCAACATGCGGCCGAGGGGCAACAACCAGCCGAGCCCGACCAGTGCCAAGTAGCGATCCCAAGACATGGCTCGTCTCCTCGCCTGTGCTCAGTTGGCGCTGATCGTGTTGCTTGTGACGCGCGCATCGCCCTTGAGGCCGATCGCAAAGCGCTCGAGATAGGCGTTCGGCTCGCGACCGTCGAACGTGACGGCGTCGATGAACTCGCTCTGCGGAGGCCGGAAGCCGTCCGTATCCCACGGGAAGTCCGCCTCGCTCGCGTGCCCTTGCTCGACGAGCAGGCGCGCGGCCTCGAGATAGACGTCCGGCCGGTACACGGACTTCGCGATCTCGTGGTACCAACCGTCGGTCTTGCCCTCCGGGATCTGCCCCCAGCGGCGCATCTGCGTCAAATACCAGACGGCGTCCGAGTAGTACGGATACGTCGCGTAATAGCGAAAGAACACGTTGAAATCGGGCACGGCGCGCTCGTCGCCGCGCTCATATTCGAACGTGCCCGTCATCGAGTTCGCGATGACCTCCTCGTCCGCGCCGACGTACTCCGGGCGTGCCAGAATCTCGACGGCAGCAGGACGATTCGCGTCGTCGTCGGCATCGAGCCACATCGCGGCGCGAATCAGCGCTTTGACGACGGCGACGTGCGTGTTCGGGTTCGCCTCGGCCCATTCCGCGGTTACGCCGAATACCTTCTCGGGATTGTTGCGCCAAATCTCGTAGTCCGTGATGACCGGCACACCGATGCCTTTGAAGACGGCTTGCTGATTCCACGGCTCGCCGACCGAGTAGCCGTAGATCGTTCCGGCTTCGAGCGTCGCCGGCATTTGCGGCGGCGGCGTCACGGACAAGAGCGCCTCGGCGTCGATCTGGCCGGAAATGTCCGTGCTCGAGTAGAAGCCCGGGTGAATGCCTGCGGCCGCGAGCCAGTAGCGCAGCTCGTAGTTGTGCGTCGATACGGGGAACACCATAGCCATGTTGAATGGCCTGCCCTCGGCCCGATACTCATCGACGACGGGTTTCAACGAATCGGCCTTGATCGGGTGCACGGGCTTTCCGTCCGCTCCCAAAGGAACGTGGGGCCTCATGGCCTCCCAGACCTCGTTCGACACGGTGATCGCGTTGCCGTTGAGATCCATCGAGAACGCTGTGACGACGTGCGCTTCCGTGCCGAACCCGATGGTGGCGCCGAGAGGCTGGCCCGCGAGCATGTGCGCGCCGTCGAGCTCGCCCGTCAGCACGCGATCGAGCAGCACTTTCCAATTGGCTTGCGGCTCGAGCGTCACGTAGAGACCTTCATCCTCGAAAAAGCCGAGCTCGTAAGCGACGGCGAGCGGCGCCATGTCCGTGAGCTTGATGAAGCCGAGCTTGAGCTCGTCTTTTTCGAGGTCGAGAGGCTCTGCCGCGCCGGTTACCCCGAGCAGCCACGCCGGCATCAGCAAGAACACCACGATCGAATGACGTTTGAGTTTCATAACCTATCCTTAGTTGCCGATTTCCGTCCCCAGAAACGCGAAATGCCGCTTGTGGTTTCCCCGAAGACGCACTCCGAAGATTCCTACAGCGGCATTGCTGCGGGCCCGCCATTGGGCCGAACTTTGCTCGAGCCGCGCGATGAAAACGCGGGCTCGCGGACATCAATACAAGACTCGTGCCACAACCGACGCGATCGCGTCGAACGCCGTTAGCGCCTTGAATTGGCGAGCGTTTTACACCGGCTCACGAAATGCCGCCGGCGCACCGCAACGTCTCCTTTGCACCATCGACAGACATTGCTCGACGGGCACCGCATCATCGTGGTGCGGACATCGACTCACGGCGTCGAACGGGTATCGACGAACGGTGTGTACAGATCGAGCTGCTCGAGATAACTCTCGATGTCGCGCGTCGAGAACTCGATTCGGTCGAACGCTCCCAAAGCCGGCGTGCCCGGCGTCTCGCGTAAACCCAGCGCCTGCATGAACAGGTCCGGCCGAAACACCGCGGCGGCGCGCTCTCTAAGCTCCATGCGCGCAGGCAGTTGTCCCCAACGGAGCATCTGCGCGTAGATCCAGAGCGCCTCGTGCGTCGCAGGGAAACTCGCCTCATGTCGCGCGAAGTAGAGAAAATCCGGATCGTCGAGCGCCTCGCCGTTGCCGAGCTCGAGCTTGCCCGCGAGACTGCGCGCAATGAGCGCCGCCGGAACATCGAGGTACTCGCGCCGGCTCAGCATGGCCGCTGCCTCTTCGCGATGGCGCGGCTCGTCCACCCAGGCGGCCGCGGCCGAAAGAGCCGCGAGCAGTGCATCGAGACGCGCGCGATCGGTCGCGAGCGCGGGGCGCACGGCCAGCACTTTCTCGACGCCGCGAGGAAACAGGTGTATCGGCTGTTGTCGCCGGGGAGCGAGTGGCGGCTGCACCGGCAGTGGTTTGATAACAGCGCCCTGGCTGATCTTTTGGGCGCAGATCGCTCAGTGGTGGATATTCACACGCTGTATCGCTGTCACGATCGGCTGCTTGGGCACCAGCGGGCGCTGTTCGATCACTTGGTGCAGCGCTGGCGGGATTTGTTCAACGCGACGTTCGATGTCCTGCTGTACGACCTGACGAGCACGTATTTTGAGATCGATCCGCCGCTCGATGAGGAGGACAAGCGGCGTTACGGCTACTCGCGCGATCGGCGCTTTGACTGCGTGCAGGTGGTGATCGCGCTGATCGTGACGCCGGAGGGTTTGCCGATCGCCTACGAGGTGTTGGCCGGCAACACGGCGGACAACACCACGCTGCGAGGTTTTCTGCAGCGGATCGAGGCGCAGTACGGCAAGGCACGTCGGACCATGGATCGGGGAATACCGACGGAAGAAGTGCTCGCGCAGATGCGGGCGAGCGATCCGCCGGTACAGTATTTGGTCGGCACGCCGAAGGGACGGCTGACGCGGCTGGAACAGGAGCTCGTGACCAAGCCCTGGCACCAAGCGCGCCCCGGTGTGCAAGTGAAGCTGCTGCCGCAGGACGGGGAGCTGTATGTGTTCGCGGCGAGTGAGGATCGCATCGCGAAGGAGCGCGGCATGCGGCGGCGACAGATGAAGTGGCTGTGGCGGCGGCTGAAGCAATTGAGCGAGATGCAGTTGACGCGCGAAGCGCTGCTGATGAAGCTGGGCGCCGCGCAGAGCAAGACGCCTGCGGCGTGGCGGTTGGTGAAGATCGAAGTTGACGAACATACGCCCCGCTTCACGTTTGAGCTCAAGCGTCAGAAGCTCAAAGAAGTGCGTCGCCGCGAAGGCCGTTATCTGTTGCGGACCAATCTGACGGAAACGGATCCGGCGGCACTCTGGCAGAGCTACCTGCAACTCGTGGCGATTGAAGAAGCGTTCAAAACACTAAAAAACGATCTGGCGCTGCGGCCGATTTTTCATCAGCTCGAGCATCGGATCGAAGCGCACATCTTCATCGCGTTCCTCGCCTATTGTTTGCACGTGACGCTCGGCCGACGACTGAACGGATTGGCACCGGGACTCACCGCGCGCAGCGTGCTGCAGAAATTTTGCGCCGTGCAGATGATCGACGTGCACGTACCGACTACGGACGGGCGTGAACTCCTGCTCAGCCGCTACACGCAGCCGGAGCCGGAATTGAAGCTGCTGCTGCAGCGACTGAAGCTCACCCTGCCCGAACAACCACCGCCCAAAATCACCGCCGCTCAAGCCGCCGCCGTGTAGTGCAGACCTTCGGGGTCGCTGCCTCCAGTAATCAACGACTTAGCCTCTCCGTACCCCGCGAATCCGCCAAGTCGGGTTAACGCGTAGCGAACCTGCCCGCCCTGCGTCAGCGCAAGCCGTTGCGTTGCGTCGGGGGCTCCTCGCTCGGGTCGAAGGCGAGATAGGCGTTCTCGACGTCGCGTGTGATGAGCCCCGAACGTTCGAGCGAGCGGCCGATGCGTTCGGCAACCGTTTGCACGAGACGCTGCAGTTCCCTGGCGCTCGGGGCCGCCACGGGCACGAACCGCAGACTCCCCCCTTGCTCGACGGCGATACCGTTCAGCACGTCGTCGTCGCGGTGCTCGGAGCGCGGATAAAGTGCGCTCAAGTCGATCCAGCCGAGCACCTCGCCCGTAGCGGGCGAGACGCGCGCGATGCGGTCCGCATACCAAATGTTCGCCCAGATCTCGCCTTCGATGTACTCGAGCTCGTTGAGCCGCACGACGGGGATATCTTCCTCCCTGACGGTCAGCTGCCGTTCCACGGCCATGCTCGCGGGGTCGAGAAATCGTAGCGTTGCCGTACCGTCGCTGAGGATCAAGTGCGTTCCGTCGGTCGTCAGAAGGATAGGCCTGCCGACGGTCAACATCGGCGGCGAGAACGCCGTCGTTTTCAACGACGAGCTCGTCAGCGGCGAACTCGGCCAGATCGGAACGCAGTTCGACGGGCTCGGCCATGTCGGCACCGCGATCGACGGCGACTTCGTGTTCTATAACGGCTTCAAGCTCTCCGAGTTCGGCACGGTCTACGGGCTCAATCGACTCGGCATCGAGAATGTCGGCACGATCTTCACGCGCGGCGTGCTCGTCGACGTGCCGCGGCTCAAGGGCGTCGCGCGGCTCGAGCCGAGTTACGTCATCACCGTCGATGACATCGAGGGTGCGCTGCGGATGCAGGGCGTCGAGATCCGCGCGGGCGACCGCCGTGCTGTTTTACACGGGCTGGGGGCAGCTCTGGATGGTCGACAACGAAGCTTACGGCACGAACGAGCCGGGACCCGGCATCACGGCGATCAAATGGCTGGCCGCAAAGAACATCCTGATGACCGGCGCCGACAATTACGCGATGGAGGCAAGCCCGGGCGAAAACTCGAGCCGGCCGATCGAAGGGCATCAGTGGCTATTGAATCGCGGCATCTACAATCTCGAGAACCTCGACTTGAGCGAGCTTGCCCGCGATCGCGTCTACGAGTTCGCCTTCATCTTCGCGCCGATGAAGCTGGTCGGCGCGACGGGCGCGCCGGGGAATCCCATCGCCGTACGCTAGTCAGCTGCCGCGTATACGCGTCAAGCCGGCACGGGGCATTGCTTAAGGAGCCCTTTCCACTCCTGGTGCGCGAACTTGAATTGTTCGTGAGCTTCCGCGAGCTTCCTTCGCGCTGACGTGAGAACTTCTTCCGAGCGCTGCGCCACCTGGCGCTGCAGCACGTCCCCGTATTCCTTGGCCGCGTCTTCCCACTTGGCAAGGTTCTGTCTGAGACTCGCGTAATGAGCCATGACCGCGCGGTGCAACTTTGGCAGATCGGCGCTCTTGCCGACTCGGGTAAACCAATCGCTCACGCGCTTGTTCTCGCCGGCCAGCTGCGCCGCGAGAATGCTGAAGCTCGAAACGCGCCGCAAATCCCAAGCAAGGCCGGTCTTCTCCATGAGCGCAATGATCCACTTGCTCGGGTCCCATTGATACCAGCGCACGCCGTTGCGATAGTCCGCCGCGAATCGATGGTGAAAGTTATGGTATCCCTCGCCAAAGGTCAGCAGCGCGATGAACCAGTTGTCTCGCGCGGTCGCGTAGATATCGTAGGTCGCTCTGCCGAACATGTGGCAGATGGAGTTGATGAAGAACGTGAGGTGGTACACCACCGTGAGCCTGAGACAGACGGACAGGATGAATGCGCCCAAAAGATGCCCGCTCAACGCGCCCAGCAGGAGGGGCATGCCGATGCCGGCAAGTATCGCCCACAGCACGTAGTGCCGATGCTGATGCATCACCATGGGGTCCGCGGACAGGCTCTGCACGTTGTCGTAGTCCGTTTCGTGGTGCCAGAACACCATCCACCCCATGTGCGCGTAGAAGAACCCTTTCTTGATGCTGTAAGGATCCCGATCTGTGTCGACATAGCGGTGGTGGTCGCGATGCTGCGACGACCATTCGAGCACCGACTGCTCGAATGCGGCGGCGCCGAAGAAGAGCAGCAGAAAACGAATCACCGCGTTGGTCTTGTAGGCCCCATGGGCGAATAGCCGGTGATAGCCCACCGTAATGCTCAACGGCGTCGCGACGAGAAAGAATACCAATAGTGCAATCTCTGACGCGGCGAGTCCGTACCTATAGACATACAGAGGTGTGCCGATCAGCGCGACGAGAGTCGTCACGGCGAAAAAAATGATGTTGTCCCACTGGTTTTTCGGTGTCGCGTAAGGCGTTGTTGCCATGAGTAATATCCCTTTAGATGACGCAAGGGTCGCCCCGCTCGTAGCGGCGCAGCACCTCGTAAGGCGTGTAGCCGCGATCCTGGAAGTTGGCCTTCGGCACGATGAAGGTGTCGATGAGGCAGAATCTGCCCCATGCGCAGGCATGGCCCACCATGTCGGCGAAGACGAGCCAGCAGGATCCCGGCGGGAAGCGGATGTCGCAGGCGCCTTCCGGATCATGCTGGAAGTCGTCTGACTCCTTCATGTAGTTGTGTATGCGGCGCATTGCGGTGTCGTAGGCCGACCGGTCGAGTGAGAGCGCCATCGGCATTGCGAGGCTAAGCCCGCGAACCAGCGTCGAGTAGAGGCGATCGGCGACGCTCTCCCGCAACAGGCCTTCGTGCTGCAAGCCGGCGGCCTCGCCGTACTTCTCGACGAGATCGGCGACCGTCCCCTTGACCCGCCACACCCGCTCCTGGTCATCGAGGTTCGTGAGGAACCTCAGGATCAAGTCGCCGCGAGTCACGCCGTAGGCCCCGGCGTCGAGATGGATCTTGTCGCTCCTCGAGCGCACTGAGATATTCCGATCCTTCTCCTGAAACGCCCGCAGGCTCGACGTGCCGGAGGTCCAGCCCGCGGCGAAGCTCGGGATCACGCCCTTCAAGAATCCCTCCACGCGTCCATGGTAATCCTTGAGGATTCGAGTCACTCGTTCCCTGATCTCGCGCGGACCTCCGAGGCCAGTGACGCGATCAGCGTGCGGGTAGAAACTCAAGTTCTTGCTCGTGATGTGGAGCGGGATCTCGTCGCGGAGAAACGCGACGTCGTCGGGGCTCGGCGGCGCGACCGGTGCAGTCGGGAAATAGACGAGCTTGCCGTGCTCGAGCGCATCGGTCAGGTCGTGGGTACCGAGTTCCGTGAGCCGCTCGGTCGTGACCTCGATCGCCTCGGGGGTCTTGAGTGCCGTGCTTGTCGCCGCCTGATGGTTCATGGCCAGGCCCGCGACTCTGCTGCGGCCGCTCCGAGCGCCGCAATGCGTATATGTACGTATGGCTCGGCCGTACGCTCGGGCAAGACGAGCCCATCGCCTGCGGTTCCCGCGATAGGCTAGGCACATCAACCGCCGCGAGGATGTGCTCACTCATCGGCCGATCCGTCCAGAAGCTCCGCGGCAGCGACGAGCGCGCGCGCAAGGTCCGCGATCTTGCGATTCTGGTTCATCGCCGTCCGGCGCAGCAGCACGTAAGCGTCCGGCTCGCTCAAGCCCTTTTGGCGCATGAGTATCGCTTTCGCCTGCTCGATGACACGGCGTTCCTCGAGCGCGGACTTCGCTTGCGAGAGCTCCGTGTGCAATCGATCGAACGCGTGAAACCGGCTGATCGTGACGTCGAGGATCGATTTCACGCGCTCCTTCTTGAGCCCGTCGACGACGTAGGCGGAGACGCCCGCGTCAATCGCCGCCTGCACGGTCGCCGCGTCCGATTGATCCACGAACATCGCGATCGGTCGCTTCGCGAGCCGCG
>Ga0209640_10000308_pt1 | contig 37174 bp, 26 predicted proteins | sample RifCSP10_1_FD_184018 | JGI IMG/M metagenome (GOLD analysis project Ga0209640, IMG submission 184018) | Soil microbial communities from Rifle, Colorado - Rifle CSP2_sed 10_1 (SPAdes) (version 2) | ecosystem: Environmental > Terrestrial > Deep subsurface > Rock core/Sediment | place: Rifle... | reverse complement strand
CGATCTCGGCTTGCAGGCGTCGATTGGTCGCCGCGCTGCGTTCGCGCGCGAGGCGCGCCGCGTCGCCCTGCAATTTGGAGTTCTCGGCCTGCAGGATCAGCCGTTGCTCAACTTCGCGCAGAGACACCCACGCGAGCGCGCGCTCAGCGGGCAGCAGTGCCTCGGGCGTGGCGAGGATCTCCGTCAGCATCTGGCGTGCGGTCGTTGCATTGGCTTGACCGTGACCGGGGGTGGCCAGCGCAAGCGCAAACTTCAGGCGGTTGCTCGTCGTCGGTGCGAGCTCGGCCGCGTCGCGCGCCGCCTGTACAATCTCGGCCTGCGTGGAGGGTGTCGCCTGGACGAGGCGCGACATCATTTCGAGATGCTCGGCCACGACGCTCAAGGAAGGATCAGGAGCTTGGGCGGGCGACGGCGGTGTGCGTTCCAGAGGCTGCGGCAAAATGCCGCAGGCGGCCACCAGTACGCCGGCGGTGAACATTGCGATCCGCGTGACCTTACGCAGCATCCGCGGATTCCCTTGCCGCCAGCACCGGTTGACGCAGCGGCAGGCGGATGCGGAAGTGCGCCCCGCCGAACTCGCCGTCCACGATCTCGATCGTGCCGCCGTGCGCATGCACGAACTCGATGACCACGGACAACCCGATCCCGGTTCCCTTGACGTGCCCCCCTTGCGGGGTCTTTCCCTGATAGAACGCCTCGAAGATGCGGCTGCGCTCTTCGAGTGCAATTCCAGGTCCGGTATCGGCAATGTCGAGCAGCAACTGGTCGCGCGCCGACTTTGCGTGGATATGGATCGTCCCACCCTGCGGCGTGAACTTGATCGCGTTGGACAGCAGGTTGTCAAGAATCAACTTGAGCTTGCCGCGGTCGGCAGCGATCGTAAGGTCATCGACCTGAACATCCAGCCGAACACGCAGGCTCACGAGCGTGAGCTGCTGCGCCTCCAGCACGTTCTTGATCAGCGGTCGGAGCTTGAACTCACTCACTTCCATACCGACGCTGCGTGCTTGCCAGGCGCTGAAGCTCAGCAGGTTCTCGATCAGGCGCTGCAGCTTCATGCCGTTTTCGCGCAAGATTGCCGTCACTTCGCGCTGATCGGCCGCCAACTTGCCCACCGAGCCGTCAAGAAGGAGTTCCGTGCCCTCGCGGATGTTAGCGAGCGGAGTCTTGAGCTCGTGCGACATGTGACGCAGGAACCGATTCTTCTCCTGCGCGAGATCGAGCAGTCGGGTGCGCAGCCATTCGAGCTGGCGGCCGAGCGCTTCCAGGTCGCTCGGGCCCGAAACCTTGATGGGGCGCGAAAAAGTACCGCGGCCGAGCTCATTGATGACGCGGTCGATCTGACGAATCGGGCGCGCGAGCAACAAGGTGAACACGAGCGTGAGGACGAGCGTTCCGGGAATGAGCGCTGCGGACTGCCAGAAGAGACTCCGTTGCGCCCGGGCCGTGGCCCGTTGCAGTGTCTCGAGGTGTTGATCGATCTGGTGGCGGCTGTCGTCCGCCAGCTCCGTGGCGGTTTCCCACAGCCGCGAGAAATTGCCGACGGCCTGAAGTTGTTCGGGGCTGCCGGGGAGGGTCGTGCCGAGCGTCTGACGGATGGCGAGGCTTTCGGTCCGCAACATCTGCAGCTGCGCCGCGCTCCGCAAATCCTGCTTGAGCTTGCCGAGCGCCTCGAGCGTCTCCAGGAAGCGCTCGTGATTCTGGCGGTAGACGTCGAGCAGCTCGCGATTGGCGATGACTTGATAGAGGCGCGCGCTGCGTTCCAGTGACGCGATCTGCTCGAACAGCAACTGGTTGTAGCGTGTGGTCTTCACGCCCTGTACCACCAGCGTCTCGCTTTGCGACGCGAGGCTGCGGATCTGGATCGCGGCGTTCACGACGGCAATCAACAGCGGCAACGCCACGAGGCAGAGGCCAAGCAGCATCAGTCCGTTCAGCGACCGGGGCTTGCTCAAGAGCATGACGTGCGATTCTAACAGCCCGGACTGTTTGCCAAGGGTCTATTGGCAGTGATTCCTGCGGCCAGCGTCACGACCGCCCGGGCATTATTGCCATGGCGAATCGAGAAGCTGGCGCTCCCAGTCGAGCGCGGTCGTGACGATCGTCTCCAGACTGTCATACCGCGGATGCCAGCGTAGGATCGATCGCACCTTTTCGGCGCGCGCAATCAGCGTCGGCGGGTCACCGGCCCGCCGCGGTTCTTCGCGAATCGACAGGGCTCGGCCGGCAATGCGTTCAACCATGGCGATCACTTCGCGGACGCTGTAGCCGTGACCATAGCCGCAATTGAGCGTGACCGAGTCGCCGCCCTGACGCAGATAGTCGAGTGCCCTCAGGTGCGCGTCAGCGAGATCCTCGACGTGGATGTAGTCGCGCACGCCGGTGCCGTCAGGGGTCGGATAGTCGGTACCGAAGATCGAAACTCCCGCGCGCTTTCCCACAGCCGCCTCGCAGGCGACTTTGGTGAGCAAGGTGGCGTTGCGCGTGGCTTGTCCGATACGACCCTTGGGATCCGATCCGGCGACGTTGAAGTAGCGCAGAACGACGTAACGCAAGCTGCTCGCGGCGGCGAGGTCGCGCAGCATCCACTCGCTCATGAGCTTCGAAGTACCGTACGGATTGATCGGCACCGTGGGGCTATTCTCGTCGGCGATTCCGCCTGCGGGAATGCCGTACACGGCCGCCGTCGAGGAAAACACGAAGTTGCGCACGCCCGCCCTGGCGCAACACTCGAGAAGGTTACGGGTGCTGCAGGTGTTGTTACGGTAGTACTTGAGCGGGTCGGCCACCGACTCCGGCACCACGGTGTGCGCCGCGAGATGGATCACCGTGTCAATCTCATGCTCTTTCAGGATCCGGGTCACGAGCTCGCAGTCGCCGGAATCGCTCGAGACCAGAGTCGCGCCCAACACGGCCTGGCGAAAGCCGGTGGATAGATTGTCCAGCACGACGACGCGCGCTCCCGACTCGTCGAGTTGTCGAGCGACGTGACTGCCGATGTAGCCGGCGCCGCCTGTAACCAGAATCGAGCTATCTGCCATGTGCTCTTGCGCGAGTTTCCTGGTCATTGCGGTTCGCGGCTGCCGTCCTCAGGGCGGGCCGCAGTGATGGCGCTATAGATGAAGTCTGCCAGCGCTTCGGAGTGCAGAATTTCATCGTGCCCCGAGGATTCCGTGAAGCTGAAATTCCCGCTTTCGATCTCGCGCAAGGGAGACCCGGGTGCAAGCTGCAGCGGGGCACCGCCGGCACCGTCGATCAGCAGGCTCTTTTCCGGAGTGATGTAGTCATCCTTCGGCACGCTCACCGTCAGGTACAGAATCGACCTGTCCCCATCCGCGGCGACAGTTTCCACACCCGGACTGTCACGCCCGATCCCATACGGCGTCTCGTCGACGTCCGGGCCGGGCGTACCGTTGAGAGCGTACTGAACGGCGCCCTCGCGTGAACTGCGCGCAAACGCCGGGCACATGTCGCCGTGACCGGTTCCGGCGGGCTGCGGACACCCCCAGTCGGTGCCGTGATTGGCGCCGCTCGTGGAGATCCACGTCCTGACGCGGCCCGGATCGATCTTCGCTGCGAACCAGCGCGAGCTGAGCGCACCCATGCTGTGTCCGATCAGATTGATTTTCTCGGTGACATTTGCCGCAGCGGATTGCCGCGGCGATTCACCTAGTTCCGCGAGGACACGACCGACGAAGGGGGCCAATTCCTTCTCGGCGGCCACTCGAATCGGCAGATTGCCATCCGAATAGCCGATGACATGCAGGCATTCTCGCGGCATCCCGCGGCGGACGAGCGCTGCGACAAGGTCGTCAAAGATCCCGGGGCCTTGGCCCAGTCCGTGAACGATGACGACAGGCCCATGTGGGCAGACGATAGCCGGCGGCTCGACCTGCTGTGATTCGCTGCAGCTCCAGCTCAACAGGGCCATCACGAACCATACTCGTCGGGGCCCCGCGAAAATGCGTACCATCGCCCAATGATCCATTGCGGCGCCATCCTTGTCGAGCGCTCACGATGAGCGATGCGCCCGAGTTCGAAGTATCTGAGACGCCATTCGCACGTCTGGCTCCGGAAGTGGTCATCGAGGCCGTTGAAGCAGCGGGCGAGCGCTGCGACGGGCGCGTGCTTGCTCTCGGCAGCTACGAGAATCGCGTCTACCAGGTCGGTCGCGAGGACACCGATCCGGTGGTGGTGAAATTCTACCGCCCGCATCGCTGGTCGGACGCAGCGATTCGCGAGGAGCACGGCTTTGCACTGGAGCTCGCCGCGGCTGAGGTTCCGGTGGTGGCGCCACTCCTGATCGAGGGCGAAACCCTCTTGACCCATGCGGGCTTTCGCTATGCGATCTTCCCGCGTCGCGGCGGACGCTGGCCCGAGCTTGGAACGACGGATGATCGCGTCTGGATCGGCAGATTCATCGGGCGTCTGCACCTGATTGGAGGTGCCCGTGGCTTTCAGCACCGCCCACTCCTGAGTGTTGCAACCTTTGGTGAGGAGGCACGAACGACGGTCCTCGACAGCGAGTTTCTGCCGGACTACCTGGTGGAGCGTTACTCCCGAGTGACCGAGGCGCTGCTTGCCCGACTGAATGACTGCCTGCAACCGCAGCTTGCGCGGGCGCGGCTCCGCATTCACGGCGACTGCCACCGCGGCAACATCCTGTGGACCGACGCCGGGCCTCATTTCGTCGACCTCGATGACTGTATGACCGGACCCGCGATCCAGGACCTGTGGATGCTGCTGGCGGGACACAGAGAGGAGATGCGCGTCCAGGCGTCCGACCTGCTCGAGGGCTATGGCCAGTTCGCAAGCTTTGATCCGGCGGAACTCGCGCTCATCGAACCGCTCCGGGCGCTGCGGCTGATCCACTATGCGGCCTGGCTTGCGCGCCGCTGGCATGATCCGGCGTTCCCCCGCGCCTTCCCCTGGTTCGCCGAACCCCGGTACTGGGAACAGCATGTGGAAGTGCTGCAGGAGCAGCTTGCGGTCCTGGACGAGGAACCCCTCAGCATCTGAGCCGGGCTTGTGCTAATTTCCGCGCATTTCCGCAGGACCGACACCACCGACAATGATCAGCGGCAGAGCCTTAGTCGTCGTCGGCGCACTGATCTGCGCGTTGGGAGCCTGTGGCGGCGACAAGGAGCCGGGTCGAGCGCCGACGCCGGCGGGTGCGACATCCCCGGCTGCCGGCAACCGGGCGCCCAGCGATAGCGTCGAGGATGCGACCCGCGACATGGTCGCCGGCGTCCACGCCGGCAAGAGCGGCGGGCTGGTCGATCTGAAGTTCAAACTCAAGTCGCGGCCGGAGATCGGTCAGCCGCTTGCGATCGAAGTCGCATTGCTCCCCAACGCGGCGGCCGAAGTGATGCGCGCGACGTTCAGCTCGACCGAAGGGGTGTCGGTGCGCACCTCCGAGGTGCCGGCGGAGTATCGACGCGTGCAGCCGGGATCGGTCTATCGTCACGAGCTCACCGTCGTGCCGCACGAGAACGGCGTGTACTTCGTGAGTGCGACCGTCATGGTGCAGACTGATGCCGAAGGCGGCGAAGTCTTTCGCACTTTCTCCATTCCGGTGGTGATCGGCGCTCCACAGGAAAGCGAGGCGGCCGTCCAAACCCCGTGATCGAAAAGCTTCGCAACATCGCCATCATCGCTCACGTCGATCACGGCAAGACGACCCTAGTCGATCAACTCCTCAGGCAATCGGGCACGCTCGACGAACGGAAGCAGCTCCCCGATCGGGTGCTCGATTCGAGCGCGCTCGAGCGCGAGCGCGGCATCACCATCCTGGCCAAGAACACCGCCATCCGCTGGCGTAACTACCGCATCAACATCGTTGATACACCCGGTCACGCCGACTTCGGCGGTGAAGTGGAGCGCGTGCTGTCGATGGTCGATAGCGTGCTGCTGCTGGTCGACGCCGTCGATGGCCCCATGCCGCAGACCCGCTTCGTGACGCAGAAGGCCTTCACGCACGGGCTCAAGCCGATCGTGGTCATCAACAAGATCGATCGCGAAGAGGCGCGGCCAGGCTGGGTGCTTGACCAGACGTTCGACCTGTTCGACCGGCTGGGAGCCACCGAGCAACAGCTGGATTTTCCGGTTGTTTACGCCTCGGCGTTGCGCGGTTTCGCGACGCTCGATCCAGCTCGCCCGGCCACCGACATGCACGCCCTGTTCGAAACGATAGTGAGTTCCTGCCCGGCGCCCGACGTCGACCCCGAAGGACCGCTGCAGCTGCAGGTCAGCCTGCTCGATTACTCGAGTTATGTCGGTGCGATCGGCATCGGGCGCATCAAGCGCGGCACTTTGCGACGCAACGCCGCCGTCACCGTGGTCGGTGCCAAGGGCGAGCTGCGTAACGAGCGCATCGGGCAGATCCTGGGCTTCATCGGCCTCGAGCGGATAGAGGTCGAAAGTGCGCAGGCCGGCGATATCGTCGCATTCGCAGGAATTCCCGAGCCCAAGATCTCCGACACGCTCTGCGACCCGGAGCACCTCGAGGCCTTGCCGCAGCTCACCGTGGATGAGCCCACGATCAGCATGACTTTCGAGGTCAACACGTCGCCCTTCTACGGTCGCGAAGGAAAGTACGTCACGAGCCGCCAGCTGCGCGAACGGCTCGAGCGCGAGGCCGTTCACAACGTCGCGCTGCGCGTCGAGCAGACCGACGATCCGGACAAGTTCATCGTCTATGGTCGCGGCGAGCTGCACCTGGGCGTGCTGCTCGAGACCATGCGACGCGAGGGCTACGAAGTCGCGGTGTCAAAACCGCAGGTCGTGATCAAGGAAGTCGACGGCATGCGTTCGGAACCCCACGAGCTGCTGACCGTCGACGTCGAGGAGGGAGCACAGGGCGCGGTGATGACGGCGCTGGGTCAACGCGGCGCCCAGTTGCGCGCCATGCAGCCGGACGGCAGGGGCAGGGTGCGTCTCGACTACGTGATCCCGTCGCGCGGATTGATTGGATTTCAGACCGAGTTTCGCACCATCACTTCGGGCACCGGCTTGCTGCACCACGTCTTTGATCACTACGCGCCGGTGCTGGATCGCGAGCTCGGTGAGCGCGTCAGTGGCGTGCTGGTGTCCAACGCGCAGGGCCGAACGCTCGCGTACGCGCTGTTCAATCTGCAGGATCGTGGCCGGTTATGCGTCGGTCCCGGGGAGGAGGTCTACGAGGGGCAGATCGTCGGCATCCACAGCCGGGACAACGACCTGACAGTGAATCCGCTCAAGGCCAAGAAGCTGACCAACATTCGCTCCGCCGGAGCCGATGAGAAGTTGTTGCTGTCTCCGCCGGTCCGTTTCTCGCTCGAGCAGGCCATGGAGTTCATCGCTGACGACGAGCTGGTCGAGGTGACTCCGGGCGCCATTCGTCTGCGCAAGAGGTTGCTGAAGGAGCACGAGCGCAAGCGCAGCGAGCGCGCGCTGTGAGATTAGGCGACAGATCCATTTATTGCAGGATGAGGACAGATCCGGTTCTGACGGGCCGAATACAAAAAATACATCTGTCCCCCTCTCGCAAATTGTCTTGCCGCATCAGGGGGTTTGTCGCTGAATCGAGAGTCCGGTCACACAGCGACTTTCCATAGCCTACCTAAGATGACCGTCCGCGCTCGTAAGCCCTGAGAGCGCCGTCGTTCTGGTGGGCCTTATGTCAAAACCGGGCGGAATCAGTGCTGCTCCCACGCAGCCGTCCAGGCAGGACGCGCGGGGTGCAAACGATTCCTTGGGGCCCACACAGCCGCTGGCCGGTTTGAACCGGCTGCTCGTGGAGCAACTCAGGCTCGCCGCCGAGACTTCGAGCACCGGCGAACCCGATCTGGCGCGGCTGCTCAAGCTCATCAGTCGCCACTACGACTCCGTCGATGACGAGCGCCGCGGCATCGTGCGCTCGATGCAGCTCATGTCCGATGAAGCGCAGGAACTCACGCGCGAGATTCGCGAACAGACCGCGAGCCAGCTGCAGGCGATCCTCGATCACATCAAGGACGCGATCATCACGGTGGATGAGAGCGGCCATGTCGAGACTTTCAACCCGACGGGCGAACGCGTCTTCGGCTATAGCCAGGCCGAGGTCATGGGGCGGACGCTCGATCATCTGATCCCGGAAGCGGCGAACCAGGGCAGCGTCACGGATTACCTCACGCGCCTCGCCGCGCGCCTGGACGACACGCACGTCGACCTCGCCGCGCACGAGACCTGGGGCCGCGGCAAGGACGGTGCGCGATTCGAAGCGGAAATCGCCGTGAGCGAGGCGCGAGTCAACCGTCGCCGCGTTTACGTTGTGTGCCTTCGCGACATCACCGATCGTCGTCACGCCGAGCAGGCGTTGCGCGAGAGCGAAGCGCGCAATCGCACGCTGGTGGAGAATGCACCGGAGGCCATCGTCGTACTCGACATGGATCGCGGCCGCTTCATTGACGTCAACGACAATGCGGTGCGGTTCTTCAAGATGGACCGCGAAGCTCTGCTCGCCTGTGGCCCGGAGCAGGTGAGCCCGGCGGTGCAGGCGGACGGTACGTCCTCCTTCGGCGTCGCGCGGGGGTACCTGGACCGGGCGCTGCAGGGCGAGACACCCGTGTTCGAGTGGTTGCATCGCGATGCGACCGGCGCAGATATTCCCTGCGAAGTGCGCCTGGTCCGCCTGCCGAGCTCCACGCGGCGCCTGATCCGCGGCAGCATCACTGACATTACCGACCGCAAGCGCGCCGAGCTGGTCGCGTCCGGTGAACGGCGTGTATTCGAGAGGATCGCCTCGCATGCACACCTCGCCGTGGCGCTGGAGGCGATCACCGAGGTCGCGGACAAGATGTGCACGGACGCCGCGTGCGCAATCAGTCTGCTGAATCCACAGGCGCAGACCTTCCATGTCGCGGCCGCTCCGGGACTGGCACCGGAGTTTCGCGCCGCCATGGACGGCACGGTGGTCGGACCGCGCAACGGTTCGTGCGCTGCGGCCGTGTATCTCGGGCGCCAGGTCATCGTGGCTGACATCGCCAAGGATGCGCTGTGGGAGCAGCGCCGTGACGTCGCCCTGCAGTTCGGCTGGCGCGCCTGCTGGTCAACACCGATCGTCGCCGTTAGCGGCACTGCTCTGGGTACGCTCGCAATCTATCGCCGTCAGGCCGGGACACCGGGGCGGCGGGAGAGCGAATTGATGGCGCGCCTGACGCAGCTCGCCGCCATCGCGATCGAGCGCCGCCGCGCCGAGGATGCCCTGCGTGCGAGCGAAGCAAAATTTCGCGGACTGTTTGAGAACGTCATGGAGGGCGTGTACCAGACCAGCCGCGAAGGACGCTTCCTCTCGGTCAATCCGGCGCTGGTGGAGATGCTCGGGTTCTCCAACGCGGAGGAGCTGTACGCGCTCCCGGGTGCCGCCAGTCTTTACTGGAATCCGGAGGACCGCGCCGACTTCATCCGCCGGATCGAGGCCGATGGCGAGGTCCGCAATGCCGAGTATCACCTCAGGCGCAAGGACGGGCGGCGCCTGGTGATTCTGGAAAGCGGCCGCGTCGTGCGTGACGAGCAGGGTGCCGTAGTCGCTTACGAAGGCACGGTCGCCGACATCACCGAGCGCAAGAAAGCGGAAACCGCCGTGTTCGAGGAAAAGGAACGCGCGCAGGTGACGCTGCAGTCGATCGGCGACGGCGTGATCACCACGGATGCCCAGGGGCGCGTCGACTACCTCAATCCGATCGCGGAAAGCCTCACTGGATGGGATACGCGTGAAGCGCGTGGGCTGCCGGTAGCGGCCATTTTCCGCCTGGTCAGCGACATCGACCGCGAACCGGTCGAGAACCCCGTGGTCCGGTGTCTGCGCGAGGCCCGCGTCATCGGGTTGTCCGACCATACGGTGCTCTTGAGCCGCCTCGGCCAGGAAATCGCCATTCAGAACTCCGCCGCGCCCATTCGCGATCGTGCAGGCGAGGTGATCGGCGCGGTGATGGTATTTCACGACGTTAGCCGCGAGCGCCGGCTGCGCCGCGCGCTGGCTTACCAGGCGAGTCATGACGCGCTCACGAGCCTGATCAACCGCCGGGAGTTCGAGAGCCGGCTGAACGAAGCCCTGTTGACCACGCGTCGAGGCGAACGCGTGCGCTACGTGCTGCTCTACCTCGATCTCGACCAGTTCAAGCTGGTCAACGACACCTGCGGCCATCCCGCGGGCGACCGGCTGCTCAAGCAGATCACCGGCCTGCTGCAGACGCGCGTGCGTGGGTCGGATCTGCTCGCCCGCCTTGGAGGCGACGAGTTCGGCATTCTGCTCACGGACTGCGCGCCCGAACAGGCAATGAAGATCGCCGAGTCTTTGCGGCAGGCCATTCGCGACTACCGTTTCGTGTGGCACGATGGCGCACTCAACGTTGGCGTCAGCATCGGCATCGTCGAGATCACCCGCGACACCGAGAGCATGGCGGCCCTCATGAGTGCGGCGGACGTGGCCTGCTACGCCGCCAAGGATCAGGGCCGCAATCGCGTGCACATCTATCAGCAGGACAACGTGCCCGAACGGCACCGTGAAATGCAGTGGGTGTCGCGCCTGACCCGTGCCTGCGAGGAGGGCCGGCTCGAACTGTACTTCCAGCCGATCGTGCCGATCGGCGACAACCGCGACGAGCGCCGCAACTTCGAACTCATGCTGCGCATGCGCGACGAGCATGGCGCGCTGGTCCAGCCGATCGAGTTCATCCCTGCGGCCGAGCGCTACAACGTGATGCCGGCGATCGACCGCTGGGTGGTGCGGCACGCGCTCGATTCCCTCGCACACCTGGTGTCCGATCCGCACCCGCCGTACACGCTGTCCATCAACCTGTCGGGAACTTCGCTCAACGACGACCGCTTCCTCGAGTTCCTGATCGGTGAGCTCACCAGCCACGCGCTGAGCCCGGGCGCGGTCTGCTTCGAGATCACGGAGACGGCGGCGGTGGCGAATCTCGCCAACGTCGTGTACTTCATGCGCGAGCTCAAGAATCGAGGCTGCCGGTTCTCGCTCGATGATTTCGGCAGCGGCCTGTCGTCGTTCATGTACCTGAAGACCCTGCCGGTCGACTATCTGAAGATCGACGGCCAGTTCATCGAGAACGTGACGCGCGACCCGATCGACCGCTGCATGGTGGAGGCGATCAGCCAGATCGGCCGGGCGATGAGCATCCAGACCATCGCGGAGCGCGTCGAATCACGCGCGGTCCTGATCGAACTCGCGCGGCTCGGCATCGGTTACGCCCAGGGCTTCCATATCGCCCGACCCGAGTCAACGGAACGGTTCCCGTTCGCCTGCCGGGTCGCGCCGACCATGCGGCGATTGGCATAAGGATGCCTGGCACCATGTACAATTCCGGGCGATGAGAGCGGCGGCTGAGTCCACGACAACCAACCCTGCGTATCCCCTGATCGGTGCCGGCGATCCGCCGCCGTACAGCATCGTCAATGCCGACGGCCGCGCGCCACTGTTGCTGGTCTGCGATCATGCCAGCCGCGAGTTTCCGGTCGCGATGGGTCGGTTGGGGTTGCCCGCGGATGCCACGTGCCGGCACATCGCCTGGGATATCGGGGCGGCTGACGTCACTAGTGCCCTGGCGCACATTTTCGACTCCCCGGCTGTGCTCGCCGGTTACTCGCGCTTGTTGATCGATTGCAACCGCGCGCTGACCGATCCCAGTTCGATCGTTGCGACCAGCGACGGCGAGGTCATTCCCGGGAACCGCCGACTGACGAGCATCGAGCGCGAGCACAGGATGCGAAGCTTCTTTGAGCCCTACCATGAGGCCATCGCGCATAGGCTGGAGGAAGCACGTCGCCGCCGCGTCATACCGGCGTTGGTTTCCATGCACAGTTTTACGCCGGTGTTCGGCCTGGAGACGCGGCCCTGGCACGTCGGGGTTCTCTGGGATCGCGATGCCCGCATCGCCTTGCCGCTGCTTGAACGTCTGCGTGCAGTCGAAGGGCTGGTGGTGGGTGACAATCTACCGTATTCAGGCCGACACCCAGCCGACTACACCATCGCCCGGCACGCCGAAGGTGGGCGTCTGCCACACGTGTGCCTCGAGATCCGGCAAGACCAGCTTGAAAGCGCGGCGGGCCTGGAACGCTGGGCGCGCATTATTGCGCAAGCGCTGGGCCCGATCGTGATGGACTAGGACGATGGGGGGAGCATGGCAATCAAAGAACCACCGTTCACGGTGGGCATCGAAGAAGAATATCTGCTGGTCAACGTCGAGACGCGCGATCTCGACAACGATCCTCCGCCGGCCATGCTGCGCGAATGTGCGGAGCTGGGCGAAGGACAGGTGAGCCCCGAGTTCCTGCGCTCGCAGATCGAGATCGGCACACCCGTCGCACGCAACATGGGCGAGGCGCGTACCCACCTCAAGCGCCTGCGCAGGATCGTCGTGGACGTTGGGCGCCGCTATGGTCTCGCGCCCATCGCTGCTTCCACGCATCCATTCGCCCGCGCAATTCAGCAGAAGCATACCGACAAGGATCGCTACGTGGCGCTGGCGAGGGAAATGCAGGCCACCGCACGCCGCATGGTGATCTGCGGCATGCACGTGCACGTCGGCATCGAGGACGACGAGCTCAGGATCGACCTCATGAGCCAGCTCGCGTACTTCCTCCCGCACCTGCTGGCGTTGAGCTGTTCCTCGCCGTTCTGGGAAGGAGAGAACACCGGCCTCAAGTCATTTCGGCTGACCGTGTTCAGCTCCCTGCCGCGAACCGGATTGCCCGAGCACTTTGCGAGCTACGGCGAGTATCAGCGCCACATCCGGGCGCTCGTCGACAACAACCTGATCCAGGACACCTCGAAGATCTGGTGGGACTTGAGACCCAGCTGGCGCTATCCCACGCTCGAGACCCGCATCATGGACGTCTGCACCAGCGTCGACGACGCGATCGCGCTGGCCGCGCTCAATGTCTGTGTGCTGCGGATGCTGTATCGCCTGAGGCGCAACAACCAGCGCTGGCGCATCTATGCGGACATGCTGGTGAACGAGAACCGCTGGCGCGCCATGCGTTACAGCTTTGACGAGGGCCTGCTCGATTTCGCCAAGGGCGAGCTGGTGCCGTTCGCGGAGCTCCTCGAAGAGATGCTCGAGCTGGTGCGCGAGGATGCGGAGACGATGGGTTGCGCCGCCGACGTCGCCCATGCGCGCACCATCATGCAGCGCGGCACCAGCGCGCACCGGCAGGTCAAGATATTCGATGAAGCGCGGGCACGCGGGGCGAGCGAGCGCGAAGCGCTCAAGGCGGTGGTCGACTGGCTCGTGCGAGAGACGGCGGGCGCTTTGGAATGAAGCTCGATCGCAGGCTCAGCGTCGCACCGATGATGGACTGGACGGATCGCCATTGCCGGTTCTTCCTGCGTCTGTTCTCGCCGCACGCGCTCCTTTACACCGAGATGATCACCGCGGCGGCGCTCGTGCACGGCGATCGGCGGCGTCTGCTCGAGTTCGATCGCGCCGAGCATCCAGTTGCGTTGCAGCTCGGTGGCGGCGACCCCGCGGCGCTGGCGCGCGCAGCCGAATGGGGAGCCGCCGAGGGTTACGACGAGATCAATCTCAACGTCGGCTGTCCGAGCGATCGCGTGCAGTCCGGTACATTCGGCGCCTGCCTCATGGCTGAGCCCGGGCTGGTCGCCGAGTGCGTGGCGGCGATGCGCGGCCGCGTCGCCGTCCCCGTGTCCGTCAAGGTCAGAATCGGCATTGAAGGCGGCGCAGGAGCGCGGGAGCGCGGCCTCCACTTCACGGCCGGCGACGACGCACGGCTGCATGAGTTCATCACGACGGTCGCCGCCGCCGGCTGCGAGGTGTTTGCCGTGCATGCGCGCAAGGCGGTCCTCACGGGGTTCTCACCCAAGGATAATCGTGAGATTCCGCCGCTGCGCTACGACGTCGTGCGAATGCTCAAACGGCAGTTCGCACCACTCACGATCATCGCCAATGGGGGTATTCGTTGCGCCGGGGATGCCCTCGAGCTGCTCGCGGATGTCGACGGCGTGATGATCGGCCGCGAGGCCTATCATCATCCGTACCTGCTCGCCGAGCTTGAGCAGGCGCTGCACCCAAATGCCAGTTGGCAACCGCCCGATCGCATCGTCGTGTTGAAAGAGCTGGCGCGATATGCGGCGAGTCAGCTCGCGGCTGGACATCGATTGCATTCGATCACGCGCCACATTCTGGGTCTGTTCACCGGTCAACCCGGCGCACGCAGCTGGCGGCGATATTTCGCGGACGCCGCACGTCGTGAGGGCGCGGGCGTCGAGGTCCTGACACGCGCGGTTGAGATGCTGCAGCGGGACGCGGCCTGAGGACCTTTGCGCCCGACGCGCAGCCTGTCGCCATCGAGCGTCGGTATCCCTCGCGCCGAACCATCGTATAATCTGCGCCCACCAAGAACCGGCCACGAACCTTTCGGCGTATCAATCGGTTGCAATCGCAAGCGTAACCATGGGCAAAGATATCGAGCTGGCCATCCTGTTTGCCGACGTCGTCGGCAGCACCAAGCTCTACGAGCTCATGGGGGACGTGAAAGCCCGCGATATGGTGGCTACGTGCATCGACGTGATGCGCACTGCCACCGAGGCGCACAGTGGTACGGTCATAAAGACCATGGGCGATGAGGTGATGTCCACATTCCCCACCGCCGACGATGCTCTTAATGCGGCAGCCCAGATGCAGCACACGATCTCCACGCACCCGGATCTCAAGGTGGACGGCCAGCCGGTCGCGATCCGTATCGGTTGCCACTACGGTCCGGTCGTGCTGGAGAACCGCGACATCTTCGGCGCGGCCGTGCACACCGCGAATCGCATGACCAGCCAGGCGAAGGCGGGCCAGATCATCACGACCGCGACGATGGTGGACCGGCTTTCACCCGAGTGGCGCGCCGCGGTGCGACAGATTGACGTGGCGACGCTCAAGGGCCAGGGGAGCGAGGTCGCATTGTTCGAAGTGCTGTGGCAGACCGAGGATGTCACCAGCATGTTGCCGGCCATCGCCATGCGCCAGCGCGACGCCAAGCGCACGCGCCTGCGGCTGCGTTACCAGGGGCAGGAAGTGGTCGTCGACGAACAGCGCACCAACGTCAACATCGGGAGGGCCGAAGACAACGATCTCGTCGTCAAGGGAAACCTCATCTCGCGCCTGCACGCGCGCATCGAGATCAACCGCAACAAGTTCGTGCTCATCGACCAGAGCACCAATGGCACGTTCGTGCAGACGATCGACGGTGAAGAGGCGTTCGTCCGCCGCGACAGCATGCAGATCAAGGGCGAGGGTCTGATCGGCCTCGGCAAGGTGCCCGATTCGAGCTCGCCGCAGTCGATAAGGTTCGTGTGCGAAGAGTGAAGAGTGAGGGGTGAGGAGTGAGGAGTGAGGAGCTAACCCGCATTTCTCACCGTTCGATGGTTTTGGTTGAGGGCGGTGGGGTTGAGAAGGGCAGCGGCTGGTCTCTGCAGGCGAGGTCTGCGACATCGGTGCTGGGGGATTTTCAGCGATAGCGATGCACCGCTCTGCGCGAGAGCGGTGCGGCGATTGAGGGTTGAGGCGCTCTGTTTCGTGGGGCGGCTTCAGCGCGCCGCGGCGCCAAGCGCATGGAAGGCGGCGATGAACTCGCGTTGATCTGGACAGGCTGAGCTCATCGCGAGCTTCACGCGGCGCACACTCACGCTGACCACAGCGCCGATCTTTAGCAGCCGCAGCCGGATCGTGTGCGCACAGGCGCGGGCGAGTGCCGTGCCGGCCAGTCCGACACGGCGTAGCGCGTGCATCAGCACGTAGGCCGCGGAGGCGAGCCACAGGCGCAGCTGATTGGCGCGGAAGGTGGCGGTGGAAAGCCGATCGGCGAAGAGATCGAGCTGCGCTTCCTTGATGCGATTCTCCATCTCCCCGCGGGCGCAGTAGAGCCGCTCGTACAACTCGCGCGCCGGGATCTCCCGCATCGACAGCGAGGTGACCACAAAGCGCGGATTGGCTTTGTCGCCGGTCTGCTCGGCCTTACCCACGACGCGCCGGGGTCGGCTCCAGCTCTTGCGGGTGCAGTACACGAGCTCCTTGAAGCTCCGTGCGGGCTGCCCCGTCTGGAGCGATTCGGCAGCCGCGGCGTGGAGCTCAGCGCCGATCGCGCGCTCGAGCCTCGAGTTACGTGCCAGCCCAAATAGGTAATCCACAGCGTTTTGCTCGCACCAGCCCATCAGCTCCTCGCGGGCAAAGCCCGAGTCGGCTCTGAGGATGACGTGCACCTGCGGCCAGCGTGCGCGGATCTGCGTGACGAGCCGCTCGACCTCCTCGCGCGCGCCTGCCGCGGCATCGATGTTCGAGCGACGCAGCTTTGCCACCAACAGATGCTCGCCGCAGAAGATGTACAGCGGCAGGTAGCAGTACCCGTCGTAGTAACCGTGAAAGAACCGCCCCTCCTGGTGTCCGTGCAGCGGATCATCGGTCGCATCGAGGTCGAGAATGATCTCGGCGGGTGGACTCGGATGGGCGTCGAGAAACAGCTCCACGAACAGCCGCTCGATCGCCGCACTGTCAGGGCGGATCTTGTGATAGCGGCTCACGCCCTCGAGCGGATGCAGCTCCAGGCGATTGAGCGTGCTCTTGCCGGCGAGTGCCGCGCAGCGTGGCCGTTTGGCTTCCAGCTTACCTATCAAGGCGCCCAGCACCGGATCGTGCCGCAGCTGCTCGTGATCGTTCAAATCCTCGTACCCCAGCGCCATCCCGAACACACGCTGTCCAACCAGCGCGCGCACCGCATGCTCGATCGAGTCCGGATCACGCCGGTCGATGAAACATCCGGCCAACCGATCAATCAGGCCGATCGCTTCATCCGCGCGCTTCAGCAGCAGCGCTCCGCCATCCGAGCTCACCGTTCCGCCATCGAACGCCGCCACCACTCGGCGCCGCTCGACGCATGAAAACTGCAGCTGTTCGGCGCTACACTGTATGTGCATCGGGTCCTCCTGTGTGTGAGCATCAACTTGTTCTCGCAACTCAAGTTTTACTCACTCAGCGACCCGATGCATCCCCTCTCTGTGAGAAATCCGGGCTAGAGGTCTCTGGCCACTCACCACTCACCACTCCTATTCCAGTCTCTCCAGCGTTTTCCGATGTTCGGCAAGCAGCTGCGACGGTACGCGTGAGCCGTAGCCTCGCAGATATTCCCCGATCTCTTTCATCTCCTGCCGCCACAGTGCGGGATCCACCGCCAGCAGCTCGTTCATCGTCGCATTCGTTATGTCGAGACCCGCCGTATCGATGTCGCCTGGACGCGGCAGGTATCCGATTGCGGTCTCGCGCGCCGGGATCCGGGCTGCGCAGCGCTCAATGATCCAACGCAATACGCGCAGGTTGTCGCCAAATCCCGGCCAGAGGAACTGGCCGGACTTGTCGCGCCGGAACCAGTTCACGTGATAGATCTTCGGCAGCGCGCGGGCGCGTTGCGGAAAGCTCAACCAATGCGCCCAGTAGTCGGCGAAGTTGTAACCGCAGAACGGCTTCATCGCCATCGGATCGCGGCGCACGACGCCGACCTCGCCGGTAGCGGCAGCTGTCGTTTCGGATGCCACCGACGCGCCGACGAGGACACCATGCGCCCAGTCGCGCGCCTCATAGACGAGCGGTGCCAGCTCACGCCGCCGTCCGCCAAACACCAGGGCCGAGATCGGCACACCGCCCGGACTGTCGGCCAGCGATGAATAGCTCGGGTTCTGCGTGGCCGCGACCGTGAACCGCGAGTTCGGGTGAGCGGCGGGACCGCGCGTCGCGTCATACGGCCGGCCCTGCCAGTCGAACGCCGCCTGCCCGGTCTCGAGACCTTCCCACCACGGGTGGTTGTCGGCAGTTATCGCCACATTGGTGTACAGCGTGTTGTGCTGAATCATCTCGAACGCATTGCGATTGGTCTTGGCGTTCGTGCCGGGCACCACACCGAAATAGCCCGACTCCGGATTGATGGCCCACAGCCGGCCATCCTTGCCGGGATGCAGCCAGGCGATATCGTCGCCCAGCGTCCACACTTTCCAGCCGCGGTGCGATTCGGGTGGGATCAGCATTGCGAGATTGGTCTTGCCGCAGGCCGAGGGAAATGCGCAGGCGAGGTAGTGAGTTTCGCCCGCCGGATTCTCGATGCCGACGAGGAGCATGTGTTCCGCAAGCCAGCCTTCCGTTCGCGCCTGCCAGCTCGCGATCCGCAATGCGTGGCACTTCTTGCCGAGCAGCGCATTGCCGCCATAACCCGAACCAAAGCTCTTGATCGAGAGCTCCTCGGGAAAGTGCATGATGAAGCGCCGTTCCGGACTGAGGTCGCCCGTTGAATGCACTCCCTTGACGAAACTACCCTCGCGGGCGATCCGCTCCAGCGCCGCGCGCCCCATGCGGGTCATGAGCTTCATGTTGATCGCGACGTACGCACTGTCGGTGATCTCGACGCCGCAGCGCGCGTACGGCGAATCGATGGGGCCCATGCAGTAGGGCACGACGTACAGTGTCCGACCGCGCATGCAACCGCTGAACAGTTCGTCCATGCGCCGGTGAGCGTCGGCGGGAGCCATCCACGGGTTGTTCGGCCCGGCATCATCCTGTGAGGGCGTGCATACGAATGTCAGGTGTTCGACGCGCGCGACATCTGAAGGGTGGGATCGATAGAGATTGCACCCCGGATGAGTATTCGAGTTGAGCGCGAGCAGTTCGCGACGCGCCGTGAGTTCCGCGACCAGGCTGCGAAATTCGTCGTCCGACCCGTCGCACCAGCGAATGCGATCCGGCCGTGTCTGGCGCGCAACCTGCTCGACCCAGTCCCTGACGGGCTTGCTCAGCTGGCTCAGCGGTGCGAATTGCTGCGGGGCGGTGGCCATGGTCGATCCGAAGGCTGCGTTTCGGGCGATTATAGCCGCGCCCATCCCGGCGACGCAGCCAGTCGCGGCCGGACCGGCCATGCAATGGAAGCGGAGCGTCCATCGCACCGGAAAGGACGCTCCGTTACGTCACCACAGCTCAGTGCGCTTGCTTGGCGCGCGAACGCTTTTTCGCAGCCTTTCTCGTCGTCTTGCGGCGGGTCGTCGCCTTGGTGCTCGTTTGCACGCCGTAGACCAGCTCCGCGTACGTCTCGGAGGCCAACGTCCGCATCTCACGGCCGGTGTGCGCAATGATCTTCCACAACTTTCCGGCATCGCGTGCCAGGCGCTCGCGGCTCACCGGTCCAAGCTCCGCCTGCATGCTCAGCAACGACTTCGCGCTGTCGGCCTGGGCAAGGCGCTTCAGGCGCTCGACGCCATCGCCGATCAGCCCTTCGACGGTCCTGGACTGCTCGATGAGCACCTGCTCGACATAATCGTGGGTGAGGGTGTTCAACCGCTGACCAGCCTGCATCAGTGTCTTGACCGGAGCCTTGCTTGCGGAGACCGCTTCGGCGGCCTGCCTGACACGCTGACGGGCTCGCTCGACCACGCCGGTGCGGTAGCCGTCAACATGGGACTGGAACCGGCCTGCGACGCCACTGAGTTGCTCGACAATATTCATGATGATCCTCTATAGGTGCTGCGACGCACCAATTGCGGCATTGCACAATACAGAGGCCGATCCCTTAAGTCAACGGTCTCTGGTTCGCGAGAAGATCAGGATCCTTAGGCTGCCGGCCGAGACACTGCCGCAGCCCCATCGGGCGCGTCGAGGAACTCCCGGATCACGGGAATGACATCGTCGAGGCAGTGGAGCATGAAGAGATGACCGCCGCCGGCAACGATGTGAAGACGGTTGTTGGGGATCAGCAAGGACAGGATGCGAGCATTGACGGGCGGTACCAGCGGATCGTCGGAGCCTGCCATGACCAGGGTCGGCTGCGTGAGCTTGTGCAGCCAGTGAATGCTCGTCCAGCCCACCCCCGCGAGCAGCTGATACACATAGCCGATGAACTGTGGGGGAATGATGCGGGCCGTGTGGGCCGAAATGAGCTCCGGCCGTTCCCTGACCTCTCCACCATAGATATCGGCGGCGGCGCGCTTCATGTACGCCGGCGACAGGTAGCGCTGCGGGGTAGTCATCTTGAGCAGCGCCCGCGGCCGACCCGGAACCATCACGGCTCCCGCGGAAGTCGCAGCGAGGATGAGCCGGCGCGTGCGCCCGGCGCACTGGCGCGCAAACTGCTGCGCGACGGCTCCGCCCCAGGAGACACCGGCGACATCGACGATGCCATAGCCCAGTCGGTCGAGCAGCTTCTCGGTCATGCGTGCGATGCCGCTGAACCGCCGCGGCAGCAGCCACAGCGGCGAGCGACCGATGCCAGGCATGTCGTACACGATCGCCTCGCGCTCCGGGAGCGCGTCGATGAAGGGCAGAACGAGCTCGAGATTCGCGCCGATGCCGTTGAAGACCAGCAGCGGCGTTCCACTGCGCCCGGGACGGGTCGCTACCCGCAGCGTCACGCCGTCGACGTCGACGAACTCGATCCGGATGCCGGCCTTGGACTGCGCCTTCATTCGCGGCTGCAGTGTAACTGCGCGTGGCGGCGTGCGTGCCATGACAGCAGTCTCAGCCGCGGCGAAAAGGCAGCGTGAGGGCAAACACCAGCGTTCGCCAGCTCATCAGGCTCAAAGCCGTGCGCAGTTCCGCGGCTTTCAATGTCGCGGTCAGAGGCATGGTGCCGAAAATCTTGCCCTTGACGATTAGCGCCGCGCCCTCGCGCTCGATGGCAGTAATGGCCATGAGTTCCTTGCCGTCAGCGCCATAGACTTTCATTGGGTTTCGGCTCACCGCTCCGTTGGGCATCAAATCCAGGGATGGCTGGCGAGAAACCCGGCCTAACGCTGGTGAACGTAGCGACCCGGCGCAGGATCTCCTGCGGGATGCGCCTTGCTGCCGAGGTGTTTGGGCGCAGCACGCTTGCCGTCTCCGTGTGCTTCGTACCAATTGCGCCAGTGATCCCACCACGAACCCGGATGGGCGGTGGCGTTCTCGAGCCACTTGTCGGCGCTGAGAGTGAGGTCATCGTTCAGATAATACTTGGCTTTCGGATTGCCGGGCGGGTTGACGATGCTCTGGATATGCCCGCTCGAGCTCAATACGAATTGCATCTTGCCGTTCAGGACCTTGCGCGATTCGTAACAGGCGGTCCAGGGCGTGATGTGATCGCTGATGCCGCCCACGACATAGCTCGCGATCGAGAGCTTCGACATGTCGATCGGCGTTCCCAGCACCTTCAGCCGCCCGGCGTTGACCAGCGGATTCTCGAGGAACATGCGCAGCAGATCGGCGTGGAACTCGGCCGGCAGCCGCGTCGTATCGGAATTCCAGTACAGGATGTCGAAGGCCGGCGGTCGATTGCCCATGACCCAGTTGTTCGCCACGAACAGCCAGACCAAGTCGTTCGGCCTGAGCCAGGAAAACACCCGTGCCATGTCTTCGCCGTCGAGAACGCCTTTGGCGCGTGACCGCTGGATGGCGGTTGCGATACCGGCGCGTGACGCAAACATTCCGAGCATCGTCGGCGCTTCCGTGTCGAGCACCGTGACCAGGAGTGTCACGCTGCGCACGCGCTTGTCACCGCTTGCTGCCAGATGGCCGAGCAAGGTCGACAATGTGAAGCCGCCGGCACAAGCGGCCATCGTATTCACGTCCTCGCTGCCCGAAATTTCGCTCACGACTGTGAGCGCTTCCTTGCAGGCGCTCAGGTAGGTTTCCATGTTCCAGTCGCGCTGCGCCGCCGTCGGATTGCGCCAGCTGATCGCAAACGCCGGAACGCCGTGGCGTGTGCAGTACTCGGCAAAGCTGCGCCCGGGGCTCAAGTCGAGCGCATAGAACTTGTTGATCTGGGGCGGCACGATCACCAGCGGACGTTTGAATATCTCCGTTGTCGCGGGCTGGTACTGGATGACTTCCAATACGGGGTTCCGATAAACCACGGCGCCCGGCGTGGTCGCCAGGTTCTTGCCGACCTGGAACTTGCGGTCATCGACCTGTTTCGGCATGCCGCCGTTGTTGAGCAGGTCGTCCACGAAGTTGCGTGCGCCGAAGAGAAGGCTCTTGCCCTTGGTCTGCGAGATGCGCATGAGCGCGCCGGGATTGCCGAGCAGCGAGTTGGTCGGCGCGAAGGCCTCGGTGATGAGGGACAGCGCGAAGCGTGCCCGTTCGCGGTCATCGCCCGACGCGTTGGCGCTGTCGAGCATGTTGTTCGCGCATTGCCGCCAGGCGAGATAGCCCTGCATGAGGCGCTTGTAATAGCCGCTCTTCTGCCACACGTCGTGGCTGAAGCGGCGATCCTTCGGATCGGGGGCGAGCCCCGAGCTGCCGGTGATCACATTGAAGAGCTCGCGCGCAAAGCCGAGCTGTTCGCGCACCACGACCTGCGGCTCGAGCGCCAGCAGTTTTCCCAGCCGCGCGAGTGCATCGAGGATTTCGGCACGATCGAAGCCGATGAGCGGGTTGGCGCCGAGGATCTGTTCGGCCGCGAAGCTCGCGTCCTCGTGGTCGAGCTCAAGCTCACGGCCGCTTTCGGGCGTAAAACCATCGCGGCCCGGCAGGTCGACGTGCGGCGCAACGTGCGCGCCGCCGCCCGTCTCAGGTCGTGATTCGTCATTCATGGAACCCCCAGAGTGTGATGCCCGCACGGGGTGGATTGTGATGCCTGCACCCCGCTGACCTCCAGCCGCATGCCCCTGCGGTATTTCCCGAAGCAACCGAGACTTGCGTCGACCGCAGTGCGATCAGCCCGTGATTATTGTCACGTAGTCGCGGCTCGCTTCCCCCTATCATTTCGACCGTTTCAGGGTGAGTTTCAGCCGCCCCGAGGAGGCATGCAAGCGGCTGGCGGAGAACGGAATTCCGGACGCGTACGGCAGGAGGATGGACGCGAACTAGGGAAAACGCTGATACGGGTGACTCGCCAGGGTCCGGCGGGCCTTTGAGGTTGTTGCCGAGGCAGGCGCGGTGGTTTCGCCGGCCTCGGCGGTGGGCGTCTGACCTTGGTGCGTTTGAAGCAACTCGCTGCGGCTGTACTCGGCTCGTGCGTCCTTGTCGGCGTCGCGCAAGCTATTGGCACGACCGCCGGAACGAGCGTTGCGAACCAGGCGCAAGTGAGCTACGTGCTCGCCGGCGTTCCTGGGAACAGCACGTCGAATACCACGACCTTCCTGGTCGCCGAAGTTCTCGATCTCAATGTCACGCTCGTGAGCTCGACGGTCACCGTCGCCGCCGGTGACACCAATCGCACGCTGCTCTTCACGCTGACGAACACCGGCAACGGTACCGAGATGTTTCCGCTCGCGCTCGACAATCTGGTCGCGGGTGACGATTTCGATCCACTGGCAGCCAGCACCGCGGTGTACTTCGATACCGACGGAAGCGGCGATCTCTCCGTTGCCGATCTTGCGTACGCGGCCGGCATCAACGACCCTGCGCTCGCACCCGATGCCGCTGTCGCAGTGCTGCTGGTCAATGACATTCCCGCCGGACTTGCCGATGGCCTCATCGGACGCAGCCGGCTGCTCGCCAGCGCGGCCACGGGCACGGGCACGCCGGGCGTGAGCTTCGCGGGCCAGGGCGCGGTCGGCACCGATGCCGTGGTGGGTGCCAATGGCGCCCAGGCGAACGCAACTGGCGAATACCAGCTGAGCGAAGCCCAGGTCACGCTCAGCAAGAGCGCAACCGTCGCCGGCAACGGCGGCAGCATTGCGCCCACGCCGGGCGCAAGCATCACCTATCAGATCGTCGTGAATGTCGCCGGCAGCGCCTCTGCAACCGGTCTCGTATTGACCGACGCGATTCCGGCGGGCACCACGTTCACCGCGGGTTCGCTGCAACTCAATGGCATTGCGCTCACCGATGCGGCGGATGCCGATGTCGGCGAGTTCCAGGGTGGCGCAACCCCGAGCGTGCGCGTGGCGCTCGGCGATCTGACGCAGACTGCGGGTCCGCAGACCGTCGCATTCACAGTAACGATCAACTGATCCGATCACGAGGAGTCGATTCATGAAAACGAAAATGGACTGGCTGGCGGGTGCGCTGCTGACGCTGTGCGCGACGCAGGCCATCGCGCAGGACAAGGGTTGCATCCTGCTCAAGACAGTGGCGGAGATCGAGCAGATCACGACCGACGCACGCGGTGAGCAGAGCACGCAGCTCGTTCCGGTGGAGAAAATCGTTCCGGGCAACGAAGTCATCTACACCGTCAGCGCCACCAATATCTGCGATCAGGCCGCCGAGCACGTCGTCATCGACAACCCGGTGCCCGAGCACATGAATTACGTCGCCAATTCCGCCATCGGCCCGGGAACCGAGGTGACGTTTTCCATCGACGGCGGATTCAACTTTGGCAAGCCCGAGGCGCTCAAGGTGGCCAGTCCCGATGGCAGCGAGCGCAAGGCCGAGCCAGCCGATTACACCAACATTCGCTGGGTGATGCGCAACCCACTGAAGCCGGGCGATGTCGCGTTCGCGCGCTTTCGCGCCGTCCTCGAATAACAGCGCAGATTTCCTTCAGAGCGAAGTGGGGAGTGGTGCCGCGGGCTGCAGGCGTCCGCGGCGCTGTTCTGACGCCTTGCACTTTGCTGACATGAGAGGAGTAACGAATGATCTCGGTAATCAGGCAGATGAAGACGGTGCTCGGCGCGGCCGTGCTGCTGTCCTCGCTCGCACAGGTGCAGGTGGCTTCGGCCGTCGGCACCGACGCGGGCGTGACGGTGAGCAACCGCGCAACCGTCAATTACACCGTGGGCACGGTCGCGCAGGCGCCGATCGAAAGCTCGCCCACCGGTAACAGCAATCCCGGCGTCGGCAACGGCGCCAATACAACGTTCGTGGTCGATAACCGCATCAACCTCAACGTCACTGAGCTGAGCGGCAATGCGACGCTCGTGAGCCCGGGTCAAACCGGCGTCGTGACCGCATTCACCGTGAGCAACACGGGTAACGCGACACAAGGCTACCAGCTCTCGGCGTCGAACCTCGTGGGCGGTGCGGTGTTCGGCAACACCGACAACACCGACGTGTCGAACCTGCGGGTGTTTGTCGACAACCCCGGCGCCGGTGGTAGCGCGGGTGCGTACGATGCGGCCTTCGACACGGCGGCGAACGTCGACACGCTGGCCGAAGACGGCAACGTGGTGGTGTTCATCGTCGTGGACGTGCCGCTCACGGCCACCAACGGCCAGTTCTCCAACGTGCGTCTGCAGGCGCGAGCAGCGGTGCCCGGCACCAACGGCGCGACCCTGGAGGCGGAGACTGCCGGCGCCGATACGGCGGGCATCGACATTGTCTTCGGTGACGCGGGCCGCGATGCGACCCAGACCGCCGACGATCAGTACTCGGTGCAGTCTGCGGCGCTGACGATCACCAAGGCCTCGACGCTCATCAGCGATCCGTTCAATGGGACCACCAACCAGAAGGCGATCCCCGGTGCAGTCATCGAGTACGTGGTGTCGATCGCCAACACGGGCACGGTCTCCGCGGGCAGCATCCAGCTTTCGGACACGCTCGACGCTACGCTCACGTTCACCACGGGTCAGTACAACGGCGGCCTCGCCGACGTCGAGATCCAGGTGGGCGCTGCGCCAGCGACGTACTGCGTGGCCGAGTCGGGAGCCGACAGCAATGGTGATGGTTGTAATCGAGCCGGGCAGACGCTGAACGTCAACCCGACTGCGAGCATCACCGTGGCGGCGACCCAGACGGCCACCGTGCGCTTCCGCGCCACGATCAATTAAGTCGTGGTGTGACGGATGACTGGGCTGGCCGCAAGCGGTCCGCTCGGTGCAATCCATCGGCTGACAGTCGCTAGCCTGCAGATGACTGCCGGCCGGTTGCGCGACCGAGCATTCGATACTCCGGCTCACGGCCGGGGCGGGGCGGACTGCGATGTCCGCTCTGCCCCGCGCGCGTGGGCTCGCGTGCTTGTGCGCTCCGGAATCCTGTCGGTATTGCTGGCGGCCGGTCTGGTTCATGCTCAATCGTCGACGCCCCCGGGCACGGCGATCCGCAACACCGGCCAGGCGACTTTCGCTTCAGTGAGCGGCGCGGCGCGCGCCGTCTCGAGCAACGAAGTCGTGATCCTGGTCGAATCGCCGCGATCGCAGGCGACGATCAGTCTCTTGAGACCCTCGAGCTCGCCAGCGGTCAATGAGTCGGCGGGACCCACCCAGTGTCTGGCCAGCGGCGCGTGGCAGGCTGTTCCAAACCCGATCGTCATTGGTGGCGGCAGCATCGACCCGCTGCAGCCGGTGCCGTTGGCGGCCGCCTCGAGCTTCCACAGCGGCGAGGCGATTTTCGTGCGCCTCGTCGATTCGGATCAGAATCGCGATGCCATGGTGCGTGACGTCGTCGATGTACTTCTCGACGCGTCACCCGGCGGTGATGGCGAAACCGTCCGGCTGATCGAAACGTCGCCGTCCAGCGGCGAATTCGTCGGCTACCTGCAAAGTGGCTCGGGCGCTGCCACGAGTGGCGATTGCGTTCTTCAGGTCGCGCCCGATTCGACCATCATGTCGTCGTACGTGGATCGACTTGACGCGACCGACACCAGCCAGGCGCAGGCGCTCATCGATCGCATGGGCCGCGTGTTCGACTCGCGTACGGGCCAGCCCATCGATGGCGCACGCGTGCGGCTGGTCGATGCGATGACCGGACAGCCGGCGAATGTCCTCGGGGACGACGCAATCCGCACCTTTCCGAACGAGATCGTCACGGGTTCCTCGGTCACCGACTCCGGTGGCACGGTGTACAACTTCGCTTCCGGAACGTTCCGGTTCCCGGTCGTCGTGATCCCGGGCAGCTATCGCTATGCGGTCGTACCGCCGGCCGGTTATCGGTTCCCGTCAACCGCTGACCCGTCAGCGCTGCAGTCATTGCCGGGTGCACCGTTCGTGCTGAATGCAGGATCCACCGGCGGCGCGTTCCTCGTGGACTCGCCGGTGACCGCCAGCATCGACGTGCCGCTCGATCCTGCCGGGACCGAGCTCACGCTGCAGAAATCGAGCACGGCTACGATCGCGGCGCCGGGTGATTTCGTCCAGTACACCTTGAGCCTCGAGAACAGCAGCCCCACCGGCAGCGTGACCGCGACGCGTATCGAGGATGTCCTGCCGCCCGGGCTCAGATTCGAACCGGGCTCGGTGCGCTTCGCGCGCAACGCGGGCAGCTTCGGCTCCGCGGCGGATCCGCTGATTTCAGCGGATGGCCGCACCCTGACGTTTGATACCGGCGACCTGGCATCCGGTGAACGCATCACCGTGCGCTACGTCGCGGAGATCACAGTCGGCGTTAACGGCAAGGAACTCGTCAATCGCGCCTCGGCGGCGGGCGCCGGGAACGCCGTGTCGAACCCGGCCAGTGCCATCATTCGACTCCGCGACGCGCTGAATCGCGATCGCTCGTTCATCGTGGGCCGCGTTGCCGATGGCGGGTGCGATGCGCTCCCGGGCGCGGCCGCCGGTGTCGAGGGCGTGCGTGTGTACATGGAAGACGGGCGCTACAGCGTCACGGATGCGAACGGCTATTACCATTTCGAGGATGTCGCCGCGGGCGCGCACGTGGTTCAGATCGATACCGATACCGTGCCGGAGGTGCTCGAGCCGCGCAGCTGTGGTGCGGAGAGCCGTCACGCCGGTCGCGCGTACTCGCAGTTCGTGGACGTCCGCGGCGGCGCGCTGTGGCGTGCCGACTTCTTCCTCGCCACGCGCAAGCCCCCCGAGGGTGTGGTCAAGCTTACGCTCGCTCGGCAGGCGGACGGCGCTGTCGATTCGATCGGACTGAGCGCGAGGATTGAAGTGGAACGCGTCGCTGTCGGCAAGATGAAGCTGCTCGTGATGTTGCCGCAGGGCCATGACTTCGTGCCCGGCAGCGCGCGCATCGATGGCCAGCCGCTGGCCGATCCGGACGTCGCCGAGGCGGTCGTCAGCTTCCGTTTGGGCGAAGCGCAGGCGGACTCGAAGCGACAGATCGACTTTGCCGTGCGCGCCACTACTGGCGCGAATGGCGACACGATTGCGCGCGCGGTGGTGATGTTCGACTCGCCGACGCAGACCTCGCAGCGGACGGCTGCGGTGCAGATGGCGCTGGCGGCGCACGACTCCACGTCGACTGCGATTGCGGCGAGCGAGATCGTCACCCGCGGCGTGATGAACTTGCTGGCTCCGTCCGCGAGCCGCAGTCTGCGCGCCGGCTCGCGCGATCCGGAGGCCGTTGGCGCGGGTGTTCCGAACGTTGAATCGCTGGGCCCCGGAATCGATTGGGTGTTGCCACGCCCCGACTTCGCGCCGGCAATCACCAGCGTCAAGGTGGCCGTGCGCCACATGCCCGGACAGGCCGTTGATCTCAGGGTCAATGGGATACCGGTGAGCGCGCTCAATTTCTACGGTACTGCGGAGAATCGCTCGCGGACGGTGGCACTCAGCCTTTGGCGTGGCGTGGATATCCCTGAGGGTCCAAGCGAACTATCCGCAATTGTCCGCAACGTAGACGGCACAGAAGCCGAGCGTCTGGTCCGCCAGGTTCACTTCGCGGGCGGCCCGTCACAAGCCGAGTTTGAAGCCGCATCGTCAGAGCTGATTGCCGATGGACGTACCCGGCCATTGCTTCGTCTCAGGCTCACCGATGCGTATGGCAAGCCGGCGCGGCCGGGGACGCTCGGTCCCTTCCGCGTCGATCCACCGCATCGGTCCTGGTTCGAAGTGGAATCGTTGACGGAGAACCAGCTCGTCGCCACGGGCAATCGCGAGCCGACGTACACGGTGGAGGAGGGCGGTGTGGCGCTGATTGAGCTGGCCCCCACTGCGCAGAGCGGCCAGGTGGTCGTGCACCTGAAGTTCGCCAACGGCCGCGAGCAGGAGATCCGTGCGTGGCTCAAGCCGGCGGCACGCGACTGGGTGATGGTCGGCATCGCCGAAGGCACCGCGGCCTATCGCACGCTGAGCAACAACATCGAGGCGGCAACCGAAGCCGGACACGAGGAGGGCCTGACCGAGGAAGGCCGCGTGGCCTTCTTCGCCAAGGGAAGGATTCGCGGTGATTTCCTGCTGACCATCGCCTACGACTCGGCGCGCGACCGAGAAACGCAAGCGGGTCGACTCCAGGATGTCATCGAGCCGGATCAGTACTACACGCTGTACGGCGACAGCACCGAGCAGCGGAACGAGGCCGCGAGTCAGCGCAAGCTCTATCTCAAGCTCGAACGTGAGCAGCTCTACGCGTTGTTCGGCGACTTCGACACCGGGCTTACGGTGACCGAGCTCAGCCGCTATAGCCGCAGCCTGAACGGTCTGCATGCCGAGTTTGCCGGCGAGCACTTGAGCATGAATGCGTTTGCGGCGCGCAGCGAACAGACTTTCATCAAGGATGAGCTGCGCGGCGACGGCACGTCGGGTCTCTACCGCCTGTCGCGCACGCCCCTGATCATCGGCAGCGAGAAAGTGCGGTTCGAAGTGCGCGACCGGTTCCACAGCGACCGCATCGTGGAACGACGCGAGCTCGCGCGCTTCCTCGATTACAGCATCGACTACCTCGAGGGTGAGATCTTCTTCAAGCAGCCGGTGCCGAGCCGCGACGCGAACTTCAACCCGGTGTTTATCATCGTCGACTACGAGACGAGCGAGGTGACGACCGAAAGCACGACTGCGGGCGGTCGAATTGCCACAGAACTTGCCGGCGACGCTGCGGAACTGGGCGTGAGCATCGTCCACGAGGGTGCGCAGGTGGGTGATCGCGACCTGGCCGGCGCCGATCTGCGCGTGCGCTTCGGTCGCGCGACCGAGCTCCGCGCGGAGATCGCCCGCTCCCATGCCGACGTCACGTCGACTCCGGACAATGCCGACGCCTACCTCACCGAACTCACGCATGCGACGGAGCGACTCGATGGTCGCGTGTACGCGCGCAAACAGGAACAGGGCTTCGGACTCGACCAGCAGCTCTCGACGGAGACCGGCACGCTCAAGGTCGGCGCTGAGGGACGGTTCGCTCTCACGGACCGGTTCGCCGTGCAGGGTGAAGCCTATCGACAGGAGTATTCGGCGGATGGCGCCGAGCGCGAGGCCGCTGCCGCGGAAGTTCGCTACCAGGACGAAGTTCGCGGTGTGAGTGTGGGCTTAAGGCACGTCGCGGATCAGGTCGGTGGCGAGGAGCGCAGGTCGGAGCTCGGCTACTTCTCGAGCAGCATGGATGTTCTCGACGAGCGCGTCCGGTTGCGGGCCTCCGCTGACGTGGCGCTCGGCGGCAAAGATGCGAGCATCGACTTCCCCACCCGCGCGATCGTGGGGTCCGACCTGCGACTGACACCCGACTTCACGCTGTTTGCCGAGTACGAGCACAGTGAAGGCAGCGACCTCAAGAGCGACATGACGCGCGTCGGCGTGCGCACGTCGCCGTGGAATCGCGCGCAGATCGTGAGCAGCCTGAACGCGGAACAGACCGAGTATGGTCCGCGCACATTTGCCAATGTCGGGCTCACGCAGGGATTTAAGCTGAGCGACCGTTGGGCGCTCGATGCGGGCCTGGACCAGAGCCACACGATCGCCGGTCAGGATGCCCTGCCATTGAGCTCGCAGGTGCCGCTGGCTTCCGGCAGCCTGAGCGATGACTTCCTCGCCGCGTTCGCCGGTGCGCTGTACCGCAGCGAGCTCTGGACGTTCACTTCGCGCGCCGAATTCCGCAATTCAGATCTCGAGGACCGCATCACGCTTGCCGGTGGCTTCTATCGCGAGCCTGTCGCCGGGCATGCCCTCTCGTTGTCGCTGCTCGCTCTGGACAGCGACCTGCTCGCCGGCAACGAATCGAGGCAGGTCGACCTCGGTCTGGGTTGGGCGTATCGCCCGGTCGATAGCCGCTGGATCATGCTCGACCGGCTCGAGCTGATCTATGAGAACGAGGGTGACGCCAGCACCACGGCCGAGTCGTGGAGGTTGGTCGAGTCGTTCAATGCCAACTTCAAGCCCGACCAGCGCACACAGCTGGGGCTGCAGCTCGGAGCCCGCTATACGCGCACGACGTTCGATGGCGAGCGCTACACGGGGTACAGCGACCTCTATGGCGCCGATGTCCGGCGCGACCTCGGCTCGCGGTACGACATCGGGCTGCAGGGCTACGCGCTCAACTCCTGGCGCTCCGATGTGCACGAGTACGCGTTCGGCGCGGACTTCGGCGTCACGGTCGCGCGCAACGTCTGGATCGCCGTGGGATACAATTTTATCGGATTTCATGACGAAGACTTCTCGCGCAACCGTTACACGGACCAGGGTCCATTCATTAAACTCCGCATCAAGGCTGATCAGGACACCTTCAAGGACATCGCGTCCAGGCTTTGATTGCGAGACGTCGACGACATCCTGGGCGCGGACGGACCGCTGGCCCGGAGCCTCCCCGGCTTTGCGCCGCGCGCCGAACAGATCGAGATGGCGCGCTGTGTTGCGGATGCCCTGCGCCGGCTCGAACCACTGGTGATCGAGGCCGGCACCGGAACGGGCAAGACGTTCGCTTACCTCGTGCCGGTGCTCTTGTCCGGACGGCACGCCATCATCTCTACGGGCACGCGTACGCTGCAGGACCAGCTCTACCACCGCGATCTGCCGGCGGTGAGCGCGGCGCTCGGCCGGCCATTGAAGATTGCGCTCCTCAAGGGCCGCGCCAATTACCTGTGCCGGCATCGTCTCAAGCTGACACGATCGGCGCCCGAGCTGCCGCTGGGCGAGGCGAGACCCAAGCGGATGCTCGAGCGCATCGAACGGTGGGCACTCAGCACGGCTTCCGGCGACGTGAGCGAGCTCAAGCACATTCCGGAGGGCCACGCGATCTGGGCCACGGTGACATCGACTCGCGAGAACTGCCTGGGCGCGAATTGCCCGGAGTTCACGCCGTGTCACGTATTCGCCGCGCGGCGCGCTGCGCAGGCGGCGGACATCGTGATCGTGAATCACCACCTGCTCCTCGCCGATCTCGCACTCAAGGAAGGGGGATTCGGCGACCTCTTGCCGGGCACCGAGGCGGTGATCCTCGATGAGGCGCACCAGGTGCCGGAGACCGCGGCGCAATTCTTCGGTGCCAGTCTGAGCGCACGACAATTGCTCAGCTTTGCACGCGACACGGCGGCGGAGTTGCGGTCCGCCGGCGTCAGCGCCGCAGCATTGCAGGGCGAACTCGGTTCGCTGGAAGCACTCGTGGCCGAGTTTCGCAAAGCGCTGCCCAGGGGTCAGAGCCGCGTCGACTGGCGCACGCTTTCGGCGGAGGCGGTCGACCGGTTCGCCGACCTGGATTCGAGTCTTGCCGCGGCGCATAGCAGGTTGAGCGAACTCGATGGCTCGAGCGGGATCGAGAGCTGTGCGCGGCGCTCGGCCGAGCTCATCGAGCAGAGCACACGACTGCGAGGGCTCGATGACGAAGCGGGCGCACGCTGGGTGGACGCCGCCACGCAGAGCTGGACACTGCGTTACACGCCCTTCGAGGTGGCCGATCGATTGCAACAGATCATCACGGCGGCGCCATGTGCCTGGATCTTCACCTCGGCCACGCTCGCGGTCGGCGAGGATTTCAGCCATTTCACCGCTCGCATCGGGATGGCAGATGCACGCGCCGTGCGGATCGAGAGTCCATTCAACTACCGGCGGCAGGCGCTGCTCTATCTGCCCGATTCGATCTCCGATCCTGCGGATCCTGACCATGCCCGACATACCGTCGACGCCGCGCTGCCGCTGCTCGAAGCCGCGGGCGGGCGAGCGTTCCTGTTGTTCACCAGCCATCGGGCGCTTCAGCAGGCGAGTGCCTGGCTGAAAGAGAAGCTCGGAGAGCAGCCGCCATACCCGGTGTTCACGCAGGGCGAAGCGCCCCGCGAAGCGCTGCTCAAGGAGTTTCGCGAACTGGGCAACGCGGTGCTGCTCGGGACCAGCAGCTTCTGGGAGGGAGTCGATGTCAAGGGTGATGCATTGTCGCTGGTCGTGATCGACAAGCTGCCTTTCGCTGCGCCTGATGACCCGGTGTTGAGCGCCCGCCTCGAGGGCATTCGTCGGCGCGGTGGCAACCCTTTCTTCGAGTACCAGCTGCCCCAGGCTGTGCTCGCACTCAAGCAGGGCGTCGGCCGGCTGATCCGCGACAGCAATGACTATGGCGTGGTCATGCTTTGCGATCCACGGCTGGCGACACGAGTGTATGGCCGCGTATTCCTCGACAGCCTGCCGCCGATGCCCGCGACCACCAACCTCCGCGAGGCCGTGGCGTTTCTCGAGCGCCACGTACCATCGCGGTAGGAGCACCGCCGGCGTCTTCCTCCCCCGGCTCTTCCACATCTCCCCACACGTGCGACCGTTGGCTCGTATCGGCGGTCGGCGATCGCGGGATCAGTCGTCGGTCCATCCGGGTCAATCAGGAAGGACGGGGATCTGTGGAAGAGTCGGGGGAGGAAGACTCGCGGCTAACTCATCTGTTCGGGTGAGGCGTTACCATGAGCGACATGAAGATCCTGGCGCTCGATACCGCGACCGAAGCCTGCTCGGCCGCGCTCCTCCTCGGCGACACGTTGATCGGGCGTTATGAGGAACCACGGCGCGGGCATGCCGAGCTCATCCTGCCGATGATCGATGCGCTGCTGACCGAAGCCAACGTCACCCTGCGCGAGCTCGACTGTCTCGCCGTCGGACGCGGACCCGGCGCTTTCACCGGTGTGCGCATCGCCGTAAGCGTGGCGCAGGGTCTCGCCTACGGCGCAGAGCGCCTGATCGTGCCCATCTCAGACCTCGCGGCGCTCGCGCAGCGGTCGGCCGACGTCCATCGAGCGCGCAACGTCCTGGCGTGCATGGATGCACGCATCGGGGAAGTGTATTGGGGTGCATTTGAAGTGCGGCCCGATGGGCTGGTTGAGCCCACGACGCCGGAACGAGTCAGCTCGCCAGGCATGGTTGAGGTGTCAACGATGAGCGGGGGGTCAGGTCTTGCAAGCACGCGGGTGATTGCAAGACCTGACCCCCAATGGTTTGGCGCCGGGACCGGATGGACAGCTCATCCAGACCTTGCGGCGCGGCTTCACGCGTCGGGCGCGAAGCTAACCGAGGTCGATGGTTCGTTGCTGCCGCGAGCGCACGAGGTTGCCCGCCTGGCGGCGCGAGATTTCGCCCTGGGTCGCGCCGTGCCACCGGAGCAGGCGTTGCCCGTCTACCTCCGCGATACCGTGGCAACGACCTCACGGAAATCACAAACTTGAGCGCGCATGTCACAGAAATGTCATATTTCTGTCCTGTAATACGCGCGTCTTTTTCCGGCGCGGCGGCGTGCGATGCAAAGCAAACAGATCCTCATTGTCGAGGACGAGAAGCCGATTCGCGAGATGATCGCGTTCGGCCTGCGTCGTGCGGGCTTCGACGTACTCGAGGCCGAAGACTGCAAGGCGGCTCGGGCGCGCATCGCCGACCGGCGCCCGGATCTGCTGCTCGTCGACTGGATGCTGCCGGACATGAGCGGCCTCGAACTCACGCGCTCGCTCAAGCGAGACAAGGAAACTCGCGAGGTTCCGGTGATCATGCTCACCGCGCGTGCCGACGAACAGGACAAAGTCTCGGGCCTCGAGGGTGGCGCCGACGACTATGTCACCAAACCTTTCTCGCCGCGCGAGCTTCTGGCGCGCATCAATGCGGTCTTGCGGCGGACGCTCCCGACTGGCACGGAGGAGCGGATCGCGATCGAAGGGTTGGTGCTCGATGGCGCGAGCCATCGGGTCACGGTTGGCGACCAGACGGTGCCATTGGGACCGACCGAGTATCGGCTGCTCAGTTTCTTCATGACGCACCCGGAGCGCGTATACAGCCGCAATCAATTGCTCGACCGGGTATGGGGCGGTAACGTCTATGTCGAGGAGCGCACGGTCGATGTGCACATCCGCCGGCTGCGCAAGGCACTGAGTGTTTTCGGTTACGACAAGTTCATTCAGACAGTACGCGGCGCGGGCTACCGCTTCTCGACCCGAGAATCCTGACTGACCGGCTCCCATGACTTCCGCGTGGTCGTTTGCGCTCGCCCGGCTGCTCGCGCTGCTCGGTGTGGCGCTGCTCGGTGGCCTGATCTTCGGCCGCCCGCTGGTGTGGGTGATCGCGGTGCTTGCAGGCTATCTCTGCCTGCAACTCATCAATCTGTATCGTCTCGACCGCTGGCTGCGCCATCGCAATTTCATCGAGCCGCCTGACCTGGGCGGCGCTTGGGCCGACGTGGTCACGCAGGTCGTACGGCTGCACCGACGCAAGCGTTTCCACAAGCAACGCCTGATTCAACTATTCCGCGAGCTGCGACGCTCCACCGCGGCCATGCCCGACGGCGTGATCATTCTGAACGCCAGCCGCGAGATCATGTGGTTCAACCGCACTGCCGGGCGGCTGCTCGACCTGCGGCGCAAAGTGGACATCGGGCTGCGCATCGACAACCTCATTCGTGCGCCCGACTTCATCCGCTATCTCGAGCAGGGCGACTTCAGCGAGCCGGTGTACATCACCTGGCCCGTCGGCAGCGAGCTCAATCTGTCGATCCAGATGATCCCCTATGGCGGCGGCCAGCAGATGATGCTGGTGCGCGATGTGACGCGCCAGACCAAGCTCGAGGCCATGCGCAAGGATTTTGTCGCCAACGCCTCGCACGAACTGCGCTCGCCGCTCACCGTCATCAGCGGATACTTGGACTCGCTCAGCGAGGATGGCGCGCTCGATCCCTCCTGGGCCGGTCCGATCGGCGAGATGCGCCGCCAGGCGGAACGCATGAATGCGATCGTGCACGACCTGCTCGAGCTTTCGAAGCTCGAATCCGGCGACAAGGAGGCGGGCGAAGGGCTGGTCGATGTCGCCGGAATGCTGGCGCTGCTGCGCAAGGAGGTGCTGGCCCTGCCGTCGCACCCGAAGGACGTGGTGCTGATGCTCGACAGCACGGCGAAGCTCCTTGGCGAGGAAGCGGAGATCCATTCGGCGTTCTCGAACCTGGTGGCGAATGCAGTCAAGTACACGCCGCCTGAAGGAATGATCGAGATCCGCTGGTGGACGGATGACGCCGGCGGACACCTTGCGGTTCGCGACACCGGAATCGGCATCGCGGCCGAGCACATCCCACGTCTCACCGAGCGCTTTTACCGAGCCGATCCCGGCCGTGCGCGGCAGCACGGCGGATCGGGCCTTGGGCTCGCGATCGTCAAGCACGCCCTGCAGCGGCACGGCGGCCGGCTCGAAATCGAAAGCGAGGAGGGCAAGGGAAGCACCTTCACGTGTCACTTTCCACGGCGGCGCCTGGCTGAGAGTGAGGCCTGGCCGCTGCGCGCAGCAGCCGACCGGTAAAGCCCCCGCCGAATCCACACGTCACTCGCGACTGTTGTTCGTTCACGGCAGGTTTTCTACGCAAGAGCCTGCGCTGTAAAGAATTCTTCAATTCAGCGTCAAGAATCTGTAACCTCCCCTGGGCAGTCTCGCGGCGGGGTTTATCCCTTATATAAGGAGCCGCATGAGTGCCACGCCCAATGCAACAGCGATTCACCTGCGAAGCGCTTTCATCTCGGACGTGCACCTCGGTACCAAGGGCTGCCGCGCTGACCTGTTGCAGGAGTTCCTGGAGACGGTAGAGGTTGAGACGCTGGTCCTCATCGGCGACATCGTCGATTTGAGGAGCATGAGCCGGAGCTTCTTCTGGCCGCAGGAGCACATCAACGTGCTGCGCGCGATCCTCGGCAAGGCCAAGCGTGGCACGCGCGTGATTTACATTCCCGGAAATCACGACGACGTCTTCCGCGAGCTTGCCGGTTCGGTGTTCGGCAATCTCGAGATCCATCGCGAGTACGTGCATGAAACCGCGGACGGGCGCCGTCTGCTGGTCGTGCATGGCCGCTTTGCACATCGCGACCGAGGGTCCGCTGGGACAGATCGCGACGACTGCCGGCGTTACGCGCTCGAGTTCACGTTGGAGCGCGGGACCAGGCAGTTCCTGACCAATCTCGCGCCTCGCGCGCAGGAAATGACGGGATGATGACGGTTCGGAGTCGTGACGCTGCGCTCATCGCGACCGCATGCGCCCGCCGAGTTGCATCTGCTGCGCATGCGCTGTAGTACACTCGACTTTGCTCCGCAGACGTGCGGAATCGGAGAGGGTCATGGATACCGCAGACCTTTCACATCACATCTCACGACGGTTCAACGAGGACCTCGAACGCCTGCGCAACAAGGTGCTCACCATGGGCGGATTCGTCGAAC
>Ga0209640_10000307_pt1 | contig 37423 bp, 32 predicted proteins | sample RifCSP10_1_FD_184018 | JGI IMG/M metagenome (GOLD analysis project Ga0209640, IMG submission 184018) | Soil microbial communities from Rifle, Colorado - Rifle CSP2_sed 10_1 (SPAdes) (version 2) | ecosystem: Environmental > Terrestrial > Deep subsurface > Rock core/Sediment | place: Rifle... | reverse complement strand
CCTCGAGCCGGAAGCGGCGTACTTCCACGACATGAGCCGATTCACGCCCGCCGAGAAGCTCGATCTGTTCACGCCCGGGCTGCGCCGGAGCCTGCACGAGCACGACCCCTTCGTGGCCTTCCGGGCCCACTTCGACCGGGTGCGCGGGGCCGACCACCTCAACCGCCTGCTCTACGTGGACCTCAAGACGTGGCTGGCGAACGACATCCTCGTGAAGGTCGACCGCATGGCGATGGCGAGCTCGCTGGAGGTCCGCTCGCCCCTGCTCGACCACCACGTCATCGAGTTCGCGGCCAAGCTGCCTCCCGATCTGAAGTTCCGGAACGGCACCGCCAAGTACCTCCTGAAGCGCTACGCGGAACGCCGGGCGCCGGCCTCGGTCATCCACCGCCCCAAGCAGGGCTTCTCGATCCCGCTGGCCGACTGGCTGCGCACGGACCTCCGGCCGCTCGGGGAGGACATGCTGCTCTCCGACCGGGCGCTGGGGCGGGGCTACTTCCGCCCGGAGATGGTCCACGCGATGTGGCGCCGCCATCAGGAGCGCTCGCGCGATCACTCCCGCCACCTGTGGGCCCTCATGGTCCTCGAGCTCTGGCACCGGCTCTTCGTGGATCAGGCGCCGGCGGCCGCGCCGAGCCCCGGCGCGACGGGGCGCGGCTGAGGCACGGCGTGGCCATCAAGATCCGGCCCGGCGACGTGGAGAGGGACCGTGAGGCGGCGATCGCGCTGCTGTCCCGCTACGTCAACCCCGCCTACGATGGCGCGCGATTCGACTGGCTCTACCGGGCCAACCCGGCCGGGCGCGGCCGCCTGTGGATGGCCGTGGATGGCTCCACCGGCGACCCGATCGGGACCGCGGGGGCGCTGCCGCGCTGGCTCTCGGTCGGCGGCCGCGACCTGCGCGGGTGGCTGCTCGCCGACTTCTGCATCGCCGAGCAGCACCGCGCGCTCGGTCCGGCGCTGCAGCTGCAGCGCGCCTGCCTCGATGATCTGGCCGCCGACGGCGCCGCCTTCTGGTACGACCTGCCCGGCCGGACGATGGAGGCGGTCTACCGGCGCCTCGGCCTGGCCCCCGCGGCTCAGATGCGGCGGTTCGTCCGGCCGCTGCGCTCCTACCACGCGCTCCGGGCGCGGCTCCGGTGGCCCCTGCTCGCCCGGCCGGCGGCGTTCGTCGCCGACCTGGCGCTGGCGCGGGGCACCCGGGCGCGCGCCCCGCTGTCGCTGGCCGCGCACGCGGGGCGCTGCGGCGAGGAGTTCACCGCCCTCTCCCGCGAAGCGAACCCGGGCTACGGAGCGGTGGTGCGCCGCCAGGCCGAGTATCTGAACTGGCGGTATGTGGACAACCCGATCCGCCACCACGAGATCGTCGTAGCGCGCCGGGACGGGCGCCTGGTCGGGTACGCGGTCGTCACCACCGACCGGGAGACGCCGGCCATCGTGGACGTCTTCGGCATTCCCGCGCCCCGCCTCATGGAGGGGCTGCTCCGGGGCACCCTGGGCTGGCTCCGGCACCGAGGCGCGGCCAGCGTCACCCTGTGGCTGCTCGCGGCTCCGTTCTGGACGCCGGTGCTCCAGCGCGCCGGGTTCCGGGCCCGCGAGACCGCTCCGGTGATGCTCCAGGCCGGCGCGCCACCCGCCTGGGCCCCCCGACTCGATCACCCTTCCCCCTGGCTGCTCACCCACGGGGATGGGGACAGCTGACATCACGAGAGGACACATGAGCCAGCCGCCCATCACGGACCGGATCAAGCAGTTCCTGGTCGAGCACTTCCCGTCCGCGCGCAAGCACCCGCTCGCGGAGGATGAGCATCTCCTGGCCAACGGCATCGTGGATTCGCTCGGGATCCTGGACCTGGTCGCGTATCTCGAGCGGGAGTTCGCTATCACGATCACCGACGAGGACCTCGTGCCCGAGCACTTCGAGTCCCTGAGCCGCATGGCGAAGTTCGTCCAGGACCGGATGAGCGTCTCATCGCACTGACCGGAGGAGGACATGGACTTCCTGATCCATCACATGCTGGGCGCGAGCGCGCGCCGCCTTCCCGAGAAGGAAGCGCTCGTCCACGGCGGGCAGCGGCTCGCGTACGCGGAGGTGGCCCGCCGGGTGGGCGGCCTCGCGCACGGGCTCCGCGAGGCGGGGATCGAGCGCGGCGACCGGATCGGGATCTACCTCGACGCGTCGGTGCCTCAGGCGCTCTCGATGTTCGCGGTGTCGCAGGCCGGGGGCGTCTACGTGCCGGTCAACGGCCTCCTGTACCCCGATCAGGTCGCCTACATCGCCCGGGACTGCGGGATGAAGGCGCTCGTCACCACGCCCGAGAAGCTGGGCCCCCTCGCGGAGGCCCTGAAGGAAGTGCCGTCCCTGGAATTCCTCGTGCTGGTCGGCAGCTCGGGGCTGATCGATGTCCCGCTCGCGGTGCACGACTTCGAGGCGCTCTGCGGTCTCACCCCGCCCGCGCCATGGCCCGAGCCGACCATCGAGAAGGATCTCGCCGCGATCCTGTACACGTCGGGCTCCACCGGCAAGCCCAAGGGCGTGATGCTGAGCCACGCCCAGGTGGTGGCGGGCAGCTCGATCGTCTCCACCTATCTCCGGATCAGCGACCAGGACCGGATCCTGGCCGTGCTGCCCTTCAGCTTCGACGCGGGCATGAACCAGCTGATGACCGCATTCCAGCAGGGGGCGACGCTCATCCTGATCAACTTCGTGTTCACGCGCGAGGTGGTCCAGACCCTCCTCCGCGAGCGCGTGACGGGGCTCGCCGGGGTGCCGACCTTCTGGAGCCTGCTGTCCCAGCCCACGTCGGGCCTGCAGAAGCAGCCGCTGCCGCACCTGCGGTACATCACCAACACCGGCGGGGCGATGCCCCAGCCCGTGCTGGCCACGCTGCGGAGCGCGCTGCCCTCCACCGAGATCTTCCTGATGTACGGCTTGACGGAAGCCTTCCGGTCCACGTACCTGCCGCCCGCGGAGCTGGACCGCCGCCCGACGTCGATGGGCAAGGCCATTCCCAACACCGAGATCATGGTCGTCAACGAGGAGGGCAAGCTCTGCAAGCCGGGCGAGGTCGGCGAACTGGTCCACCGCGGCCCGACGGTGTCGATGGGCTACTGGGGCCACCCCGAGCTGACCGCCCGGGTGCTGCGGCCGAACCCGCTGCTGCCGCCCGAGATCGCCGACGTGGTGTGCTACTCGGGCGACTACGTGAAGATGGACGAGGACGGATACCTCTACTTCGTCGGCCGCCGCGATACCATGATCAAGTCGTCCGGCTTCCGGATCAGTCCGACCGAGATCGAGGAGGTGCTCTTCCGGAGCGGGCGACTCAAGGGAGCGGCGGTCATCGGGGTGCCCGACGAGATGCTGGGACAGACGATCAAGGCGTTCGTGGTGGCCCGCGACGGTGAGCACGTCGACGCCGCCCAGCTGCGGGAGTTCTGCGCCGCGAGCATGCCGCGCCACATGGTGCCGAAGGCCATCGAGGCGCTCGACGAGCTGCCGAAGACCCCGAGCGGCAAGGTGGACTACCCCGCGCTGCGCCGGCGCGAAGGTCTCTAGAGGCGCCACCGTGGATGCCGTCGCCGGCCTGATCGGGCGTCACTTCCCCGGCTCGGAGCATGAGCTGGTGGTGGGCGGCTGCCCGGTGTCCGAGCTCGCCGGCCGCCACGGCACCCCGCTCTACGTCTACGATGCCGCGATCATGGACCGGCAGCTCGCCCGACTCCGGAGCGGCCTGCCGGCCGGCTTCTCGGTGTGCTACTCGGTCAAGGCCAACCCGAACCGCGCGGTCCTGCGTCACTTCCTCTCCCGCGATTGCGGGCTCGAGGTGGCCTCCGCCGGAGAGCTCGCCGAAGCCCTCGCCGCCGGCTGCCCGCCCGAGCGGCTCTTCTTCGCCGGGCCCGGCAAGACCGAGGCCGAGCTCGAGGAGGCGGTGGCCCGGGGCGTCGGGGAGATCCACGTCGAGTCGGCGACGGAGGGGCGGCGCATCGGCGCGATCGCGCGCCGGCGCGGCACCCGGGCCCGGGTGGCGCTGCGGGTGAATCCGGGCGCCGACGCCCAGGGCGGCGCCATGCGGATGGGCGGCAAGCCGGCGCCGTTCGGGGTGGATGAGGAGCGGCTCGACGAGGTGCTGGATCTGCTCGAGGCCGATCCGGGCCTGGATCTCCAGGGCCTGCACCTGTTCACGGGCACGCAGATCCTCGACCACGCGGTGGTGGTGGACCAGTACCGCCACGGTCTCCGGGTCGCCCGCCGGGCGGCGGCCCGCCTCGGCCGGCCCCTGCGCACGCTGGACTTCGGGGGGGGATTCGGCATCCCGTACTTCGCCAACGAGACCGAGCTGGACACCGGCAAGCTCGGGGAAGAGCTCCGCGCCCTCTTCATCGAGGTCGACGCCGATCCGCTCTTCCGGGGCACGCGCTTCGTGGTCGAGCCGGGGCGCTACCTCGTCGGCGAGGCCGGCGTCTTCGTGACCCGCGTCACCGACATCAAGGTCTCGCGGGGGAAGACCTTCCTGATCACCGACGGCGGTATGAACAACCACCTCGCCGCCTCGGGGAACCTCGGCCAGGTCATCAAGCGCAACTATCCGGTCGCGATCGCGGGCCGCCTCGCGCCGTCCCGGACGGTCCCGGTGGACGTCGTGGGCCCGCTGTGCACGCCGCTGGACACCCTGGCGCGCGACGTGGCGCTCCCCCCCGCCGAGATCGGCGACCTGGTGGTGATCTTCCAGTCCGGCGCCTACGGCCTCACCGCGAGTCCGGTCCTGTTCCTGGGGCATTCCATCCCGGCGGAGGTCCTGGTGACCGACAGTCGCGCCGAGGTGGTCCGCCCCCGCGCCCCGGGAGTCGCGGGAACATGACCTGGTCCCTGTACGCGGCCTCGGACGCCTTCGACGGGCATCGCGAGGCGTGGGATGCGCTGAACCGCGCCAGCGGAAACCACGTCCTGCTCGATGCGGGATTCGTCGCGACCCTCATCCGGCACTTCGGCCACCCCGGCCTCAAGCTCGCGGTGTCGCAGGACCCGGCGCGGCCGGGTCTGATGCTCGTCGAGCACGTCCGCGGCGGGCTCTGGAGCACCTTCCAGCCCTCGCAGGCGCCGCTGGGCCTCGCCCTCCTGGGCTCGCGTCAGGACGTCTGCGGGCAGATGCAGCGGCTCATCCGCGCGCTGCCCGGCCACGCGCTGGGCCTGGGCGTGCTCCAGCAGGACCCGGACTTCACCTGCTTCGGCGAGCTGCGGGCCGGCGGCGCGGTGGATCCCCGGGTGGAGGTGATCGAGTACGTCCGGACGGCGCGGCTGACGCTGAGCGGGTCCTTCGAGGACTACTGGGGATCGCGTGACCGGCGCTGGGCGCGAGATCTGGCCCGCCAGCGCCGGCGGCTGGCCGAGCGTGGAGCGCGCCTCGATCTCCAGATCAGCCGCGACCCCCAGGAGGTCGCCGACGGCGTTCGTGACTACGGCCTCCTGGAGCAGGCGGGCTGGAAGGGCGAGCACGGCACCGCGATCGCGCCCGACAACGCCCAGGGCGCCTTCTACCGCGAGGCGCTCGAGTACTTCTGCGCCCGGAACGAGGGCGTGATCTACCGGCTTCGCCTGGACGGTCGAACCGTGGCCGCCAATCTCTCGATCGAGCGGGACACCATGCTGATCGTGCTCAAGATCACCTACGACGAAGCGATTCCGAGCCTGTCCCCCGGGCATCTGCTCGAGGAGGACATGCTGCGTGCGGTGTTCCGGGAGGGGCGCATCAAGGTCGAGGAGTACTACGGTCCCTTCAAGCCCTGGCAGGCCCGCTGGACCGATGAGGTCCGGACGATGCATCACCTGAACTTCTACCGCTCGGCCGGGGTGGCGCGGGCGCGGCGGCTCCTCAAGGGGGCCGCGGGGCGTCTGCGGGCCGCGCTCCGTCGGGGCGAGGCCGCGGGCGCCGAGGCTCGGCCGTGACGCGACGCGCGCTCATGGTGGCCTTCCACTACCCTCCCTGCGTGGGGAGCAGCGGCGTCCACCGCACGCTCAAGTTCTCGCGCTACCTGCTCGACCACGACTGGGAACCGCTCGTCCTGACCGCGCATCCGCGGGCGTATGCCCAGACGGGCACCGAGCAGCTCGCGGAGATTCCGCCGGCGGTCCGGGTCTGCCGCGCGTTCGCGCTCGACTCGCGCCGCCATCTGGCCATTCGCGGCTCGAGCCTCCGGCTCAGCGCGCTGCCCGACGCCTGGTCCAGCTGGTGGCTGGGGGCGATCCCGGCCGGTCTCCGGCTGATCCGCCGGCACCGTCCCGCGGTCCTCTGGTCCACCTATCCCATCGCCACCGCCCATCTGATCGCGCTCACGCTCCATCGGATGACCGGCCTGCCCTGGCTCGCCGACTTCCGGGACTCGATGACCGAGGACGGCTATCCGGACGACCCGGCCACCCGCCGGGTCTATCAGTGGATCGAGCGCCGCGCGGTCCGCGCCGCCGCGCGCCTGGTCTTCACCGCTCCGTCCACCAAGCGCATGTACCTCGATCGGTATCCGGAGCTCGCGCCGTCGCGCTGCCTCGTCATCCCGAATGGCTACGACGAGGCCGACTTCGCCAGTCTGCCGACCACCACCGCGCCACCGTCCGATCCACTCCGCTTCGTCCACGCCGGCGTGGTCTATGAACAGGAGAGGGACCCGCGGCCGTTGTTCCGCGCCATCGCCCGGCTCCGACGGGAAGGCCGGGTGAGCGCGTCGACGCTGCGCGTGGAGCTACGGGGGTCGGGAACCGACGCCTACTGCGCCCGCCTCGTCCAGGAGCTCGGCATCGACGACATCGTCCACGTCCTTCCCGCGCTGCCCTACCGCGAGAACCTCGAGAGCTGCACGAGGGCCGGCGCCCTGTTGCTGCTGCAGGGAGCGAGCTGCGACCACCAGATTCCCGCCAAGGCCTACGAGTATCTGCGCCTCGCCAAGCCGATCCTCGCGCTGACGTCGGAGAAGGGCGACACGGCCCAGCTCCTCACCGAGTGCGGCGGCACCACGATCGTGGACCTGGCGGACGAGGAGGCGATCTACCGGATGCTGCCGGGGTTCCTGGACTCGCTGCGGAAGGGCGCCCATCCGCTGCCCGATCCGGCGCGGGCCGGACGCTACGCGCGGCACAGCCAGGCGCGCGACCTCGCGATCTGCCTGTCCGAGGTGGCGGCCGCCGGAAGCCACGGCGCGGCCGCCTGAGGTGCCGGTGAACCGCTCTCCGTCAGAGGACCTGGCCGGCCCCGGCCACCCGCTCGACGCTTTCGGCGATGAGCTCGAGGTCCCGTCGCCGGAGACTCTGATGGACCGGCAGCATGACCAGGTTGTCGTAGAGGAAGTCGGCCCGCGGGAACTCGTCCGGGAAGATACCGGCCGGGCGAACGCCGTCCCACGCGATGGCCGGAATGCCCATGGCGCGCAGCTCGAGATGCGCCTTCGGCCGCCCCTCGAAGCGCAGCGGGTAGACCCACGGGCACACGCCCTCTTCCAGTCGGGGAAAGAGGCTCGTGACGCCGCGGATCCCCTGGATGCGCTCGCCCAGCAGCTCGTAGTGCTGCCTGCGACGACGCCGGATGGCCTCCAGGTCCGTGTGCGCCAGGATCCATCGGGACGCCCGGCTCATCGGCCAGTTGGCGAGCTTCAGGTCGAACCACGGCCCGTCCTCTTCGCCGCGGGCCCTGGCGACGACCCCGAGGCGGCCCTGCCGAAGCACCGCCTTGGATCGCTGCAGCCACCCGTAGGCGCCCTTCGCGACCGACCAGTCCGTCCAGGCCATCGTGCGGTCCCACATGTCCTTCAAGGTCTGCAGGGTCTCGGGCAGCTCCTCCCGCTCCCACCTGACCGCGAGTGCGGGCGCGGCCCGGTTCACCACCAGCGTCGCGCCGTCCTCGACGGGCAGCAGCTTCGGCCAGCTGAAGACCGCCACATCACCGACCCGTCCGAGCTGCGGCGCTCCGGCGACTCGCGGAAGCACGTGCGCGCAGTCCTCGAGCAGGAGCAGGCCCCGGCGGTCGCAGAGCTCGCGCAGCGCCTCCATCCGCTGGGGGAACCCGAAGTAGTGCACGCAGATGAGGGCCCGCGTATTCGGCTGGATCTCCCCCTCGACGACCGCGACGTCCACGCTGCAGTCGTCGCGAACGTCGTGAAAGTCCACCGACGCGCCGAGGGCGGTCACCGCCTCCACCGCGGCCACGCACAGGTACGCGGGAGCCAGCACCCGGTCCCCCGCGCCCACCCCGAGCGCGGCCAGGGCGTGGTAGATCGCGTGCCTCGCCCGGGAGAACTGGTACGAGCGCGCGCCGCCCTCTCGCTCCAGCGGGTCGCCGTGCCCGCGCCACTGCAGGAACTCGGTGGACACGTACTGCCGCAACGGCATCAGGAACGATTCGGTCTCGGCCTCCATCTTGCCCATAGTACCCCAGGGCCCGCGCCCCACCATGCCGATTGACCTCATCACCCGTGAGGACGCGCTCGTGAAGCTCGAGAGCGAGTGGGAATCCCTGCTCACCGACGCCGCGCACCCGTCCATCTTCATGTCGTTCGACTACCAGTACGCCGGCTGGAAGGCCTTTCACCGCGACGACTCGGAGCCCTTCGTGGTGGCGGTACGGGATGCGGCCGGGGCGGTGATCGGCATCGCCCCCTTCCGTCGCTCTCGCGACGATGGATGGGTCCGCTGGCGCCGCCTCGACTACCTCGGCTCCTTCGAGATCGACCGCCCGGCGCCGCTCATCCGGCTCGGTTACGAGGTCGAGTTCTGGCGGGCGGTGCAGGGCTTCCTCGCCGACGCGGGCGGCTCCTGGGACGTCGTCCGCCTTCCCGAGATGCCCCGGGAGCTGGTCGGGCACGCGCGGGAGGCATTCGCCTCGTCCCGCCAGTCCTTCACCACCTCGCCCGGCTCCTCCGCCATCGGGATCGATCTGCGCCCCTCCTGGTCGGACTTCATCGCCGGGCATCGGAACCTCCGCAAGTACGTCCGCTCGGTCGAGCGCAAGGTTCCGGACCTCGACGTTCGCCTCTACGACGATCCGTTCCGCGTCCTGGAAGGCTTCGAGCACTATACCCAGGTCGAGAGCCGGAGCTGGAAGGCGGGCAAGGTCGGCGTCGCGAAGGACGCCCGCCACCTGGCCTTCTACCGGGATCTCGTTCAGCGCCTGGCCGAGCGCAAGCGCGTGGCCGTCCGGATCCTCACCGCCGGAGGCCAGCCGGTCGCCGGGGACATCACGTATACGCTGGGCCGGCGCGTCTTCTTCCACCACGCCACCTACGATCAGGCCCGCGCGGACTGGTCCCCCGGGAACTTCCTCACGTGCCGGCTGTTCAACGACTACATGGGCGCCGGGTTCGACACCGGCGACTTTCTCTGCGGCTTCGCGGAGTACATGCGGCCGTGGTGCGGCCTCGAGTGGCACACCGAGAACGTCACGATCACCCGGGACTCCATGCTGATGCGGATGAGCCGGCTCGTGCAGAAGGTGAAGGAGCGCAGGTCATGACGGTGCCCGAAGCGAAGGCGGGCGTGGGCGCGTCCGGCGGGCAGGTTGGCGAAGCGTATACTCGAGCGCGATCGCGAGCGACGGAGAGAGAGGGCGTGTCCATGGCGACGGCAACCCGCGCGCAGTCCGACGGCAACCGCAAGGGCCGCGGTGACGTGAACGTCACCCGCCTCTTCCTCGGCGTGGTCATCGTCTCGGTATGCCTCCTTGCGGGCATGGCGGATGCTCAGGCGTCCGCCCTCGGCGATCTCGCCGCGTCCATGGCCCCCGGGACCTGGGCGGAGCTGAAGACCAACGGGTTGACGCCCGAGCTGCTCGAGGTTCCCAACCCGACCCAGACCTACAACGTGCTGGAGTACCAGAACAGCGGGGTGTGGGACCCCACCTCGCGCCAGGTGCTGTTCGTGGGCGGGCCGCACGACGGACAGGGGAAGTTCATCTCGTACGACGAGGCGTCCAACACCTGGCGGCACGAGCCGGATCCGACGCCGGCCTCGATGCTCTCGACGCACGGCTACGACCACAACACGCTGAACACCGCCACCGGCGAGCTCTACTTCCGGCCGTACGGCAGCGCCGACGTCTTCAAGTACCGGATCGCGACCAAGGCGTGGAGCCATCTGACCCGCATTCCGAACACGCAGTACAACTGCTGCGGCGCGATCGAGTACTTCCCGGAGCGGGACGGGTTCGTCTTCGTGGGGCGGAGCGAGGTGCTCTTCTACAACACTCGCCGCGGAAGCTGGTCCGCCCCCTGGGTGACGATCCGGACGGGCCCGTACCACGCGACCGCCGAGTACAGCCCGGCCGAGAAGGTCGTGGTCTTCGGGGGCGGCAGCGGCGTGAGGACCGTGTACCGGATGGACCGGAAGGGCCGCGTGACCCCCGGCGCCGATTCGCCGTTTCCCCTCGACAGCGGGGGCCACGCGATCTTCACCGCGGATCCGGTCAGCGGCAAGTTCCTGCTCTTCGCGGAGGACGAGACCTTCCACGTCTACGACGCGGCCACCGACAAGTGGGAGCTCCAGGCTCAGCGCCCGCCGTTCTTCGACGCCGGCAAGTACCGGCCGGTGAGCTGCTCCATCGCGATCCCGATCAGCACCCACGGTGTCGTGATGGTCCTGACCTACTCCACCAGCCGGCCCACCGTGTTCCTCTACCGGCACGCGGCGGGCACTCCGACCCCGCGGTAACGCCGGAGCGGTATTGGGTCTCGTCCTGTCCTGGGTGGCTCCCGCGGTGGTCCTGGTCGCGGTCTGGTTTCCGCACTTCGCCCACTACTACGTCGACAATTCGGCGGTGCCCGCCGCGACCGTCGAGGCGAGCCGCGCGAAGCCGGGCGACGCCCGTCTCCGCGAGCTGGCCGGATTCTCGCCGGGCTACGGGGTGGCCCGGCCGGTCTTCGCTCTGGCCGACCCGCGGGCGGCGGCCGCGCAGCTGCTCGCGGGCAAGGTGGACGTTCCGGGTCTCCCGCCGAGGCGCGTCACCCTGCCCTTCGCGCCGGACGATCTCGACAACGACCTCGGGGCGGGCTCGCTGAGCTTCGCGGGGCTCGTGCTGCCCGAGCTCCTGGTCCGCGCCTACGTCGAGACCGGTGAGGACCGCTACCTCCTGGCCGCCCGGGACATGATCGTGGGGTGGGCCGACTACGAGGCGCGCGCGTGGCTGCCGAGAGGGTTCCTCTGGAACGACCACGCGGTCGCGGCGCGCGTGCCGGTGCTGGCCGCGTTCTGGCTGGCCTACCGCCACCACCCGACCTACGACCCGGCGGTGGCGGCGACGGTGCTCCGGTTCGCGGCCCGGAGCGGGGTGCTGCTCGCGAGGCCCGCCCATTTCACGGTCGCCACCAATCACGGGGTGATGCAGAACCTGGCCCTGTGGCACCTGGCGCTGGCCTTCCCGGAGCTGGATGAGAGCCCGCGGTATCGCCGGCTGGCGCTCGACCGGCTCGACGAGCAGATGGGCTTCTACATCGACGACGAGGGCGTGGTCCTGGAGCACTCGGCGGGGTACCACCGGACCGGCGTGGAGCTGCTGGCGATGGCGTTGCGCTACCTCACGCTCCTCGAGCAGCCGGTACCGGAGTCGTGGGCGCGGAAGTACGAGGCGGCGGTCAAGGTCTACGCCCAGCTCCGTCGTCCGGACGGCAGCCTCCCGATCTTCGGCGATACCACGGGGGAGCCCGGCGGGGACACGCCACCGGCGGGCCCGCTGACGACCCGGCTCATGCCCGAGCGCCGCGCCGCGCCGCTCGAGCAGATCTCGACCTGGCCCGCCCCGGCCCCCGAGGCGCTCTATCCGGTGGCGGGCTACGCATCCTGGTGGCGGGGGCCGGCCGGACTCGACCGGGCGCCCCGGGCCAGCCAGACGGTGGTGACCTGGTCGTATTTTCCCGGGCACGGCCACAAGCACGCCGACGAGATGAGCGTCCTGCTCTGGGGCGCGGGCCGGGCCTGGATCAGCAACGTGGGCTACTGGCCCTACGGCGTGGCCGGCCGCTCGGGCGCCGAGTCATGGCGTGGATCGAATGCGCCGCATCGCGTGTCGGAGCCGCGCACCAGCCCGCGGACCACCCGGCTGATCGCATCCGGCTGGTCCGAGCGTGTGGCCGCGCTCGACCTCGAGCGGCGACTCGGCGCCGGCTACGTCGCGCGGCGACAGGTCGTCCACGTGGATCCCGACCTGTGGGTCGTGCTGGACCACGCCTCCGGAGGCCCCGCCGAGCGCGCGCGGGTGCAGTGGACCATGGCGGCCGATCTCCAGCTCCGGCCGGGCGGCTCGCCCGGGTCGTACGTGCTGGAGGCCCCGGCGGCCGGGCCGCGCCTGGTGCTGCGGCTGGCCTCTTCCGCGGGCACCAGCGTGCGCGAGCTCAGGGGAAGCCTGGACCCGTTCGGCGGGTGGCAGGTCGTCAATCACCAGCCGGCCCCGGCTCCCAGCATCGTGGTGGAGCAGCCGGCCGCAAACTCCTGGACCGTCGCGGTATGGTGTCTCGCCGGGCCCGGCGGCTCGCGCGCCTGCCCGGACGCCCCGGTGTCCGCCCGATTCTCGGACGACGAGGACTGGTCGGTCAGCGTGCCGCGAGGCGAGACGACGCTGGTCGTGACGCGCGGTGGCCAAGAGCTGCGGAGCAGCTCCGCGGGGGCGGCCGCGTCCGCCGGCCCGCTGGCGCTGCAGGCGGGTCCTGACGTCGCCGTCGCCCGAGCCCGGATCCGGGCCGCCTACGAGACCGCGGTGGGCAAGTATCCTCGCTTCCGGGACGTGGAGTACTACCGGCTACGGGCGACCTACGCCCTGCTCGGCCTCGTCGCGGTCCAGGAGGTCTTCTTCCTCGCCATCCGTCGGTTCCACTGGCGCGCGTGGCTCCGGTACGCGGCGGTGCTGGCCTGGGCGGCTATCGGAGTCTGGCTGGTCTTCGTCTACTTCTAGGCGGCGCCAGGCGGCGCCCCGCGCCCTCACTTGGCCGAGCCGGCGCGCCGGAGCCGCGAGGCCACCTCGTCGCGCATCTCCTCGATGAGGGACGCGCGGGCCCCCACCGCCCGCCGCGCCACCCGGCCGAGGAGCGCGAGCTTCCGGGTGCGCCGGAGCGGGCTTCTCAGGATCGCCCGGCAGTAACCCGCGTAGTGGCGCCAGTAGTACAGGCCCGTGCCCCCCTTCTGCGCCGGGACCATGTAGGCGACCTGCTCGTCGAGGGACGAGAGCCCGCTGAACGCGTCCTCGTGCATGCGCCGCTGGAAGAGGCGCTCCTCGAGCTCGTGGAACTCGCCGTGCAGCGCCAGCTCGGCCACCAGCACCATGTCGGAGCCCAGGTAGCCGCCCATCAGCGCCGTTCGCCTGAGCGCCTCGAGCCGGACCACCCCCTGCATCATGTTCACGAGCCCGAGGCGCCGGAGCACCGCCATGAAACGGTCCTCGGGATCGGGCATCCGCAGATGCAGGTTGTCGTCGTAGTCCCGGATTCGCCGTCCCCGCCCGTCGATCAGGGTCGTCCGGCCGAAGCAGGCCACCACTTGCGGATGGGCATCGAGCACCGCCACGCACCTGGCCACCAGCGTCCGATCACACAGGTCGTCGGCGTTGGCGAGCTTGAAGTACTCCCCGCGGGAAAGGGTGATGACCTGGTTGAAGTTCCACGCCGAGCCCCGGTTGGTCTCGCTGCGATGGTAGCGCACGCGCGGGTCCGCCGCGGCGTAGGCGCGACAGATCGCGGGCGTCTCGTCGGTGGAGGCGTTGTCCGAGATCACGATCTCGGTGTCCCGCCACGTCTGGTCGACGATGCAGTCGAGCGTCTCGCGGAGAAACGGTGCTCCGTTGTACACCGGAATGCCGATGCTGACCCTCGGCCGCACCGCGCCCTCCCCGATCGCTCCCCGGTCAGTTCCGCTGGCGCATCACCGGCTTCACCGGGCGCCCCACCAGGTGCTTGCCGATGCCGTCCGCGAGGGCCCGCCGGTACACCCCGAGGGCCTCCCCGGCCGCCTCCACCGTGCGGTCGATGTCCTCGTCGGAGTGCGAGAAGCTCACCACCATGGAGGGCATGATGAAGCCCCGCTTGATCATCTCCTGCAGGAAGAGGGTGCGGTAGGCCTGCGAGGGCTGCCGCTGCTCGTCCCGCGTCGCGTAGACCAGATTGCACGGCAACCCGAGCACCTGGAAGTGCTCGGCCAGCCCGAGCCCGTCGATCACCTGGCGGAGGCCCTCGCGCAGCCGCTCGCCCTGGTGCCAGAGCTGCTCGACGACCTTCTCGCGCTGGTAGATCCGCATCACCTCGATGGCGGCGGCGAGGCTGTGGGTCTCGGCCCCGTGCGTGGTGGAGAGCAGGAACACCCGGTCGCGATCGTGCTGCAGGCCGCCGAGCGCCATGATCTCGCGCCTGCCGACGAGGGCGGAGACCGAGAACCCGTTGCCCATCGCCTTGCCGAAGGACGCGAGGTCTGGCACGACCCCGTAGTACTCCTGCCCGCCGCCCAGATGCCACCGGAAGCCGGTGATCATCTCGTCGAGGACGAAGAGGGCGCCGTGGCGCGCGCACAGCCGCTGGATCTCCTGGAGGAAGCCGTTGACCGGCTCCATCGCGGTGGCGGGCTCGAGCATGACGCACGCGATCCGGCCCGGGTAGCGGGAGAAGAGCGCTTCGAGGCTGGCGGGGTCGTTGTAGTGGAACTTGACCGTGAGCGCCTTGACCGGGTCGGGGATGCCCGCGGCGACCGGCGTGCTCCCGATGAACCAGTCCTCGACCGAGAAGAAGGGCTGCTCCGCGCACACCGCGACCATGTCCCGGCCGGTATAGGCGCGGGAGAGCTTGACCGCGGCGGTGGTGGCGTCCGAGCCGTTCTTGGCGAACTTCACCATCTCGGCCCCGCGGATGAGCCCGAGGAGCTCCTCGGCGCACTCGAGCTCGATGCGCGCCGGACGAGTGAAGTTGGCCCCGAGCGTCATCTGGCGCTGCGCCGCCTCGACCACGGGCCCGTACGCGTGGCCCAGGGTCACCGCGCGCAGCCCCATCCCGTATTCGACGAACTCGTTGCCGTCCACGTCCCACACGTGGCTGCCGGCTCCCCGCTCGATGTAGGGAGCCGAGTGCTCCGGATACTGATCGTCTCCCTTGGCGTAGGTATGGCTGCCGCCGGGAATGACGGCGTGGAACCTGGTCTGCAGCGCTCGGGACTTGGAGAAGTTCATGTGCGTCTGGCCCCCGGTGTCATTCAATTGAACAGCGCATCGAACTGCTTCTCGAGCACCAGCCGGCAGCGGCGGCCCTCGTCCTCGAGGCGAGCCGAGATCCGCGCCCGGTCGCCCTCGAGCGCCACCACGCGCTCGATGAGGGTGTCGGTATCGAGGCCGGTGGTGGACAGGACGTACGCGCCCTGCCCCGCGCAGCGCATCAGCTCGTCGATCTTGCTCTGATAGGAGAGCCCCACCACCGGCTTGCCCAGCAGGAAAGCGAGCAGGATGCCGTGGAAGCGACCGCTCACCACCAGGTCGAGCGGGGCGAGCGTGGCGACGAGATCGTCCACCGTCTCGACCGTCCGCTCCAGGAGACGCCCCGGCAGGTTCGGGCGCCCCCGCGCGGCCAGGCGGGCCTTGAGGTCGGCGATCACGCGCGGATCGGATCGCAGCTGGGTGGGGAAGAGGACGACCGAGTGCCCGCGGGCGAGCAGCGCCTCCCCGAGGCCCGCCAGCGTATCCAGGTAGGCTTCGTAGCGCGCCCGCTCGCCGCCCGGCCAGTACCGGGCATCCTGGTACGGGAACGGGTTGAGCCCGACCACCAGGGCCGCCGCGGACGGGCGCGCGACGTCCCGGGCCTTCTCGACCCGCAGGGCCCAGGCCGGGTCCGCGTGCACACTGCCGGACACTCCCAGGCTCGCGATCACCGTCCGGGAGCCTTCGTCCCGGAACGACCGGTAGGCGCTCAGGCGCAGCGCGGTCTTGACGAAGAAGCGGGCGAGCCCCGAGTCGAGCGGGCCCGCGCCCACGCTCACGAAGAGCACCCGGGTACCGGCCACGCGCGCCATGACCGTCCACTTCAACACCAGATAGGGGAAGGCCCACGTCCCGCCGAAGTCGTCGGAGAGCTGCCCGCCCCCGCCCACCACGAGACAGTCGATCCGCCGGAGGGCCCCGATGGTCCGTGCGACGAAGCGTCCCTCCCCGACGAGGTCGCGGGGTAGAGCCGCGAGGCGGCGGAGTGCCTTCCCCACCCGGGCCAGGAGGGGGACGGCGCGGAGCCGGGCCTCGAGACGACCGAGCCCGGTCGGCGGCGGCATCCGTACCGGGGTCCTCACCGGGACTTCGGCCGCGCGGCCAGCCGGCCGGACCGGCCGGGTGATCAATCGCTGGGCGGGCAGCGCGACCACGCCGTGGCGCGCCTCCGTGTCCTCCGGGTCGAACGAGATCGCGTACAGACGCGCGCCCTCGCACCGGTCGCGGATGGCCTGCAGGATGGCGGCCAGCGTGGCCTCGTCTCCGAGGTTCCGATTGCCGTAGTTGCTCAGGATCGCGACGGCCCTGAGCCCCGTGCGCCCGCCTCCGCCCGAGTCCATGCCCCGCTCAGCCCAGAACCAGCTTCCGGCTGTAGAAGGCTTCCGCGTAGCCGCCGGGCGCGTTCGATTCCACCCCGCGGAGTCTCAGGATCGCCCGGAACGTCTCCTCCGAGAACCAGCTGCGCTCTCCCTGGCTGCGGAAGCTGCGCAGGATGTTGTCGATCTTCCGGCGGCACTGCGTCTCGTCGAGGTGGACGAAGACATTCGGCGATCCGAGGTCCCCGTCGAATTTCGGGATCTCGTACTCGAGGATGAGATGGTCCCGGAACGTGTTCCACGTGAGCTCGGACACGAGGCGGTGATCCTGGTGCAGATCGGCGCGGTAGTGCGTGAAGATGAGATCCGGCGCCACGACCTTCTTGAGCGCCTCGAACGCCTCCTTGACTTCCCCGCCCTGGTACGGGAGGAAGCCGTCCCGGAAGGTCTTGATCACGATGTCCTTCGTCTTCACGCCGGCGAGCAGCGACTCCGCGCTGGCCCGCGCCTCGCGGGCCCGGAGGTCGTTCGAGCAGAACACCACCCACGTCACCGTGAGCCCCGGATGCTCGTCCACCAGCCTGGCGATGCTCCCGCTGCACCCGATCTCGATGTCGTCGCAGTGAGCGCCCAGACAGAGCACATGGCCGAGTCGAGGCTTGGTCCAGTCCAGGCCGATCGTGAGCACGCGGTCTCCCGCTCAGTCCGTCCCGCCCGCGAGCTGGCTCACGAGGCGCACCCGCGGCTCATCCGCGGTGCCGCGGTACGGCGAGGCCTCTCTCGCCCCGCCGGTCTCCTTCCCCTTCCAGACCTCCCACGGGCGCTCGCCCCGGGCGTGCATGTCGTCGAAGAGCTGCTTGTCCTTGAGGGTGTCCATGCACGCCCAGAACCCCTCGTGCCGATAGGCGACCAGCTGATCGTCGGCGATCAGGCGGTGGAAGGGCTCCTGGACCAGCTCCTCGCCCTCGCGCATGTAGTCGAACACCTCGCGCCGGAAGGCGAAGAACCCGCCGTTGATCCAGAGCCCGGCCTTCGCCACGTGGCTGATGTCCGTCACCGCCCCGTCCGGGGCCAGCGAGACCATGTGGAAGCTGTAGTTCGGCCGGACGCACATGAAGCTGGCCGTCTTTCGCTGCCGCAGGAAATCGTCCAGGTACAGGTCGAGCGGGAGGTCCGAGAGGCCGTCGGTGTAGTTCGCGAGGAACATCTCCTCGCCGTCGAGATAGCGCTCGACCGCGCGCAGCCGCTGCCCGATGTTCGAGTGCTGGCCGGTGTCCGCGAAGGTGATGGTCCAGTCCGCGATGTCCCGCCCGTAGAGGCGGACGTCCTTGCCGCCCTTGGAGAGCACGAAGTCGTTGGACAGGCACTCGTCGTAGTTCAGGAAGTAGTTCTTGATCATGTCGCCCCGGTAGCCGAGGCACAGGATGAAGTCGGTGTGGCCGAAGTGGGCGTAGTACTTCATCACGTTCCAGATGATCGGCCGCGGCCCGATGTTGACCATCGGCTTCGGGATCGTGTCCGAGTACTCGCGCAGCCGCGTTCCCAGCCCTCCGCAGAACAGGACGACTTTCACGGCAACCACTCTCCTTTCCGTCCGATCGTGGCCATTCCCTTGTGTCCGCTCACGTGGGGATCTCCTTGAGGAGCCCGTGGGCCGCCAGCGCTTCCGCGGCCCCTCGGACCGAATCGAACGCACGGCCGGACCGCGCCGCGATGTCCAGCAACGAATGCTCTCCGTCGGACAGGTTGAGCACCCAGAGCAGGGCCAGCTCGTCCACCCCGCCCTGCGCGAAGCCCCCCATCGAGCGGTACAGGCCTCGCTTGCCGAGCTGGGGCTCGCCCTTCGGGTTCTCGCTCATGTAGCGACGGTTTCCTTCCAGCACGTCGAGGACGGCCAGGCAGACCTCCAGGGAGCCGGCGAGGGAGGCCGGCTGCACCAGGCCGGGGTTGTCGGCGGAGGTGTGGTACTCCGGGAACTGGCCGTGCGGCGTCCGCATGAAGCACCCGACCGGCAGGTTGAAGCCGGGGGAGCAGAACTGGCGCTCGTCGTAGCCGTAGGGCGAGAACTCCTCGATCCGGTGCGGGACGCCCCGCTCCTGGAGCACCCGCGCCACCACCCGGTCGACCTCCGCGTCTCCGCGACGGCTCTTCTTGTACGTGAACCCCCCGCGGTCGCCCACACACGCGAGCACGAGCCCGTGCTTGATCCGCTCGACGGTCGCCTCGTTGAGGGCGAGCCAGGCGATGGAGCCGATGGTTCCCGGGATGAAGAGGAAGCGATACGAATACCGGAGCGAGCACGCCCGCAGGTGGCGGGCGAGCGTCATCGCCAGCACGATGCCCGAGAGGTTGTCGTTCGCCAGCGAGGGATGGCAGACGTGGCAGGAGATCAGCACCTCGTCCGAGGTCGCGCCGGGGAGGTAGCACTCCCCGTACGAGAGCGCGCCGTCGGCGAGCGTCGAATCGATACAGACCTCGTACTCGTCCTCCGGAAGCGAGGTCATCTGGCGATGGCTCAGGCAGAACCCCCAGGTCTCCCGGTAGTACGACGTGCGGTACGGGACCCAGTCCGGCGCGTCCGGCAGGGTGTGCAGGTGCGGGCGCAGCTCGCCCAGCGACATCCGGGCGCGAACCGGCGCGCTGTAGTTGACCACGTGAAGGTTCGACCGGCCGAAGTCGACGACGCGCTCCCCTCGGGAGTTCTTGACGTACGCGTCTCGGATGGTCCATTCTTTCGGCACGGTCCAGTCGAGCACCTCGGTCCCCGATGCCACCTCGCGCAGCGCCAGCGGCGCATGCTCCCCGACATAGCGCAGGGTCTGTCGGAGGCCCTCGCCCGTGATGCTGCGGCACAGCGGGTACAGGTCTTCCACGCTCCGGAACATGGCCGTTCCCGCCGTCCCGAGGTCCAGAGCCGCCCGCACGTCCCGGATGTCCACTACGGTCACCCTCAGGCCGGGAAGTCCGAGTAGCGCTGGTCGCGCTCGGAGATCGTCCGCTCGGCCTCCGGCCACTGGATGCCGAAGGCGGGATCGTTCCAGCGCACCCCCCGCGCGTGATCCGGGGCGTAGAAGGCGGACATCTGATAGAACACCTCGGTGTCGTCCTCGAGGGTCTGAAACCCGTGGGCCAGCCCCTCCGGGACGTACAGCATCCGGCGGCTCTCGGCGTCGAGGACCACCGCCACGTGCCGCTTGAACGTGGGCGAGTCGGGCCGCAGGTCCAGGATCACGTCGTGGATCGCGCCCCGCGTGCAGCGGATGAGCTTGGCCTCGCGGTGGGGCGCCGCCTGGTAGTGCAGGCCCCGCAGCGTGCCGCGGCGCTTGTTGAAGGACACGTTGCACTGCGCGAGCCGTGGGTTGAGCCCGCGCTCCGCGAACTCCCGCTCGCACCACGTCCGCGCGAAGAACCCGCGCGAGTCGTCCAGGCGCTCGACGTCCACGATCCACGCCCCGGGGAGCGCGGTCTCGGTAAAGATCACCGGATCACCTCGAGGCGCGGAATCGGCACCACGAACTGGCCCCCCCAGCTGCGGATCTCGGCCAGCTGCCCCATGATCTCGTCCTTGAGGTTCCAGGGCAGGATCAGCACGTAGTCGGGACGGGTCTCCTTGATCTTCTCGGGGTGGAAGATGGGAATGTGGGTGCCGGGCAGGAAGCGGCCGTGCTTGTACGGGTTCCGGTCCACCGTGAACGCGAGGAAGTCGGTGCGGATCCCGCAGTAGTTGAGCAGGGTGTTGCCCTTCCCGGGGGCCCCGTAGCCCGCGATGACCTTCCCCTGCCGCTTGGCGGAGATGAGGAAGTCGAGCAGGGCGCGCTTGGTCTCCTCCACCTGCTCGGTGAAGAGGGCGTACTTCTCGATCCGATCGAGCCCGGCCGTTTTCTCGCGGCCGAGCAGGCCCGCCACGCGGGGGCCCACCGTCCGCTTCTCGTCCTCGGCGTGGCGCGCGTAGATACGCAGGGAGCCGCCGTGGGTCCACAGCTCCTCGACGTCGAAGAGGGTCAGGCCGTGCGCCGCGAAGATCCGCTGGGCGGTCATGAACGAGAAGTAGGAGAAGTGCTCGTGATAGATCGTGTCGAACTGGTTCTCGTTCATGAGGCGGAGCAGGTGCGGGAACTCCATCGTGATCACGCCGTGCGGTTTCAGGAGCGTCTTCATGCCGGCCACGAACCCGTTCAGGTCGGTGACCTGGGCCAGCACGTTGTTCCCGATGATGAGATCGGCGGGCCCGCGCTCCTGGACGAGGGCCTGCGCGGTCTCCCGGCCGAACAGGCGGGTGGTGGTGGACACGCCCTTCTCCAGCGCCGCCGCGGCCACGTTGGCCGCGGGCTCGACGCCGAGCACCGGGATCCCCTTCTTCACGAAGTTCTGCAGGAGGTACCCGTCATTGCTCCCGAGCTCCACCACGTAGCTGGCCGGGTCCAGGTCGAGACGGGTCGTGATCATGTCCACGTACGACTTGGCGTGCTCCAGCCACGCGGTCGAGAAGGACGAGAAGTAGGCGTAGTCGTTGAAGATGTGCTCGGGACCGACGTACTCCTCCACCTGCACGAGGAAGCACCGCTCGCACACGTAGGCGTGCAGCGGGTAGAAGGGCTCCATCTGGTTCAGCTGCTCGCGGGTGAGAAAGCTCTCACACAGCGGCGACATGCCGAGGTCCACGAAGGTGTGGCTGACCGCGGCACCGCAGAACCGGCATCCGGCCATGGTGGTCATCGCTCCTTGATGGTTGCGGGAATGGTGAGCACGCGCTACGCGCGGCTCCATCTGAGCTGACCGTCGAGCCGTCCGCGGTCGATCAGGTGCTTGATCTGGGCCAGGCGGATGAAGCGCCGCCCCTGGAAGTCGGCCAGGGTGATCTGGGCCTCCTGCAAGGCGTCGTAGAGGTCCTTCGCGCCGAAGGAGGCGTTCCACTGCGGCCGAAAGTCCGGGAAGGTCCGCATGAGCTTCGAGAAGTCCACCCGGTAGCTGCGGGGATCGGGGCCGGCGCCCGCCGCGTACTCCACCGTGCAGCCGGCCACCGTGCCCCGCACGATGTCCGCCAGCTCGCGCACCTGGTAGTTCTCCCCGTTCGCGCCCACGTTGAACGCCTGGTTGTGGATGGCCTCGCGCGGGGCGGCCAGCGCGGCCACGAACGCGCGCGAGATGTCCTGCACGTGAACGATGGGGCGCCACGGGGTCCCGTCGCTCATGATCCGGATGCGCCCGGTCGTGTGCGCCCAGCACACGAGGTTGTTGAGCACGACGTCGGCGCGCAGGCGCGGCGACACCCCGTAGGCGGTGGCGTTTCGCATGAACACGGGACTGAAGGACCGGTCGGCGAGCTTGCAGACGTCTTCCTCGGTGCGCACCTTGGAGATCGCGTAGGCGGTGATCGGCCGGAGCGGCGCCTCCTCGGTCAGCACTTCGTCGCCGCCCGCGGCGCCGTACATGCTGCAGGAGGATGCATAGAGGAAGCGGCTCACGCCGGCCTCGCGAGCGAACCGGGCCAGCGAGACCGAGGCCTGGTGATTGATATCGTGGGTCCACTCCGGGTGGAGGTCGCCCAGCGGATCGTTGCAGAGCGCGGCCAGATGGACGACCGCGTCGAAGCCCTCGAGATCGGCCGGCCGCAGGTCCCGGATGTCCTTGCGGAGCTCGGCCACGCATCCCGGGGCATCGCGCAGCGTGCACTCTTCGAAGTAGAAGGTATCCAGGCCGACCACATCGTGCCCGGCCGCCTGCAGCACGGCTAGCATCACGGAGCCGATGTAGCCGTTGTGTCCGGTCAATAGAATGCGCATCGCTGCTCCTCTCTCCTCCGGCTATGGGCGCTTGAGTTCGGTGGGAGATGGGAGCAAGTCGAATGCCACGGCGAGAGGGAGAAGAACCCCTAAGATATTGATTTAGTTGACCATAGAGCGCTCTTTGCCAGGGAAGTCCATTGACTTCATTGGGCAATGGAGTTGACTCCGGTGTCGAATATGCGCCCGGTCGACCAGTCTCCGGCCCGAGATGCGAAAGAGGATAGGAACTTCAGCAGCTTAGCCACGTATCCGGTCCGCGCAAGAGTTGCGCGAACAATAGACTCAGGGTCGAGTGCCCAACCGGACCGATCCGCTGGGTCGTTCGACCGCCCCAAGCGCCGCCGGGCTGCCCCGCCGGGTGCCGAAAAAGTCATCGAGCACGATCTCACCGGATCGCACCACCGCCGGGCTCTGCAGGAGAGAGCCGGGCGCCGGTGAGAAGTCGAGACCCTCGGGATGGATGAAGCACACGGCCCAGGTGCAGTCCACGTTTCCCCCCAGGCGCAAGCCCACCCGGGGGCGGGGCAACGGCAGGGTGCCCGCCCGCGCATGAACCGCATTGTTGGCCACGGTCACCTGGATGAGGAGGCCGGCCTCGGGGGCTCCGATGCCGGCCTGCCCGTTGACGTAGACCGTGTTGTGCACGACCTCGATGCCGCGGAGCAGGCCTCGCCGGCGATAGTCCTCGAGTCCGATCCCCGCCTCCGCGTTCCACCCGGCGATGTTGTTCCGCACGATGGCGGGGCCACCGCCCAGCACGATCCCGGACGACGTGCGGGAGCCTCTCACGAAGTTGCGCTCGATCACGCTCACGAGCGTCATGTCGCGGGAGCCGTAGACCATGATCCCCGGCCCCTTGGTGTCCACGATCCGGTTGTCGCGAATCACCCCTACCGAGTTCAGCTTGACCTCGAGGCCGTAGCCGATCTCGGTGGGCAGCGCGGTAACGCCCCGGATGAAGTTGCGCTCCACCAGCAAGCCGGTGACCGCGCACGTGGTGCCGTCGTGACAGCCGAAGTACATGCCGGTCGAGCCGGAGTCCAGGACCACGTTGCCGCGCACGGTGAGCCCCTGGACGCTCGCGTGGGTGGAAGCGATGGCGATTCCCCCCAGCTCGAGAAACCGACAGTCCTCCACCGTGATCCGGTGGCCGGACATGATCCGGACTCCGTCCGCTTCGCCCCGACTTCCCCAGAAGTCGATCCCGCGGACCGTGACGTCGGCCGCGTGGATCTCGAGCAGATTGACCGGGAAGCCCGGATATACGATGCGTGGCCGGTGCTCCGGGTCGGCGGCCCGGATGACCAAGGGCTGTCCCGGCTGGCCGCCACGCCGGATCCGGCATCCCCCGCGATAGTCACCCGCCCGCAGGACGAGCTCTTCTCCCGGCGAAAGCACCCCGATGGCGGCGCACAGGTCCGAATCCGGCCCGATCTCGAGCGCCGACCCCGCCGTCGGAAGCAGCCCCATGCCGGCGATGGCCCCGGCCGCGACCCAGACCCGGATGGACCTTCGTCGTCGTCTCAAGCTCTCACCTCCTCTCACTTGTCCTCATCTGATCGTATACGCTAGACTGCCGAACACGTCATGGATAAGCGGCATGCTTTCGTCCGACCCCGCCGTGGCTGAGCCCGCCGGGGCGGCGCCCCGCATCTTTTCGGAAATGGAGATCCGCCATCTCCTGTCGCTCGAGGTCCGGCGATCCACCCGGTATCAGGACTTCCTCTCGGTATGGCTGATCCAGGCGATCTATCCGGGCGCGCGGCGCGATGACCTCGATGCCGCGATCGCCCGGCGGATCGCCGAGATGCTTCGCGCGACCGACATCGTCGGGATTATCGGATCCGAGATCCTGGTGCTGCTCGTCCACACCCCGGACCCTGACTCGACCATGATCGCCGAGCGCATTCGCGAACAGATCGAGGGCGAGCCGCTCGACCTGGCGCCGTCGCCCGGTCGGATCTCGGTGCGCATCGGGCGCGCGTCGTTTCCGACCGACGCAACCAGCGAAGGGGGACTGCTCTCGCACGCGCAGGCCCAGCTTCCGACCGCACCACCGAGCTCGACCTGACCCTCGGTCCGCAAGAGATCCCTGAGCCCGCGGCGCCGATCGTAGCGGTGCCCATTGAGATGCAGGGGCAATTCGGCTAGGCTCTCCCCACATCCGGAGGAGGCAGGCAGACCAAGATGCCCCTGTTCCTCGTCGAGCGCGACCTGAGCAACGTTCCTTCAGAACAGCTGCGCCTCGACCAGAGGGAGGTCGCCTCTATCTGCGTCCAGCTCAAAGCGCTGGGCAAGCACATCCGCTACATCAGCAGCGCCGTGGTGCCCGCCGACGCCCGTACCCTCGATCTGTTCGGTGCCGACGATGCCGATCTCATCAAGGAGGCGCACGCCGCCGTGGGAGTGCAGTATATTCGGATCGTCGAGATCCTCGATCTCACCCCGACCTTTCTGCCCCGGGGCACTTCGCGACCGAGACGCTCACTGGAACGAGGCGTCGGGGCTCCTCCCGACGCATCCCATCCGAAAGGAACCGTTCACGCCATGACCGCACACTCCGCTCCTGAGCTGGCGCGATGGTTGGTCGACGGGCAGCGACTCTTCGGCGTGTGTCTGGAGACGCTCGAGCAGGCCAACCGCCTGCAGGGGCGAAACGAGACCCTGGAGAGTGAGAACGAGATGCTCCGCGAGGAGGTGGTGCGTCTGCGCCAGCGGGTGGAGGTCTTGCAGGCGGACCGCTCCGAGATGGTGGCCGCGTTCAACGATCTCGCGGGCCATGTTACACAGGTGGTGGATCACATCCTGCAGAAGTCCGAGGACGGCGAGAACACCAAGTAGTCGGTGTAAAAGTTACACCGACCCCTCGGTAAGTTCTTCGGGCCGGCGAGCCCCGCAGGGCACCCGTCTACCCAGCAGCGCCGGGTGGTTCGATGTTCATCGTGCTGCGCGTCAGAAACTCCGATAGGCTCTACCCGATCATGCTATGTGCAATCTACTTGTGCATAGCGGACGACCTAGTCTCTTACCGACAGCCGCCGCTGCAGGTTCTCGGACCTAGGTCCCACTAAACGGCTAATAGAACGAGGAGTTCTGCTCATCAGCCATCTGGATGAGCAGTGAGCCTCGCAGGGCCGAAAGATGAAAGATTCGTCATGGTGAAGCTGCTAGCACATTCCTTCGTAGTCCATGCAACACTTGCAAGCTTCGAGAACTAGAGTAAGCTGCTGATTTCTCGGGCCACTTTGGCGCAAATCCTCTGCTATTGGGTGTTCGGAGGAACACTGGTGTCAGAAAGGAAATGCATTTCCCATTGAGTGAAGAGGAATGCTTGCCCATTCTTGAGATCTCGCCCGGAAGATCAGCTACTTGCACGTAGCCCCAAAATTGCGCAATGGCACCTCCTTTGCTTTGCCTATTGCGCGCCCGACCATATGGCCCGCATTTCATAGGGACCGAGACCCCCAACGCCGAATGGAAGATGAAGCGATGAAGAACAGACTTGTCCTTGTAGCCGCGCCCGAATCGAGCACTCAGCAGCAGCTGTCCTCGGTGCTAGCCGAGTGGGGCTATGAACCGGTGTGTGCGGGCTCTCTCGAGGACGCGCTGCCGGAGATGTCACACCGCCGATTCACGCTGAGCCTCCTCGACCTCGGGGCGGGTACCGGCGAGCTGCTGCGCCGCCTCCGCACCCAGGGCGGCTCGCCCGGCGCGATCGTGGTGATCGCCGACGCGGACGCCGCCGAGCGCGCGCTCGAGGCCACATCGCTCGGCGCCGACGACTTCCTCCAGAAGCCCTTCACCACCGACGATCTCGAGAACGTGATCAAGAGCGCGCTGTCGCGGCCGCGGCGGAGCTGGGAGCGCGCCCCGGACGACGAGGCCCGCCACCGCCTGCGCGAGGAGGTCGGCCTCTGGCGCAGCCAGAAGATGCAGGAGGTCCGCGAGATCATCGAGCAGGCGGCGCGGGTGGACGTGACCGTGCTCATCTGCGGCGAGACCGGCACCGGCAAGGACGTGGTGGCCCGCGCGATCCACGACGCCTCCGTGCGGCAGAGCGGGCCGTACGTGAAGGTCAACTGCGCGGCCGTGCCCCGCGAGCTCCTCGAGAGCGAGCTGTTCGGCCACGAGCGCGGGGCCTTCACCGGGGCGCACCAGCTCAAGATCGGCAAGTTCGAGTCGGCCGACCGCGGCACCATCTTCCTCGACGAGATCGGGGACCTCCATCCGGCCCTGCAGGGCAAGCTCCTCCACGTGCTGCAGGACGGCCAGTTCTCCCGGGTGGGCGGCCGCTCCACCGTCAAGGTGGACGTGCGCGTGCTCGCGGCGACCAACCAGGATCTGGAGCAGGCGGTGGCGTCGGGGCGGTTCCGCGAGGACCTCTACTACCGGCTGAACGTCATCCAGGTCATGGTGCCGCCGCTGCGCGAGCGGCCCGAGGAGATCCCGGTCCTGGCCGAGTACTTCATGCAGCGCTACTCACAGCTCTTCCGGCGCGAGAGCCTGCGCCTTCCCGCGGAGACGCTGCAGCGGCTCCTCCACCACCGGTTCCCGGGCAACGTCCGCGAGCTGGAGAACATGATCAAGCGCATGATCGTGCTGGGCGACCCGCTCCTGCGCCGCAGTCCCCTGCCCGGCGGCTCGGCGCCGGGCGACGACAACGGCGGGCGGCCTGCCAAGGCCGCGACCCTCTCGCTCAAGGACATCTCCCGGAAGGCGGCCATGGTGGCGGAGCGCGAGGCGATCCTCCAGGCTCTCGAGCAGACTCAATGGAACCGGGTCCGCGCGGCCAAGCTCCTCGAGATCTCCTACCGCGCGCTGCTCTACAAGATCAAGGACAGCGGGCTCGACCGCGAGCGGCGCGGGGCGCACCGGCCATGAGCGACGCGCTTCGCGGCCTGGACGACGCCGAGTCGGCTCCACGCGGCGGCTCCGGACTCGACCGCCTGCGTCAGGCCTGGAGCCGGCGCAAGTGGCTCGGCATCCTGGTGACCGTGCTGCCCCTCACGGCCGGCGTCAGCATCATCATGGCGCTACCGGACCTCTTCGAGTCCACCGCCCTCGTCATGATCGAGCGGCAGCAGGTGCCGGAGGCGTTCGTCCGCCCCACCGTCACCAGCGAGCTCGAGATTCGTCTGCAGACGATCAGCCAGGAGATCCTGAGCCGGTCCCGGCTGGAGACTCTGATTACTCGGTTCAATCTCTATCCGGACCTCCGGACGCCGACGTCGAGCGAGCAGGCGGTGGGCCGGATGCGGAGCGACATCCGCCTGGAGATGAAGGCCAACGAGAACAGGCGGGCGGGCACCACCACCGCGTTCGCGCTCTCGTACCGCGGCCGTGATCCGCAGACCGTGGCCCTGGTCACCAATACCCTCGCGTCGTTCTACATCGAGGAGAATCTGAAGGCGCGCGAGCGGCAGGCGACCGGGACGGCGGAATTCCTGCGCGTCCAGCTCACCGAGGCCAAGAAGCGCCTCGATGAGCAGGAGACGCGGGTCAGTGCCCTGCGGCGGCGCTACGTCGGGCAACTCCCGCAGCAGATGCAGGGCAACCTCGCGACGCTGGACTCTCTCAATCAGCAGCTGCGGATCAACAGCGACAACCAGGTGCGGCTCGTCGAGCGCCGGGACCAGCTCGCGACCCAGCTCGCGCAGGCGCGGGCCGTATCCGGCGACGAGACCGACGAGATGCGGCTGGCCCGCCTCCGGCGTGAGCTCGCCACCCTGCGCGTCAAGTACACGGACCTGTGGCCCGACATCATCCGCATCAAGGACGAGATCGGCACGCTCGAGAAGCAGATGGCCGAGCCGAAGCCCAAGACCGCGGCCAAGGCGCCCCTGCCGCCCACCCCGGAAGTGATGCGGGTGCAGGAGGCGATGCAGATGGCCGAGACCGAGCTCAAGCTGGCCAAGGTGGACGAGCAGCGGATCCGGCGCTCCATCGACACCTACCAGGCCCGCGTCGAGAACACCCCGAAGAGCGAGCAGGAATTCCTCGAGATGACCCGTGACTACGAGGGGACCCGCGAGCTCTACCAGACCCTGTCGAAGCGCTACGACGAGGCCCTCCTCGCCGAGAGCATGGAGCAGCGCCAGAAGGGCGAGCAGTTCCGCGTGCTGGATTCCGCGCTACCTTCCTCGGTACCGACTGCGCCCAAGCGGTCGCGCCTCCTGCTCGCCTGCATCGCGCTGTCCCTGGCACTGGGGGCCGGAGTAGTGGTGCTCGCCGAGATGCTCGACACCTCGTTCCACAGCAGCGACGACTTGCGGGCCTATACCACGGTCCCGCTGCTGGTCAGCATCCCGCGGATCGTGACCGCGGCGGACTCACGGCGGGAGCGATGGCGCTTCCGTTTCGCGGCGGTCGGTGTGCTGATGTGCCTGGTGGCGGTCGCCGGCTCCTGCTACTTCTTCGCCTACGGCAACGAGCAGCTCGCCCAGCTCCTCTCTCGCGGGCGGGCCTGAGCGCGCCATGGCCATCTACCTCGACTTCTACGGGCTGGAGCGAGACCCATTCGGGCCCACTCCGGACCCGGACTTTCTCTTCCAGACTCCGGGGCACAAGGAGGCGCTCGCCCAGCTCCTCTACGCCATCCAGGAGAAGAAGGGCTTCATCCTGTTGACGGCCGAGGTGGGCATGGGGAAGACCACCCTGCTCCAGGCCCTCCGCGAGGAGCTCGACAGCACCACCGCGGTCGCCTACGTCTCGAACTCGATGCTGCCCTTTCCCGGCATCCTCGAGTACATGCTGGAGGAGTTCGAGATCCAGAAGCCGGGCGAGTCGCACGCCCAGCGGCTGGTCGTGCTCCAGAACTTCCTCCTTGAGCGCCACCGCACCGGGCAGAACACGGTGCTGATCCTGGACGAGGCCCAGAACCTCTACCCCCAGACGCTCGAGCAGATCCGGCTTCTCTCGAACTTCGAGACCACCAAGGAGAAGATCCTCCAGATCGTGCTGGTCGGGCAGCCGGAGCTGCTGGCCCGTCTCGATCTGCCCGAGCTGCGCCAGCTCAAGCAGCGGATCGGCATCCTGTGCTCGATCCCCCCCATGACGCAGTCGGGGACCCGGAACTACATCCGGACGCGGCTCCGCCTGGCCGGCGCCCGGGACATGGGGACGTTCACCGAGGAGGCACTGGAGCGTATCTCCTCCCACGCCGGCGGCATTCCCCGCGTGGTCAACACGGTCTGCGATCACTGCCTGCTCATCGGCTACGCGGACCAGACCCGGCGGATCGACGCCGATATCGTGGATCAGGCCCTCTCCTACCTCCACGGCGGGACGCCCGTCCGGGAGCGGCGTCGGGAGCGGCGCCTCTCGAGCCCGCGCGTCGCCCGGCGGCGCGCCCGGCGGCGCATGAGCCCGGCCGCCTGGGGCGCCCTCGGTGTTTCCACCGCGGTCGTCGTCGCCCTGGTCGCGGTGCTCTGGACGCATCCCGGGTTCGTGGAGGACGCGCTCGACCTCTCGGCCACCCAGCTTTCGGACCTCGCGCGCAGCCTGCGCTCGCTGATCGGGCGATGAGCAAGTTCTCGAAGGCCCTCGAGCAGGCCCAGCGGGACCGCGCGCTTCGGCTGCGTCCGAGCCCGCCCCCCGCTCCCGCGGACAATGGGCGATCGACCGAGATGCACGCGGCCCCCGCGCCGCGCGAGAACGGCCGCCCCACCGCGCCGCGCCCGACGCCGCCGCCGCGGGCGCCCAGGCCCATGGCGGCCCGACGGCGACCGGTCGGGCCGACGGGCGCGGTGGACGATCATCTCGTGAGCCTGGTCGCTCCGGCGAGCCTCGAAGCCGAGCAGTACCGCGCCCTGCGCCACGTCGTCGAGCAGAAGCGCCGGACCGACAACATGTCGGTCATCGCGATCTCGAGCCCGGGGGGTGGGGACGGCAAGACCACCACCGCGATCAACCTGGCCGGCGCTCTGGCGCAGGCGCCCGACGCGCGCGTGCTGCTGGTGGAGGCGGATCTGCGCCGCCCGTCCATCAGCTCGCTCCTCGGCCTCGGCGAGCCGGACGCTCTCGGGCTGGTCCAGGCGATTCTCGATCCGGGCCTGAGCCTGGCCCACATTGTCCAGCCGCTGTCCATGTTCAACCTGAGCGTGGTGGTGGCGGGGCAGACGCCGCCGAGCCCCTACGAGGTGCTCAAGTCCCCGCGTCTCGGGGAGCTGCTCGACGAAGCCCGGCGCGACTACGACTACGTGATCCTCGACACCGCGCCGCTGGTCCCGGTGCAGGACTATCGCGTGATCGCCCGCCTCGTGGACGGCATGGTGCTGGTGGTCGCCGCTCACCGCACCCCGCGCCCCATGCTGGCGGCCGCTTTCGAGATCCTCGACCCGGCCCGCATGATCGGCGTGGTCTTCAACGGTTACGATCCCCTGCTGTCGGGCCGGCGCAGCGGCTATTCGGGTGGCTACTACGCGCCGCGCTCGGCGAGCGCCGTTGAGGGCCCCGGCAATCGACTGGGCCGCCTCCTGCGTCGCGGGAGCCGGCCCAGGACCAGGAGCCGGCGCCCCGGAGACCCCGCGCGGTGAGCCTCGCGATTCTCGAGGGCGTCGTCCTGTTCCTGGCGGTGTCCGGGAGCATCTTCGGCTGGGGTCACGTGCTGATCGTGGACTGGATCGACGCGGCCCACCTGGTCTGGCAGGCGGCGGCGGTGTCGCTGTGCTGCATCGTGGCCTTCTACTACAACGACCTCTACGACCTCCAGGTGGTCCGTAGCTTCAGCCTGTTCGCGTCCCGGCTGCTGCAGTCCTTCGGCGTGGCCCTGATCCTGCTGGCCGTTTTCTATACGGTGTTTCCCGCCACCCAGATCGCCGGAGGGCCGTTCTTCTCGAGCCTGGTCGTGAGCGCGGGCCTGCTCGTCCCGCTGCGCGGCGTCGGCTACTTCTTCATGCGTCACCGCGCCTTCGCCGACCGGGTCCTGATCCTGGGGACCGGGCCTCTCGCCATGCGGCTCCTGCACGAGATCGAGGCCCGCCCGAACTTCCGGTACGCCGTCGCGGGCGTCGCCGACGAGGGCGGCGGCGCGCCGGCGGGCTCGTTTCCCTACCCGGTGCTCGGCCCGCTCGAGCGCCTCGACAAGATCATCGAGGAGGTGAAACCGGACCGCATCATCGTCGCCCTCGCCGAACGGCGGGGGCGGATGCCGGTGGGGCAGCTGCTCGAGTGCGGGGCGCGGGGCATCCTCGTCGAGGACGGTCTGCGCACCTACGAGTACTTCACAGGCAAGCTGCCGATCGAGTCGCTTACGCCGTCCTTCCTGATCTTCTCGGGGGCGTTCCGGAAGTCCCGCCTGCAGCTCGCAGGCCGGCGCTTCGTGAGCGCCGCCGCCGCCTCGCTGGGACTGCTCCTGACGGCGCCCCTCATGGCGCTGATCGCGGTCGCGATCAAGCTGGACTCCCGCGGGTCGGTCCTCTACGTGGACGAGCGGGCGGGACTCGGGGGCCGTCCCTTCCGCCTGGTCAAGTTCCGCACGATGCACCCGCTCCCGCCGGGCGGAACCGCGGGTGCGTCGGTGTGGGATCGCGACGACAGCACGCGGATCACCCGGGTCGGTCGCTGGATCCGCAAGCTGCGGCTCGACGAGCTGCCGCAGTTCTGGAACGTGCTCAAGGGCGACATGGACCTCGTCGGTCCCCGCCCCGAGATCCTGTCCAACGTCCAGACCATGAGCGAGCAGATCCCGTACTACTCGCTCCGGCACTCGGTGCGGCCCGGCGTCACCGGCTGGGCCCAGACCCGCTTCGGCTACTCGGTCAGCCTCGAGCAGGTCACCGAGAAGATGCGCTACGACCTGTTCTACGTCAAGCACATGTCCTTCTGGCTCGACCTGCGCATCCTCGTGGACACCGTGAAGATCATGCTCTTCGGGCGCGGCGCCCGGTAGTCGCGATACGGCCGTGAGCTCTCTCGAGGTCGGATTCTGGGTCTGCTGTCTCCTCGCCGTCCACACGTATCTCCTCTATCCGCTGTTCCTGCTCGCGGCGTCCTCGGTGGTCCAGACGTGGCGGGATCTGCGCTATCTCTGGTCGCCGCGGGAGCGCCGGCTGGCGGCTGCGCCGACCGAGCTCCCGGCGGTCTCGCTGATCGTTCCGGCCCACAACGAGGAGCGCCGGCTTCCCGACAAGCTCACCAACCTGCGGGCGCTCGACTATCCGAGGGATCGCCTGCAGGTCGTGTTCGTCTCGGACGGCTCCACCGACGGGACCAACGCGATCCTGGAAGCGGCGGAGGGCGGGAACATCGAGACGCTGTACTTGCCCGTCCGCTCCGGCAAGGCGTCCGCGGTCAATCGAGCAGTGGGCCGGGCCCGCCACCCGATCCTGGTGTTCTCCGATGCGGCGACCCTCTTCGCCGCCGACGCGGTCAAGACCCTGGCGCGTCACTTCGCCGACCCGCGCGTGGGCGCCGTCTGCGGCGCGCTGCGGTTCGAGGCCAGCGCCGAGTCGCAGCAGACCGAGGGGCTCTACTGGCGGTACGAGTCCATGCTGCGCCTGATGGAGTCCCGCCTCGGGGTCACCCTCACCGCGAGCGGCGCCATCTACGCGCTCCGCCGGGAGTGCTTCGTGCCGCTCCCGGCCGACACCCTCGTGGAAGACCTCCTGGTGCCCGTGAACACGCGTCGGGCCGGCTTCCGCGTCCTCTACGACCCGGATGCCGTGGCGACCGATTTCGCTCCGCCCACCGTCGCCGGAGAGTTCGCCCGGCGCGTCCGCATCGCCACCGGCAGCTTCCGGGCGCTCGGCCAGGTCCTGCGGGGCCCCCTGGATCCGCTCACCGCCTTCGCCTTCGTCTCCCACAAGCTCCTGCGCTGGGTCCTGCCGTTCCTGCTCCTGGGGATGCTGGTCACCAGCGCCGTCCTGTGGCAGCAGCCGCTGTACCGGGCCCTCTTCGGGGCGCAGCTCGTCTTCTACGGCTGGGCGCTCTTCGGCTGGGCCTTCCGCCGGCGCGTGCAAAGCATCCGCTACGCCCTGGTGGCCTACTACCTGCTGGCCATCCACCTGGCGTTCCTGGTGGGCTTCGTCCGCTTCCTCTCCGGTCGCCGCGGCGTGGAGTGGGGCCGGGTGTCGTGAGCCCGCGATGAAGCCGCGCCTGCTCGAGCTGCTGGTCTGCCCCGCCTGCAAGGGCGATCTGACCGCGCGCACCGACCAGGTCACCGACGGGGAGATCGTCACCGGCGCGCTCGCCTGCGCCGCGTGCCGGGCCAGCTACCCGGTGACGGCCGGAATCCCGCGGTTCGTGGGTCACGACGCCTACGCCGAGAGCTTCGGCGACGAGTGGCACCGCTTCCGCACCGTGCAGATCGACTCCCTCAACGGCACGACCCAGTCCGAGGACGGCTTCCGTCTCAAGACCGGCCTCAGCCCGGACGACGTGCGGGGCCGGCTCGTCCTCGACGCCGGGGTGGGCGCCGGGCGCTACGCGGAAGTCATGGCGCGCTGGGGCGCGGAGGTGGTGGGCGTGGACCTCACGCGAGCGGTGGACGCCGCGGCCCTGAACCTGCGCGCCTATGCCAGCGCGCACCTAGTCCAGGCCGACATCTTCGCGCTGCCGTTTCGGGACGAGACCTTCGACGTCGCCTACTCGATCGGGGTGCTCCATCACACCCCAGACACCGCGGCGGCCTTCCGCCGGGTGTCGGCCCTCGTCAAGAAGGGGGGCCAGCTCGCGGTCTACGTGTACCAGGCGGGCGGGATGATGCGCTACACGTCCGACGCCCTCCGGGTGGTGACCACCCGTCTGCCCCGCTCCATCGTCTACTGGGGCTCGACGGCGGCCATCCCGATCTACTACCTGCATCGCCTGCCCCTCATCGGGCGCGCGCTCGAGATCCTGCTGCCCACCATCGGCCACCCCCACTGGCGCTGGCGCTGGCTCGACACCTTCGACTGGTACACGCCGCGCTATCAGTGGAAGCACCGCTACCCGGAGGTCTTCCGCTGGTTCCGGGAGGCCGGGTTCAACCTGGTGCACGTCGCGGATGAGCCCATCTGCGTGCGCGGGGTCAGGGGCTGAGCGATGAGCAGCGTCGTGACACGGCTTAGGCTCCCCGGCAGCGGCCGCCAGGCGTTCGCGTACGGCGGGCTCGTGCTCTTCACGATCCTGCTTTACCTGCGACCGAACGAGCTGCTGCCCATCGGGACCTTCCCCATCGTCCGGATCGTGGCCCTTGTGACGCTGGCCGCCTTCTTCGTGGATCAGCTCACCGCGCGCCGCCCGCTGTCGGTGCTCCCGTGGGAGCTCAAGCTACTCCTCGCCTTTGCCGGGCTGATGCTCCTGGCGATTGCGATGGGCCTGGATCCCGTCACGAGCTTCAACGGCTTCACGAACGAGTTTCTGAAGGTCCTGCTGATCTTCATCCTGATGGTCAACGTGGTCACGTCCTTCGATCGGCTCAGCCGTCTGGTCCAGGTGACGATCCTCTGCGGCACCGCGATCGCGGTAGGCACGCTGGTCGAGTTCGCGCGCGGGACGAACCTCGTGCATGGCCACCGGGCCACCGGGTTCGTCGGTGGGATCTTCGGCAATCCGAACGACCTGGCCCTGGCCCTCAACATCCTCCTGCCCATCGCGCTCGGTCTGGCCCTGAGCCGCACCGCACCGGGCTCCAAGCTTCTCTACTGGGGCTGTACAGGGCTGCTCGGGCTCGCCGTGGTCGCCACCTATTCGCGCGCCGGCTTCGTGACGCTCGCCATGGTTGGACTCGCGCTGCTGTGGCGGCTCCGCCGGCGCTACCCGGCGCTCCTCCCCATCGGGGCAGTGGCGGCGCTGGCCCTGGTCCTGCTGGCCCCCGGGAGCTTCTGGAACCGGATCTTCACGATCTTCGACGCCTCGAGCGACCCGTCCGCCGCCCAGAGCTCCGAGCTCCGCTGGGCGCTGCTCCGGCGCAGCATCGAGGTGGCCGGGTTCAACCCCCAGCGATGGCTCTTCGGAGTCGGGATGTACAACTTCCACATCGTGTCGGTCCACGAGCTCGCCCAGCACAACGCTTACCTGCAGGTCTTCAACGAGGTGGGCCTGCCCGCGCTCATCGTCTACGTCGCGTTCATCGCCAGCATCATCCAGCGCATGGGCCGGTTGGCCAAAGCTTGTGAAGGCGTGCGGGCCTACCGGCCGGTGTGGACCATGGCGGTCACTCTGCAGATCTCGGTGATCGCGTACGCGGTCGGCAGCTTCTTCGCTCCCGTGCCGTTTCTCTGGTACCTCTACTATCCGGCCGGCTTCGCGGTCTGTCTCCGGCAGGTCGTGGTGGCCAGCCGCCGAGCGCGGGAGGTCGCGCCGCCCCAGGAGAGTCCCGGACGTGTGTGGTATCTACGGCGCGCTCAGCAGTGATCCGGGCCGTCCGGTCGAGGGTGATCTCCTCGAGCGGATGGGACGGGTGCTCGTTCACCGCGGCCCGGATGGTGGAGGCACCCACGCCACCGGGCCCCTCGGCATGGGCATGCGCCGGCTCAGCATCATCGACCTCGCCGGCGGCGACCAGCCCATGTCCAATGAGGACGCCACGATCTGGATCGTCTTCAACGGCGAGATCTACAACTACCGGGCGCTGGCCGCCGAGCTGCGGGCGCGCGGGCACCGATTCGCGACGGCCTCCGACACCGAGGTCATCCTTCACCTGTACGAGGAGCACGGCGAGCGCTGCGTCGAGCACCTTCGCGGCATGTTCGCCTTCGCGATCTGGGACGCGCCCCGCCGCACGCTCCTGCTGGCGCGCGATCGGCTCGGGATCAAGCCCCTCTACTACGCGGCGACCCCCCAGGGGCTGCTGTTCGGGTCCGAGCTGAAGGCCCTTCTGCAGAGCCCATGGCTGTCGCGACGCCTCGATCCCGCGGCCCTCGTCGCGTACCTGCGGCACGGATACGTACCCGACCCGCGATCGATCCTCGTGGGAGTGCTCAAGCTGCCTCCCGGCCATACGCTCCGTGTCGAGGACGGCCGCGCGGGAGGGCCGCGGCGGTACTGGCAGGCCACGTCCTTCTTCCGAGAACAGGGGTGGGAGCCCGAAGAGGACGAAGCCGCCGGCCGGCTCTGGTCTCACCTGGAGGACGCCGTCCGGTCGCACATGGTGAGTGACGTCCCGGTCGGCGCCTTTCTCAGCGGCGGGCTCGATTCCAGCACGGTCGTGGCCATCATGGCCCGGGCCGCGAGCGTCCCCATCAAGACCTTCTCCGTGGGCTTTCGCGAGGATCGCTACAACGAGCTGCCCTACGCGCGCCTGACCGCGGAGTGGTTCGGTACCGAGCATCACGAGCTCCTGGTGGAGCCGGGCGATCTGAAGGTCCTCGACGAGCTGCTGGGCAGCTTCGACGAGCCGTTTGCGGATTCCTCGGCGATTCCGACGTACCTCGTGTCACGCCTGGCGCGCGAGCACGTCAAGGTGGTCCTGTCCGGCGACGGTGGCGACGAGCTCTTCGCCGGCTATGACCGGTACCGGGTGGACTACCACCGTCGCCGCCTGGGAGTGCTGGGGGATCTCCATCTCGGCGGACCGCTTCGCGCCCTGAGCGCGATGCTGCCGGTCGGGGCCGGCAGGAACACGCTCCACAACCTGTCCCTGCCGCGCGTCCGGCGCTACCTCGACACGCTCTCTCTGTTTCCGGATCCCGCGCTGGATGAGCTTCTCGGCCCGACCGCGCCGCGCGCCGCGAACCCGCTCGAGGCCATGGTGGCCGACGACCTCGATCCGCTATCCCGCCTCCAGGACCTGGACCTCAAGAGCTACCTGCCGGGCGACATCCTCACCAAGGTGGACCGGATGAGCATGGCCAACTCGCTCGAGGCACGGGTTCCGCTCCTGGACCACCACCTCGCCGAGTACGCCTGCGGCATACCTTCGGAAATGCGCATGCGTGGAGGTGCCACGAAGTACCTTCTCAAGCGCGCGCTCGTGGGTCGTGTTCCGGCCGAGCTGCTGACGCGCCCCAAGCAGGGCTTCGGGGTGCCGCTCGAGTCCTGGTTCTCCGGAAGCATGCGCGGCTTCTTCCGGGATCGCCTGGGAGATGGGCGGTGCCTCGCTTCGGTCGGGATCGACTGAGGCGACGGCGCCACCCCGACGATCCGGAGAGCCGATGAATCACGCCAAACGCCTCGAGCGCCTCACCGGAGACTTGGAGCGCCC